>Ga0196965_1000521_pt1 | contig 21560 bp, 16 predicted proteins | sample S1_20metaG_FD_148668 | JGI IMG/M metagenome (GOLD analysis project Ga0196965, IMG submission 148668) | Soil microbial communities from Anza Borrego desert, Southern California, United States - S1_20 | ecosystem: Environmental > Terrestrial > Soil > Desert | place: USA: California | collected... | reverse complement strand
TGCCGTACTTCCGCTGACAACGACTTTCCGTTGTGGTAAGAATATTGTCAAAGAAGCGAATGAATTAGTTTCAGACTTGAAGGCTAATCCTAAAAATATTGACGGTATCGTTAATCAAGAAGGTAATGTGTTGCAAGATTCACAAGCCGGTGATTTCGTTTTGTGTCGCACAAACAAACCTTTGATTCGTCTATTTTTTGAACTCTTCTTAAAGAAGAAAAAAGCGGTAATCAAAGGCTCTGACTTCGGACAAAGGATTGCTCAACTCGTGGAGAAATATGACAAGCGAGAAGATATGGTTGATGAATTAAATTATCAACTGAATAAATATCGCATGGAACTTATCGACCACGGCATTGTTGACTACGAAAAACACGGCGGTTATTCAGCACAGAAAGATTTTGTGGATTGTGTATTGCTAATTAATAAAACGATAACGAACATAATTCAATTGAAATCAAGAGTAAAAGAAATATTTTGTGACGATGAAAAAATTGGACAATTTTTAAATGATGCAATCATTCTATCAACAATACACAAATCTAAAGGGCTTGAAGCTGATCGGGTTTTCATTATTAAACCACAACTTCTTTCGGTTAAACAACCTTTAGAATGGATGGATAAGCAAGAGAGTAACTTAAAGTATGTAGCGATTACTCGTGCTAAAAAAGAATTGATTTATGATTATAGTTGGACAGATGAAAAAGATGAAAAACCTAAAAGCTAAAATAACGGCGACATTAATTGTGTTTACTTTTGTAGCTATCATTGCAGGTGGTGTTTTATTTCCAGAACATGCAGTAAGGATTGCCGGTTATATAGGAATTGCTGCAGGTCTATTTGTGGTGGGTGCGATGTTGTGTGCGCTGTGGCAATGGATATACGATTCCATAAAAGACGAAACCACTGTTTCCGAAGAAGCCAGTGGTTCCGATGATACGCAATATCCTGATTTTTACGATTAAAATTTTATAAATGAAAAATAAAAAATACATATATGGATTAGGTGATCCTCGCGACATAGGAATTGATCCAAAGACATTTTCTATATTTTTTCTAAAAGAGGATGATGTTATGGTTTCTAATGATGATTTATTATTTAAAGAAGTGCCTGAACGGTTTTCGAAACTAAGATACATCGGTGAGACAAAAAGCCCATTAGAGAGATTAATAGCACATATCAATGATGTGGGAAATAGTAAAAAACAAAAATGGGTTCGAGAACTTGTTGATGAAGGTGTGATTCCATATATGTTAATTTTGGATTCTTGTTCCAGAAATGAAAAGGGGTTAGAAGGATACTACATTATACGGCTTTTTAATTTAATTAAATTCGATATTTTAAATGTTGCGAACTTTCCGCTGACGTTTTACGAACAGATAGAAGCAGCCACATCCATCTTGGAACATAAGAATATGGAAGTTAATCACCAAGCAATTGCAAAAATGATAGGTGTTTCAGAAGCTAAGGTAATAAAATGTTTGGAAAAGAAGAGAATTTACAATTTTGATGCTTATGACGAAGATTATAATAAAGAGATGATGAACGAAATGAATCCAAACTCGATAGTTAATGATGATAGTGAAGCAGTATCTTTTTTAACTTCCTTAACTAAAACGAGTCAAATATGAGTCCAATTACGTCTTTTAACTATTGACATAATCATACCTTGAGAAACGTCGTATTCTTGAGCAAGTTTAGTGCTTGAATAAACCCGTGGAATGTATTTGGCCCTAATTTCAAGAACTTGTTGTTCGGTTAGTTTAACGTTTCCCGCTTTTTCACCAATAAATTTTTTTCTTCTACTTATTGATTGTTTTCTTCTTGTTTCAAGAGAAAGTGGTTTACCAAATTTACCATTCAAAGACCCATATTTACCAAACATTGGATTTTTTGAACCCTTCATTCTTTCAGATGCTGCCTTTTTTATTTCATCACTATAAATTGTAGAGGCAGAAATAAACGCTTCATTTAAAATATTATACCCAATTTCGTCAAGAAATGGTTTATGTTTTTGTAGATAATAATTTTCCCTTTCAACCTGAAACACTTTCGTTCCAAGATTTTCTTCTATAATTGAAAAAGAAAAACATTCACCACCATATTTATTCCAAGCCCGTTGGAGTTTTATATTGTGATGAATGTTCTTATTTAGTTCTCTCTTATGATCTCTGAATCTTCTTTTGTAACCAACGGTGCTTCCTATATAAATTTTGCCGTTGATTGTGTTTTGAATTTGATATATAAAAAATTGCCGCAAATCGTCAATAATTGAGGATACATCTGTAAGGCTGAATAGTTACAGTAACCATTTGTACAGCATCCGATTCCATTGTGTTGTTACCAAAATCTACGTTTGTAATCATAGCTTGTTCGATGAACCATTTTTGAACTTCTACACCCGTAGGGTCAAGACTCTTAATTAAGAGATTTTTCTTGTAACCTGCAGCGTAACCCATACGTCCAGTAAGAGATTCAGCATGTAATCGAACCCATTCCATTAATTGGGTGCTAGTTGATGGGCCAATGGTATCAATCAACTTGATTTCCATTTCGCTCCACTTATACTTACCAGCTACATAATTAGTTTCGTTAATGAAAGGAATTTCGACTGAGTTTATGGTCAATGTAGGTCTTTTAACTTCCTGTACTTTCCATACTTCAATTCCAACTTCTGTGGGGAACTCTAGGAAAAATCGATTCTCTCTTAACGGTTCGTAATCTAAAGGAATACCTCTTACTAATTCTGACATATCTTTTTTGTTTGAATAATTTTTATTCTGTTTTCATAAATACTTTAAAATTTAAATTTGGTCAGAAGGAATAAAAAAAGGGGCTGCAAATTTTGCAACCCCTTATACTATTCTAATCAATTAAGACTACTGAAGCGGGTCAGAGAAATATGTAAGACCATCGCAAAGAACTCTACCGAAGTATCTGTTCAATACCATTTTCTTAGCATAACGAGTCATGATACCACGGATCGGCTTGAAGTCGAACGGGTTGTACATAACCGGAGTTAATTGCATCGGCACGTAAGGTGCGTAGATGTAACCTGACTCAAGGATTGATGAACCTCTGTGACCAATCAACAAAGTGTTGGCAGGTGCATAAGGGTCACGGAACACTTGATATCTTCCGCTAAGGCTACCGATTTTTTCGATACCCATGTTATACTTATCTTGCTCAGGAGATGCATTAGATACGTGGAAGTATTCCAAGTCATCAAACACGGCAGAGATTTCAGGTGATACAACCAACCATGAAGCACCACCACGAAGGGTTGACTTATGGATTTGAGCACTAATCTGGTTGATTGTAGTGATCAAAGTTTGGTTCCAATCCTTCTGAGTACCGTAGTACGTAGTAGATTGTTTACGAAGACCGTTATAGTCCCAACGCTTCACCCAAGCTGCACCTCTACGCAAATCACGAAGGATTTCACGGTCGATTTCAGCAGCCATAGTTTCTGACAACAATGCTGTTAATTCAGATTCTGCGTCAATGTTATGGAATGCACTTACGTCTTGCGCAAGTTCAGGAGTCCACTGTGCTCTCATTTTACGAGTTTCAACAGACACGGTTACTTCATCAAGACCGAAAGTTACTTCAGCCATTTCTGAATCTTCTTCCAAATCAGAATAAGTTCTGTATTCGAAGAAGAAGGTAGGAGTTGCTGCTGTTAAAGCAGAACCATAACCATTTGCACCCGGATAAGTTAAGTCAATGTTCAACACTAACTGGCCTGAAGTGTTTACAACTGCTCTACCGTAGGTTTGAGTCTTAATGTTGTAAGGGATCGGGCTACCTGCTGCGATGTTCTCAGAGGTGTAAGGAGCTACAGTTGCGAAGGTTCTGTTTGAATAAATCTTCAATGACTGAAGGAATGATTCAGTGTCCATAGGAACACCTGCAGGGCCAACAAGTTTACCTTGTGAGGTAGTAGTGAAACCAGCTACAGTTGCGCTTACAACTTTATCGCCAGATGCATATGCAGGAGATACGGTACAAGTACCAGTAACTACAGTTGAAGCACCTTTTGAACGGTCGAAAAGCGAAGTACCTTCGTCACCGTATGAAGTTGCATAATAAGAATCGTAAAGGTTCTTAGACTCAAATTGAGTACGAGCAGAAGCAGCTAAAGTAGCAGCGTTGCTATATGCACCATCTGGTGATGAATGACGGTTATTTGCTCTACGGGTAGAAATCTTCGGGTTAATGAAGAACAATTTACCGATAGGTAAGTTAAGAGCCTGAACAGATACTAGATCGTTAGCAAGCAATTTCGAGAACACTCTTCTGATTACAGGGAATGCTACAGTTTCGAATGAACCATTTGATGCAGAATCCGTAGATTCGTTGATCATGTGTGATAACTGATTCTCATATAATTGAGCGCAGTTTTCTTTCACGTTGCCTTCAAGACCTTCAAGAAGACCAATTTTTTCCCAACGTTGAGTTACTACTTGACGTGTATCTCTTAGTTGTTTTAAGCCGATGTTACCTACATCGCCACTTTCCATTAAAAAACCCATTTTTGTGTTTTTGTTTGTTTTTATAATTATTATTATCTACGCTGTCTTTCAGTGTAGTTTATAATATTCTTCATTTTGTCGATGCTTTTTTCGAAAGCAGTTTTTTCGACGATTTTTGATTCAAGAATATTAGCAGATGATCCACCACCAACTGACTCAGTTATTTTCTTTTCGATAGATTCATCAAGTTTTTTCTTTGATGTTTTAAACTCTTCTAAAAGCGTTTTGTGAGTTGTATCAGATTCAGTGATGCTTGCCACATTTTTAAACTTGTTGATGATGTAAATTTTTTCGTCTTTTGTCAAAACGAGTTCTTCATTTACCAACAGGTTGTTTACATGGGCAATGTTCGTGTTGAATACAGCCATTTTTTTCATTTGATCCTTCATCTCATTGAGGGTCTTTTTGAAACCTTCGTTGATGCCAACCAAATCAGATTTTTCTTTCTTCATTGAGTTTAGCTTCTTGGTAAGTTCCCTTTGTTCCTTCAAGAGAGCAGAAATCTTTTTAGCTTTGTCCTCAGATTCTTTCTGAAGTGCAAGTCTAACTTTGTCTTTAGCATAGCTTTTCGCACCATCTATGCTTGGCTGTGATTCTTGGCCAGTGTGCTTGTTATGAGACAATGCGTGTCCATGACTTTCTTCAACTTGTTCCTCGTTCACGATTTCTTCGTCTTCTGCGATTGCTTTAACCGGGGCTGCTTTTGCAAGTTTGCCACCTTTTTTAGCAAGCACATGACCGTCTTTTACGCCTTCTGCAACTTCGTCTTCTGCGATCTGTTTTACAGGTGCAGCCTTCGCGAGTTTACCGCCTTTCTTGGCAAGTACGTGACCATCCTTCACTCCTTCGGCTACTTCATCTTCTGCGATCTGTTTTACAGGTGCAGCTTTTGCAAGTTTACCGCCTTTGGTAGCGAGTACGTGACCATCCTTTACGCCTTCTGCAATTGGTGCAGATTTTTCTGATTCGATTGCTTCTAACATTTTAGACATTTCTTCGTGCATTTGTTTAAGTTTACCAAAAGGATCATTGCTGTCTTCAGCAACTACTGGTTGATCCATCGCGTCTAGTTCATCGACCATTTCGCTCATGGAATCAATTTCCTTCTCGATATCTTTCACCTCAATATCATCGTCATAACCTTCACCATCTCTTACGATCTCAATTTCATCCAATGATAAATTATCATAGGCTTCTTCGATTTCGTCAATTGATGCTTGGGTCATATCGACTTTAGCGGGTTCAGACATCTCTTGATTGTTGTCCTGAAAGGACTCTTCTACCGACTCTTTTTCATCTGCCATAGTTGGCTCTTGTTGTTCGTCAGATTCGTTTATCTTATTTTTATTTTTAAGATGTTGTTCTACTAAATTTTCAAATTTGTCTGGCATAGAATTAGCCAATTCTTCCTTAGCTATTTCTTGAGCTTCTTTTAACACCATATCGTATTCGATAAGTGCTTCTTCAATAACTGTTTTCTTTACCTCAGACATATTGTAATTAACTTTATGTTTTTTTATAATAAATACATTGTTTTCCCAAAAAAGACATTTTAATCATATTTCTAATTAAAAATTTTTCTAATTAGACTTTTAAGAATTTAAAAAATTGTCTAATGCCGAAATTAATTTCTGTTCTTTCAGCATTGGTTTTGGAGTGACGATGTTCATTTCCTGAACAGCATCAGCACCGTTTTCATCATTAAATTTGGGGAATAAGTATGCTCCGGGCGTACTTGGAGAAGCAACAAGGTCAAAACATATCAATTCAAAGTCTTTCTGAACGATGTTTTTGCCTTTAACTTCCTGAAGCGACCCTACCCCTCTACTTGAAATACCTAACTTAATTCCTCTGCGAAGGTATTCAACTATTTTATCTCCAATCATACATACCTGACCATGATTAATGTAAGCAGGGGATGTTATGATTTCTAATTTACCGTAAAGAGTATTAGCATTGTCACCCTGACCCCACCACATATCTTTAATAATGTGTGAAATATTTTTCAAAGACACTACTGAACTTTCAGGATGATCGGCTTCACTTACTGCAGAATTATCCTTAACAGATTCCATATATTTTTGAACCTGTGGGTACAATACCTCTTGAGGATATATCCTTCCGTTACGGTTTTCAACTCCGTATTTTTGAAGAATACAATCCACCAAAATTTTACCACCTTTTAAAGAAGATGTTGTAAAACTTTCGTTCAAAACGTTTTCGAACAAGTTCTTATTGAAATCACTTACGTGTGACGCGATATAACCCGCATCTTCTTCTATAAGAATACCAAAACCAGTTTCACCCCTTCTTAATATTTTACTCATATTGAATAAATAGTTTTATTTTTTGGTTTGTTTGATTTTGTCCAATATCGTGCGTTCCAGAACATCTATTTGAGTTCTAATTTTATCCGCTTCTTCACTTATTTTATTGATGATGTTAGTGGTGTCTTGATCGTTAACCTTTTCTATCATTTCCAATACGTTCGTTACACCGTTAAGAATCTTCAAAGTTTCCTTTTCTGACTCTAAAAATTCCTTGTTACGTTGTTCCTCTCGATAGAGGGCTTTAATCTGCAATTCCTTATTATCTTTAATCTTTTCCTCATATTTTTTGAACAAAAATATGATCACACCCACCAAAATAAGGCATATTGATACTAGAAGTGCATTGACCACACTAGTCTCACTGGCTTGGGTAAAACCGTTCATTGCTTCATCTGAAATTTGGAGTAAAATTGTGTAAACCGTAAGCATGTTTTCTTTATTAATAAATAGTTTTAAGCCCAATTAACGCCCAACAATTTGAAAACATGACTATTTATTTTAAATCAGATTATCAGGGAACTATGAGTATTAGAGTTATCGATCCCAACGAAATAAATAACAACAGAAGAAATGGGGTTCCAGATTATTCTAAAATGTTCATCTTCGTTGAACTTCTAGCAAGCAGAAGAGAAAGTACGGTGTTGAATAAAAGAGGTACTGTTAGTAACGGAAATGTTGAAAAAGTTTTCGATAATCTGACCGTTAGCATGTTGGGATATAACCCCGAAACTCAGAGATTTACTAGTCGTTGGGGAGGTGTTTCTAGTGATGGAAATACAGAACCGCAGTACGAAGGTTTTGGGATAACTAGTATCAGAATCACAGTTAATAGCAGTTATATACCACAGGTCGAAATTGAGTTCACAGACACGAGAGGTTTGTCATTATTCAATTCAGGTAAAGACAGTCCATATTCTGTTTTGCACTCGTTTCCACCGCCATTATTTCAATTGACGGTTAAAGGAATTTACGGAGGTCAAATCACCTACGATCTCCATCTAGTAAAGCAAAATACCAGATTTGAAGGAAACACTGGCAATTTCCTAATTACTGCCAGTTTTGTAGGACGAACTTACGCTCCGTTGACAGACGTATTGTTTAAATATGCTGAAATAGCACCGTATTTACTTCAATCTACAGGTACAACCAGTGGCTCAAATGACGTGACTACTCCCACGAATACTCTTAGAGATTTCATTATAAAAAGTAAAAAACTTTACGAACAAATAGGTGAGATAAATGACAAGTCTGCAGACGTATCAACTAGAGAAAAACTTAAAAATAAATCAGATGGGTTAACATCGGTCTTTACTGATCTCGATGGCTTTCCGAACACGTTTCTAAATCTTACTGCAGGCGATGCTGATACTTCTTTGGTCAATAAGGGCTATGTATTCATGGAGAATAAAACTTCGTCAATTTCGGTAACTCAGGCTCAAAGTGAAGATGCGAACAATTCATCACCTGCCAACTCTGACCCTGTTCAATTTGAAAACGTAACTAACAAAATAGCCAAATATGATAAAGTTTTAAAGACATCATCAGTCGCAAAATCAACTGATAACGTTCCGATTATGAATCGCAACAAGTCCGTGAGACTTTTATTATCTTTTAAGGTGGGGAATGATGTCTCTTTAGAAACATATGTTAAAGATAGGTTAAGAAATATTAAGACTGCTTTAATTTCCAAGGCTAATCAATACTCAAATTCAACTATTGGGTCTGAAGATATTTCTGAAAACTTCAGAATATTCACAATTGAAAACGAGAAATACGTCGGAATGGATGTGAGTGATTTTACACAAAAAATAATTGTTCAACAGAGATCATACACTAAACAAGTCGATGACATCAATCTTAAATTGAAGGATAAAGTGGATGCATTGGTAGATTCGCAATTACAACAATTTAAACAGAAAGTTAGCGGCTCAGATGAAAGTGGATTCATACCGACCATAGGAAATATATTCAGAATCATCTGTGATGATGTGGATAAATTTTTCGATGTATTGAAAGAAACGGCTAGGCAGGCTGAAGGCCATCATGAAGCCAATAAATCGAAAATTTTCGACGCATTAAGTCATACTTTAAAAAATAGTGACGTTAAAAAGATTTATCCTTTTCCTGTTTATACTGAAGAAATAGTTGAAAATAACACAAAAAAACGCTCAAAGGCATATCCGGGAAGACTACCTATTAACCCTGAGTTTCCAGAAGTTAGGATGGTTGAGAATTTTGTAAATGCGTTTATCACGCTAAAACAACAAGAAAAAATTATTGATTTAAGACAACAAGAGGACGAAAGCGGTAATAAGAAATGGATTCCGTTGAGTCCAATAGATTCTCTTTTAGGTAATGAAGTGAATACAAATTCACCATATTTTGGTCTAAAAGATGATCCGGGTATTGATCAGTTTTTTCAGATATTTCATGATCGTTTTATTGCTTATAGTCAATATTTTTTCGCTTCTTCATTCTATGAACAGAAGACTTTTTTTGGTTTGTTTAAACGAAGCAATAAAGCAGGTATTAACTACGACACAATTCGTCAGCTAATTTTAGATGCTGAAGTATTAAACATCACTAATTCTCTGGACAATCCTAAGACTACAAATGCTATTAAAGAACTAGCCAAACGTTTTGCTGCTGACCCGAATTTATTTTATCAAGAATTGACACGTAGAAACATTGGTCTATCCAACCCTAATCAACTCACGATTAATGGGGTAAATATCTACAAAAATAAAGCATTCGCTGATGTGGCTGATAATGATTCAATCAAAATTGTTGATGGTAGCGTTTTAACGGAGCGAATTTCTGTGGGTGACACTAGTGATCCAATCAATGTTTTTTTAGATTCAAATAAAAGTTATATTGAAATTTTTGATAAGAAAAACAAGCCTAGAAAGTTTACTTCTGACAACGTGATTTTTTACAATGATGCTGAAAGAGGTGATGATTTTAAAACAAATTATTTACAACCTATTGCTTTAGATGAAATTGATAATATTACGTCTTCAATGCTCGAACGTTATAGAGTTTTATATACGTTGTTTGATGCTCCTATAAATGTGATATTAAATAAGCCTGATAGTGTATATGATGAATTTGCCAAAGCATTTTTTATAGCTAGTAATTACACACAAAATAGTATTGCCCAAAATGTTTTTTGGGGAATCCCTTCGGCTTTAAAATTACCACAGTTTGTATTGATTTACTTAGGTGGTTATATCTACCATTACGCTAACGGTAATGTCAATGCTGAAAATCAAGCAACTCAATTATTCGCTGAATTTTTTAATTTAACCCTTAAACATCAGTCTGGTTTAATTAGTCAGGCTATGCAAGGCACTGAAAAATTACGTTATTTATTCATCAGCGAGAACCCCGCTAAAAGTAATGAACATGATTTCATTGTAGATGAACTGATTCCTAATCTAACCGAAGCCGATAAAACCGTTTTAATTACTCAATTTTTAAATTTTGTAAATGGTGTTGGAGATGATGATATACAATCAGACTTCGATAGATTAATATCGTCATTAAAAGTTATCATTAACGAGAATATCAGTAAGCAACCTTTAGATGCTACTGTTGACGGTGCTTATGCGCAAGTTATTAATAGCGATAAATACAAGGGTTATGATTTGGCATTTAATTCTGCATCGTTTAGAGAAACACAATTTGAAAACACTCTGATGTTGGAAAAGGGGTTGATAGTTTTCGGGGAAAATGCATTTACAGATAATAATCAAACGACATTCTTAACTCTACCACAAATAAATGCACTTGACGCTGATCATGCTCAGATTAATAACACATTTTTTTCCACTTTCTTTAGAAAACTTGAAAGCAATCTAACTAGAGTTGAAGTCGATAGAGTTGAGACAGCAGCGAAGTCACAATCCAGACTAAACGATGATGATGTTAAAAATCAATGTTATTATTCATTTAAATCCATTTATGACAAATGGCTTGCTGGTGGAATGTTTGCTGATGACGGTTATATCCTAAATAATCGTTTTGGTGGATCATTATTCGATAGTTTTGTGTTTGTTGATAGAGCCTTTAACGACATTAGTGATAAATGTATTATAGATTTCAGACCTCTTATCGAATCGGCTGACGATTATGATATTAGCGTATTCACAATGATATCTCGACTTCTGGCCCATAACAATTTCGAATTCTTCCCCTTACAAAATTTCATGGCATTCAAGGATGATGAATGGGAGAGAATATTTGAAACTATAGATAATCTTGAGCCGACTCAAAGACCTATGTTCGTATGTATGTATGTTGGTGGTAGTTCAAGCCAATTGAATGATGCTAACAGTGATTATAAAGACGATAGTTTCAACTTAGACGAAAATAGTAGTTTACCTGTAGATTTCAATAACAACAACTCAGGGGTAAATGCAGTACGAGCGTTCAGAGTCCGTTACGGTGCTCAAAATCAATCATATTTCAAAGATATAATCTTAGATACTGTTGAACACAAAGACACAAATGAAAGTTTAGTGATTTTATCTCAAATCGCGGCTGATCAGAGTGAATCTGCTCCTGTAGGGAAGGCTCAAAATTTGTTCAATGTTTATGAGGGTCGAAGTTATACCTGTACTGTGAAAATGCTTGGTGATGCAATGATTCAACCAACTCAATATTTCCAATTAGAAGGTATACCCATGTTCTCTGGTGCATACATGATAATTGAGGTAACTCATGAGATACGACCAAACACAATGGAAACCTCTTTTAAAGGGGTTAGAATGTTAGCCTATCCAGCACCCATCGTAACAGAGATCGCCACTGTATCGGCCTTCTTAGGCGCACAGAACAGAATTACCCAAGATATAACGGGATCACCGACAATAGTACCTTCTCCAAATTCAAATAGAATCGGGAATGGTACGAAAGGTTCAGAATACGTTCCGAATCCAAGTGCAATTGACCCGGTATTACCAGATTCATTATTAAAAATAAGTCCGTAAATTTTATGGCATATAAAGCATTAAGTAGTAAAGGAAAAGCCTATATTAAGAAGTTTACTGACAATGATCAGAATTATCTTTTATCTGGAAAATTTAAATGGGGTCTGCCAAATAGCACAATTTCTAAACAAGACATTATTTTTACAGCTAATATTTTATCTGATGGAATAAATGTAAATACCAATCGATTGTTGGGTCAGTACATCATAAAATGGGTAGATAAGTATAGTAGATTGTATGAACTTGATGCTAATATTATAGCAGCGCAGATAAGTGCAGAAGCTGCAGGTACAATATCAGGTGTAGGATTTAAAAGATATGTTGCCTTCGCATATTCAAATACAGGAGCGATGGGAATTTCGCAATTCACAGCTAATACTGTTTGGACAATCATTTATGAAAAAAATAAAAGATTTACAATTGACAAAAGGTTAAACACTACTGAAATTGCCGCATTAACACTAAATTTATCAGGTGATAAGCAAAAACTTGATGATTTCAACTCAAGCACGAATCGCAGACAGCTTCATCAGAATATCATTAACAACCCTCAAATTCTGATTAAAATGCAATGTATGTTGATGTCATATATTGGGAAAAACAATAAGAATTTGGCATCAAGTACATTATACTGCTACAATCGCGGTTCAGAGATTAAATCCAGTTCATATTTAGAGGCGATAAGAAAAACAACGCTACCAATTAAGGAAGGCTTAACATATGTTAAAACAATATTTACTTTCTTAGTGAATGATTTTGGTTATCCACAGGCTATTCTCGAAGCGTTGATTGCGGAGGAAAATGGTATTGTAGCCATGACCAATGAACAAGTTAATCCTAAACTACAAAAACTAGACGCATCTCAACAGAAGTTTATTAATGAACTTCACTATAAATTGAGAGTAACTTTCACTAGATTCATTATCGAGATTCAGGAAAATACTGGATGGAAAGTGATTATCACATCTGGTTATAGAAGTTTTCAGAAACAAATTGAGTTACAACAAGAGGATGACCGCAATGCCGACCCCGGAAGAAGTCACCATAACTATGGTTTAGGTATTGACATTAACTTAGTAAAGGGGGATAAAATACTTCGTAAAGCCTCGCCACGTGAGGAATGGGAAGCCAGTGGAGCAATCAATATAGCGAAAGCACTAGGATTCTCGTGGGGTGGTGATTTCGTAAATTATTACGACCCGGTTCACTTCGATTTAAAAGACGTATACCCGATTGATAAATTGGTTGAAAATGCTAACCAAGTAGCAAATAATGATTTGACTAAAGTTCAAGGAAACAAAGTGCCTTTATTTGGTTGAGAAACCGTTCTTGTTTAGATTGTGGAGTTGAACCATATCTTTAGCAGACGATTTTTCATTGAATTCCATTCTCTCAATTTTAAGCATTGAATTCTTAATTCTGTCTTGAACCGCTTGAGAAGCGGATTCTAAAGATCGTTGCAACTTTTCATAGGTTTCATTTTTCAATGATTCAAAAAGTTCTTTTTTGGCTTGATTATTTGGATTCACTAGTACTGATAGTAATTTTTTATCGTCTTCATTCAAATGAGAATATTTCTCGTTGAATTTCTTAATTGCGTTTTTAACTATAGTTTCCTTTAACGAAACTTTCAAATTTGAAAGTTTTGATTTACCTGTTTCACCTTTCGGCAGTTTGATATGCTCTAGTACAATTTCATACGCTTCATGGAGAGAGTCTACATTGGGAATTTCTTTAGCGTCAAAAGCCAATGATTCGTATAATAATGTATCAATAGCATTTAAGACTTTTGAATTAGATGGTTTAAAATTTTTATGTATTTTAGGTTCGAAAATTCCTAGTTTAGCGTGAGATGCTTTGAAATCCGCTTTAGTAAACATTTTAAAAAGATTTAAATTTTCGTCGATATATCTAACCGCTGAATTCTCTGCAGATGCACTAATATGCTTATTCAAGAGATTTTTGTAGATGATGTTTTCTACCTGTAAAAGCGGATCGTTTTTAACAGTTTCAAAAAAAGAAATGTAATCAGAATTGTTCAATTCATCATTTTTATCTAAAGATTCGGTCAATTTGTTAAACAAACCTGCTTTTAAAATACCAAAATTAATTCTGCTCATTTTATAGAGTTTTTTATAAATACTATTTAAATATTAAGAATTGTCACTTTTTGAGTTTTCATTCAAAGTATTTAGTTGGTCTTTAAGCAAATCCTCCTGTAATCTTAGGAATGTACCGTAATCTTCATCACTCTCTTCCTCATACACATTCTCAGGTATGTCGGTTTTAAAAGTAATGTTATTTTGTAAATTCTTCTCAAGAGATTCTATTAATTGGAAAGCCCTTTCGTTCAAACTTTTATTCTCAGAAGAAATTTTGTCTGAAATCTCAGTGGTTGATTTCTTCTCACCGTTTAATAGAGTTTCAAACTGATTCATTAATTCATCTAAACGTTGATTCTTTTTGTTATTGAATGCTTCGGCTTGATTGCCCATTGCTCCACCAGTAGGTGCGCCTCCACCCATATCACCGCCCATATCAGGCATACCACCGCCTCCACCACCAAGGTCAATACCACCTAAACCACTACCACCTTCACCGCCCGGAGGTGGTGAATTTTGGGCTATTTTATCAGCAACTTGTGCAGGGTCAATACCACCAAACTTCTTATCAACATCATCAAAAATTCCAGTTTGTTTGATGTAGAACGGCGTATTTTGCAATTCCTGAGAAATAGCCTTCTCGATACGTTGCATTTTAATGTCTTCCATGATTTCACGATCAGACATGTTGAAAATGTTACGCATACAATAAGTATGAGAGAAAGCGGCAATACTCGAACTGTCTGAAGAAGTCAATTCTTTATAAACACGTGCTTTCAATTCCAACAACTCCATACGCAATATTTCAGATTGTGTAGAAGGGTTGGTTAAGGTAATTTTAAAATCACTTAATTCATCACCTCTAAAACCAAGGTAGTAAAGATGAATCATAGCCATTTTATTCAATTCCTGAATCAATGACTGTTGAATAGTATTAATTTTTTTAGAGAAACGCACATCGAACTGTGCCATGTTTTTACCTTCACCACCGGCACTCTGATAGCTAAGGAATGGTCTAGGAATACCAAGACCCATAAACATGTTATCTCTTAAATACTCAATATCGTGGATAGCATCAAGGTTCTGTGCACCGGGTAGGGTATCTATAACAGTACCCATGTTTTCACCACGAACCGGGATAAAAATATCTTCATCATTACCTGCAATATTGAATTGGTAATTTATCTGACCGTTTGATGGAGTAACCTGTTGCGCTTTCTTTATACCTGTAATAACTCTATCAACATACGATTGGATATCTGCTTCATCCATGTTACCCACTGGAATTTTGAATACACGTTTTTCACCTGCACGTAAAATTCTGTATGTAAGCATGGCATCTTCAGCCATAACCAATTGACGGAACACACGTCTTATTTTATTAAGAACTGAGGAACCGTAAGGTTGGTATTTGTCATCGCCTAAAATTCTGAAGTGAGCAATTTCAATATTTTGGAATTCAGTAGCGTTATCTTTGAGTTTGAATTTAGTTGTTAACTTGCCATTCTCAAAAACGTCCTTACGTTCCATCGCATGGTTCACTAACTGTTTTACGTACATGATACCCTTACCGCGCTCACCGTATAGGTAAAGAAAATCATCACCGTATTTACAAAGATTTCGTGTCCAGAAAGGTAAGTTTACATTGACGTTTAATGTACCGTAGAACAAATCTTCAAGATGGCCTTTAATCCTATCCTTTGAGGAATAGATATTCAACATTTTACCATTATGACCGATGGTTGTAGCTTCATCACGCAAAAGATCAAGACCTTGTGCAATCAATGGGTAGAATTCCATACCTTCATAATCCATGAAGGCTGTTAATCTAGTAGCCTCAAACTGCATGGCTTTTTGGAAGCTATGCTCCTGCACCTTACCGAAATTTTTCGATAAGAAATCTTTTTGTTGCAGTTCTAAGGCTTTGGCTCTGAGTTGATCAGGGTTATCACCTTTTAAAATAATCTTTTCTTGTTCTTGACCATTATTCGAGCCTTTCAATTTCGATGTGCTATAACCATCAAAGTTCAAAAAAGATGTTAGTTCCTGATATATTGTTCTATTTTCTGCCATTAATTCAATGTGAGTCTATAATTATAAATACGTAGAATCCAACCATTTTTTTGATTTTACCTAAATGGCTTTGATTCATAGTACTGTCTTTCAGCATCGTCTCTCGATATGCCTTGAGATTGCATTAAATGCTGAATGTATGTTTGCTTATCGCTGAAAAGCCAACTATTAGCAGCCCGTGGGTCTGCACCTCTCATGTAATAACTTTCTTGATTTGGTTGTTTGATAACTCGGCTAATTGCACCTGAATTATTATTCACTTTGGTCATAGCCTCTAAAAGAGCCTTGGTTTTACTAATTGACTCCTGTGCCACGTCTAAATCATATGCGACAGCGTATAGGGCTATTGTTGTACCGAAAATGGCATCGTCATGAGTAGTACGGGTGTGATCGGCTAGTTTATTGGGATTTTTATCTGTTTGGAAAGTTTCCAATTCTTTAACCATCCTAGAGGAACGAACGGTTAAATCCCTCATGCGCAGTGCACGTTCAAGTTCTAAAAGCATCGCAGGTCTGTTTTGACCCGTTATAACCAAACCGGGGTGTTTCTCAACTTCTTTGTATTGACCCTGCTTTTCAATAGCCATGTTTTTTGCATAGCCACTGAGCATGTCCTTCATTCCTTTATTACCAATCTCACTGTAATAGAAATTGTCATAACCCAATTCCTTCATTTTATCTACAGTACCACTACCGTAACCACCTGTAATATCGACAACAGCGTATGCGGTGTTATATAATCTACCGTAATGGAATGCGATATGGGCTAGTTCTTGAGGTGTCTTCTTCCCGTGGTATTCGGCTACCTGTTCAGATAGTCGTCTTTTTCGTTTTCTTTGTTTTGTAACACCTAAACTATTAGTAGAAGTGACAATTTCTTCTCGGATATTAACTTTTAAAATTGAAATACTGGCACTATCGTCTGAATTTCCTTTACAAGCATCCACGCCCATTACATATATGACATCTGGTATGGGGTCTTCCCAAATCCACATGTTATGGTCGGTGTATTCTTTTCTAATTGGTTCTTTGACAGTGTTTTCTTTGGCATACATTATATTGTCTTCACCAACGAAGTTGTCACCTGAGCCAAGGAAAGAGCACAGCATTTCTTGCGCTAACTGACGTTCATTTCCGTTGTATGTCAATTTGTTTTCTTCAAACCAAGTACTTGTAGGTTTGAAACCATCATCGACTAATTGCTTTCTTTTTTGTTTAGAGAAATCTTCGTCTTTAATTCGGAATTCATTAGTTGTTCCTGCCCCTTTTACCCATTCCAAATCACTTAAACCAGTTTCCTTGTTTCTGACATAACGGGGATCGTTATACCACCATAATTCAATTGCATTGAATTTATTACCCGGTGCTTTTGTGAAAGCCTCATAAAATACAGGATCAAGACCGTTAGGTGTAGATACGAAGATGGCACCACCACCAGTTTGTAAGGTAGGTCGTGCAGATTCCCAAAACTTTTCACCACGTTCTGCCCATGCAGCTTCATCCCAAAAAATAAGTGTAGGTGTAAGACCACGAAGGGTACTTGGTGCAAAAGCCTTAATTTCTCGACCACCATTAAATTTCTTGTGACCTGCAGCATCTTTTAAAACTTTCTTTTTCTTACCGCTATCATCTTCATTATCAGGTTGAAGATATTCAGGACATTGACCGATAAAGTCGATGATATCAGACATTAATTCATCACGAGCAGTTTCCAATTTGTTTGCTACAACAGCAACTTTAGCGTGTTCAGTAAACATTACATACCATGTGATATACGCACAGGTTGTAGTTGAAATTCCAGCCTGACGATATTTATTGGCTACGTTGAAACGATGTGTCCTATAAGACTCAATTAAATCTTTTTGAAATTCAAAGAGTTTGAATGGTACAATTGCATTTTTAGTTTGGTCAAAAATTGTAAGGTAGGTTTCAATGAAGTAGATAGGATCAATAGCACATCTTAAAAATTCAGCAGTTTTTTCTTCTTTAGTAAGATCAGTTTCTTTTTTAGTTTCACCTCCAAGAGTAGAGATGTATCTTACGGTGTTATTGCTTTGCTCACGGAGTAGTTTGGCAAGTCTTCTTGATTCTTCCTTTTTCTTTTCTAAATCAACATTTATGAAAACATCTAATGGTTCTTCACCATTGATAGGAACATTTAAATTAGGATCGTCTATAGACATCTAAAAATATTATGTCTATAAATAGTTGATTTACAAAATTTTATAATTTGTAAAGAAATTTTCGCTCGTCGATGAACAATTTGATAAGAATTCCACACATTATATTGGCTTCATTCTCAAGATGACCACCAATGTTTTGAGGGTTTGCCGGGATTTCGTCTTCTTCGTTTTGTTTCTGATGCTGAAGTTCGTGGGCGATACTTCTCAGAATGTCAACCAATGACCTTCCTTCGTAGAGTATTTTCATCTTATATTCGTTGATGAAATACATTCCAGTTGAACTTAACTGGTCATAGGATTTATCGACTAGAACGATGTGGATTGGAGTGTTAATTCCGATGTGTTTGGCTGCAAAATTTGAAAATTGGTTTATATAGAATAGATATTTAGGATCAACATCCATCCCTGCCATTTTTCTAATTGTGACTTTATTCTGCAACTTGTTTGTTAAATTTTATCTTATTAGCGTGAGTAAATTCGTTTGACTTTGCTTGAAAAATGACTTCCCTTTTGTAAAGTTTATTTTCCACGTCTTTGAATGATTCACCAAAGTGAAAAACTAAAACATCATCATAATCAATATCATAATCATTTTCGTACTCTTCGTCTTCGAAAGCGATGGCGTGAATTCTATAATAACCGTCCTGATACTTTCTGTCGTTTAATTCATGAAGACAAATCAATCTAAAGTAATCAGTCTTAAAACCAACTACTAAATCGATATCTTCTTTATCAGGGGGATTGGCGTTGTCCTTAGCAGGTAAATGCCAATTTAAATCCTTAGCCTTTTCACTGAGGTCATCAGGATTGGTTGAAAATATAAACTCATATATGCCCTCACCTTTGACGTTCTGTCCGTTCTTGAGAACATATATGAGTTTTAACCCATTAGTATCCATGTACTTTATGATCTTTTCTTAATCTCGTCTTCGATATACTTGTCAATTAATTTCAAAAGAGCAGAATCTTTAGATTCATTTAACAATGGTTGTTTCAAACCCATCTTTTCTTCGATTCTTCTTTTAACAACTTTTCTAAGTTTACCTTCGTGTGTTTCGTTAACTGTAAGATTTACCACGTTAGCGTTCAAATCAACAGTCAAACTTTTCTTACCAGAACCACCCGGAACACCAGCACCTAACACATCGTGTGCAGGAGCGATTGATTGAGGGCCAGCAGGCATTTCAGCAGGGTTACGAGCACCAGTTGGGAATTGAGGAACTTCTTCACCTGCAGGTTCTTCAGCAGGAATCTCACCAGTTACATCTTCTAAGCCAGCTTCGTCTTCACCGCCTTCAATACCAGCATCAGCACCAAGTTCTTCTTCACCACCTTCAATACCAGCATCAGCACCAAGTTCTTCTTCACCACCTTCTGCATCGAGTTCGTCTTCACCTTCACCATCTTCACCCATGCTTCCACTATCCATAGCCATAGGCTCTTCAGAACCGTATTGAGCAGAACCTTCACCTAAGCCTCTAGCTTGAGTCGCATAGTCACCATAACCACATTCTGCAAGTTCTGATACTATTTCGTCATTCATATATTCAGCCAACCCTTGTACATCGGCTTCTTCACCATTACCGTCCATTTTGTTAAAGTAGGAATTCATAATCCCAACCATTTCCATCATAGACATTGCTTGAGTGTTTGCAGGATCATATCCCATTTCTTGGATATGTGCTTTGAAACCTGACATTGATTCTTCACCAAGTTTAGGTTGTTCATCACCAAGACCGGCATCGTCGCCCAGACCTGCTTCAGCACCTTCGATATCGCCTTCACCAGATTCTTCGCCGCCTTCTTCACCTTTCATTATTTTATTAGCAACTTCTTTCTTTTCAACATCATCCAATCCAGAGATTGCACCTTTGTATCCGGCAAGAATTTGTTTCAATTGTCCAACAGTGTCTTCAGGAGTTAGCTCAACTGAACTTGCAAGTTGTTGAATTTTACCAACAATCTTTTTAAGTTCAACTTTTTCTGCGTCACCACCTTCTTCCCCTGCATCTGCGCCCATATCTTCAGCACCTGCATCAGCACCACCTAAATCACCAGCAGCGTCTTCAGCACCACCAAGATCAGCAGCACCAGCATCAGCACCCATATCAGCACTTGCATCAGGAGCACCACCCATGTCAGGAGCACCTGCATCGGCACCACCTAAATCAGCAGCAGCATCTTCAGCACCACCAAGGTCTGCACTTGCATCCGCAGCAGGTTCTGATTTTTCTGCGCTTGCAGCAGCGTCTAAATCATCGATTTTTTCTGCAGCCGCATCTATATCTGATTTTTCATCACCGCTGTCAGATTCAGGTTCAGCACCTGCGTCATCTACGGCAACTTCATCTTCCGGTTTTTCTTCTTCACCGAATTCTTCGTTAATTGCCTTACCTTCATTGAGGTTTATTAATCTGGTTTTAGCGTTGTCTGCTTTCAGACTAGCCATCCCTTCATTAATATTTTTCAAATAAAAGTTTCTATTTTTATCAGCCTCAGAAACACTCTTGTACTGGTAGTTAAGTTTGTTTTCTAAACCACCAATGAAAGTGAAATCGGCCACATTCAAAGTATTGTCTTGTTTGTTCGATACTTTGATGTAATAGTGGTGATTCTCTTTGATGATAGCGTAAGCTGAACCGTTACCGGCTCTCTTGTAATCTATTAGATCGCAGTTTTTTAGACCTTCATTAATTGGCTGATGGATATCTGCCAATTGTCTCATTCTTTGATAGAACTGCTCTTTATTAGACTCAGTTATGTTTCTTTTTGCCATTTTTCTTTGATTTTAAAGCAATTAAATAATTGGTTTTGCTATACTTTTTTATAAATACTCTATTTTCTTAGAAATTCACTTTTTTACTATCTCAGTGCAACAAATTTGGAATCTTATCGTATATTGGGGAAAATTCAAATTAGATATATGAGAATCCTCCTAATAGCCCTGTTTACCCTGACTATTTCCTTTACCAATGCACAATTGGTTAATGATATTCAGAAGAATGAAAAACGCCTAGCCTTGTTGAAGGCATATGACGAAGAACGGGTCATTAAAATAATGGGTCGGAAGTATCAAGTTCTGGACGTGAACTACTTTTTCATCGACAATACGAAACAAAGTTTTGATGGCGTTTATACCGAGTATAAATGGGCTTCAAAAGATGGATTTCTAATTGGAAAAGATTCGCTCAATTTAAGTGAAATTAGGGTTCGAAATCTTAAGACCAAAAAGATGGCAACATTCCGCTATATCGAACTTATTAAATACGAAGTTGAGTTTTTAAAACGCAGAGTAAGGGGATGAAAAACAATCTAAAAGAACCATGTGTTGAATGCCCATTTCGT
>Ga0196965_1000520_pt1 | contig 21609 bp, 12 predicted proteins | sample S1_20metaG_FD_148668 | JGI IMG/M metagenome (GOLD analysis project Ga0196965, IMG submission 148668) | Soil microbial communities from Anza Borrego desert, Southern California, United States - S1_20 | ecosystem: Environmental > Terrestrial > Soil > Desert | place: USA: California | collected... | reverse complement strand
TCAAGACCGCATCCACGGCATCCAGGAGATCGGCTCTTACCATACTCACCTCATCGATTATCAAAAGGTCAACCTCCGCCAGCACCTGACGCTTGGATTTATTCATGTGGAAATTTCTGAAAATAGAATCCTGTGTATTAAACTTTACATTTGGAAGATCGGGAATATTCGAATGTTTGACTGGAATAAAAGAACCAAAAGGAAGCTGAAACTGGGAATGTATGGTAACGCCGCCCGCATTTATAGCGGCAATGCCCGTTGGCGCAACCACGATTGTCCTTTTATGTGTTTGGTGAATTATATTTTTGAGAAAGGTAGTTTTCCCAGTCCCAGCTTTCCCAGTGAGAAACAAGTGGCGATTGGTGTTGTTAATGATTTTAGCGGCATATTCGGCAGGGGTCAGTTTGGTAGTAAAAGAGGTTTCCATAAAAAGTCAGACTGTGGTTTTCGATCCTTTTGATGATCAAATTTTTAATTTGTAACCTTAACAAAGGTATTAAAAATTGTTTTGAACTATGATGATGTCGTCTTGAACTGTGATGAGTATGATTTAGATGATAAACATGTTAATGTCTTGAACTGTGATAGGTGTGATTCAGGAGATGATGTTGGCAGTAAATTTTATCACCATAAAAGCCAAGCTTATTCGAATCATGTTTTCATAATCATACAAATCACAGTTTAAGACAAAACTGTCCGAAAATGAACAGGTTATGTAGTTTTAATGAACAGGACATCAGCTTGGCAATCAATTCAAATGATTGATTTTTAATTATTTAATTAATTGGTATAAAGAATGAAACAATCTTTTTACAATGATTTTTATCTTAACACAATACTAACTTCCGACTATGCTTAAGAATTACTTCAAAACCTTCTTTTCGATATTTTGGAGAAGAAAGCTTTATTCAATAATTAATGTATCTGGTTTAGCTTTAGGTATAGCTTCAAGCTTAATCATATTCCTTGTTGTAAAGAATGAACTTGGTTACGATAATTTTCATGAAAAGGCGGATAGAACGTATCGGGTTACTTTTAATGAGCTTGACTTTAACTCAAATGTTTCTTTGGCCCTCGCCGATCCTCTGCGTGAAGATTTTCAATGGGAAAATCTAACCCAAGTATGGTACCAGTTTGGAAAAGTAGTGGTCAAATACAAAGAAAAACGCTTTAATGAAAAGGATTATGCTTTTGCCGATAAGGAGTTTTTCTCTGTTTTTACTTATAAATGGATTTCCGGCAATCCTGAAAAGTCGCTTGCAGAACCTAATTCGGTTGTGCTTACTGAAACCTTTGCAAATAAATATTTTGGAAATACAAACCCAATCGGTGAAGTAATTAACGTGGATAACTTTTACACCTTAAAAGTTACAGGAGTCATTGAGGATGTACCGGGAAATACTCATTTGCCCTTCAATTTTTTAATATCTTATGAAACTATAAAAAAGGAGTTAGGTAATTCATTAACAAACATTTACTCAATCCCTGGAGGCAGCTTCTTATATGCTACACTTAAGGAAAATCAACCTATAGACCAGGTAAAAAAGCAAATACCAGGCTTTCTAAAAAAGAACTGGGGAAACGAAGTTTCAAAAAATGTGACACTTATTTTTCAGCCTTTAAAGGATATCCACTTTGATCAAAGATATATTAATAACCTTATTACTCCAACCCAAAGAGAAACTTATTGGGCTTTAGCTGGAATTGCTTTGTTTATAATCATCACAGCCTGTATAAATTTCATAAATATAGCGACTGCTCAATCCATAAAAAGAGCAAAAGAAGTAGGTGTACGAAAGGTATTAGGCGCTGCAAAACAACAATTAATCTTCCAATTCCTTGCAGAAGCAGCCATGCTTGTTTTATTTGCTATAGCCATTGCGCTCCTTCTAACCATCGTCTTCTTACCAAAGATTGAAATTATTCTAAACATTAAAATTGGATTAAATCAGCTAATTCAGCCTACATTTATTGGTTTAATTTTAATACTTACTATTGCTGTCACCCTTTTGGCAGGACTTTATCCGGCATTTGTTCAGTCAGCTTTTCAACCTGTAAAATCTTTAAAATCATCAAATATTGCTTCTGCTTTTAAAGGATTAACTCTAAGGAAAAGCCTGATTGTAATACAATTTACCTTTTCCCAGATCTTAATCATTGGTACTTTTATAGTAGCTCAACAGATGGATTTTTTCTTAAACCAGGATTTAGGTTTTAGCAAGGAAGCTATCGTTACATTTTTTGTCCCCGGAAAAGACAACCAGGAAGTATTTAGGCAAAAACTGGCTTTAAATCCTTCCATTTCTTCGATTACATTTTCTTCAGCAACTCCTTCCACAAATACCAATTTTACAGACCTTTCTTCCCCGGGATTACTGGAACATGATGTAACAGAGATCAAGACTGTTGATGAAAATTATATGGATATGTTTGGTTTAAAATTGCTGGCCGGCGAAAAAATCCGAAAGGCAGACCCGAGAAGCTTTCCTCAAGCTATAGTTAATGAAACACTCATTCACACGCTCGGTATTCAGGATCCAAAAGAGGCTTTAGGAAAACAGATCCTTATCAATGGAGGTGAAAAATCAATCATCACAGGGGTTGTTCAGGATTTCCAAAGCGAATCAAAACATAAGAAAAGAAGACCCTGTCTCATAAATTATAACCCAGATAGATTTAATATCGCTTCTGTCAAAATTCTTCCTTCAAAAACAAAAGCGACGTTGGCAGATGTCGAAAAAATCTGGTTATCACTTTATCCTGACTTCCTGTTCCAGTACGAATTCATGGATGAGCAAATAAAGAACCTATACATCCAGGAACAGAAGCTATATAATGCTTTTATTATATTTTCTCTCATTGCTATTTTAATTGGGTCCCTTGGACTGTATGGTTTGGTTTCATTTACTGCAGCGCAACGAACTAAAGAAATAGGAATCAGAAAAGTACTGGGAGCCAAAGTAATTCAAATCACTTCCCTCCTATCCAAAGAGTTTCTTTTACTGGTCCTTATTGCCTGTTTATTGGCCTGGCCTTTAGCCTGGCAAGGAATGAATGCATGGTTGGAGAATTTTGCCTATAGAATTGAGATTAACTTGTGGATGTTTCTCCTATCCGGCATAATTGGGTTATTAATAACCTTAATTACAGTAAGCAGTCAAACGGTAAAAGCCGCAGTGGCAAATCCGGTTAAGAGTTTGCGAAGCGAATAAGTTGAATGACGAGTTACGAGTGAAATGTTGAATGTTAAATTTTGAATTAAAAAGCTGAATGTTGATTGCTGACAGCTAATAGCTAAAAAAATGCTAAAAAACTACTTAAAAATCGCCCTTCGTAACTTGGTTAAAAACAGACTTGCCTCCTTTATCAACATCTTTGGATTAGCTGCTGGGTTGAGTTGTTTCCTGATCATTGTTCTTTATATAGCTTTTGAGATGAGCTATGATAAGTTTAATACCAAAGCTGATCAGACTTATCGAATCACAAGAGAATTCAGGGAAAAGGATGGAACTGTAAATCTTCATCTCCGGGAGGTTGCCGCCGCTTTTGGACCTTTAATTTTAAATGATTTTCCTGAAGTTGAAGGAAGTGTTAGAATGTATCAGAGATCTCTACTTTTTAATTACCGAGAAAAAGTATTTCAGGAAAAGAGAGTAATCATGGCCGAAGAAACGCTTTTTGATGTATTTTCTTCTGTTGAACTCATTCAAGGAAACCCTAAGACTGCATTAGCTGAACCCTTTACTGCCATCATCACTCCTGAAATAGCTGAAAAATACTTTGGAAGTAAAAATCCTGTTGGAGAATTCCTGCAATTCACAGATGAAAAATTCAATTTAAAAATCACAGGGGTAATGAAGCCTTTACCTGCAAATTCTTCTATTCAAACTAGCATCTTTATTTCTTTTAAAACATTATATGACGACAGGATTTACGGAGCAAAATCATTACTTGAGAATTTTGGAAATAACTCTTTTTCCACATTTATTTTATTACCTGAAAAGTATCCTTACAAAAAGTTAGAAGCTCAGTTTCCTGCATTCCTTGATAAGCACATGGGAAAAGATACCCGTAAGTGGACAAGTTTATATTTGCAAAAGCTTACAGATATTCATCTGCATTCCGCTCATTTGGGAGGCTCAGATGGCAACATAAAATATGTGTTAACTTTTACATGTATTGCCTTTTTGATTTTGATCATCGCTTGTGTAAACTTTATCAACATGTCTACAGCACAAGCAGCAGGCAGGGCAAAGGAAGTAGGCATAAGGAAAGTATCGGGAGCACTTAGAGGTCAGCTCATATATCAATTTCTTGCTGAATCTTTTGTCACTTGTACAATTGCACTATTCCTCGCAGGATTAATGGCCATCGCGATCTTACCACAATTTAACCTATTGATAGAAAAGAATCTATCCATACTTCAACTGGATTTAACTACTCTTATTATTGGGTTTTTTATGATTGTTCTTTTTGTTGGACTTGCTTCTGGGGCGTATCCGGCTTTTTTTCTTTCAAGGTTTAATCCTATCGCAGTTCTCAAGGGGAAATTAAGTTCAGGTTCAAGGAATACCTGGTTAAGAAAATCGTTGGTGACTTTCCAATTTACCATTACCATAATATTAATTGTAGCCACCATAGTCATTTTCCGACAGCTCAACTTCATGCAAATAAAAGAACTCGGATATAACAAAGATCAAGTAATCTGTATGACCAATTATCGGGACTTGACTCCAAATTACAAAAGTTTTAAAGAGGAATTAGAAAACCATCCCTCAATTGAAAAAGTCGCATTATCTAATTTAGTGCCCTCAGATGGTTTATCAAATACCGCCGGAGGAATAAAAACAGTTGCTGGAGATAAATTAGTTGAGACAGCGATAGTAAATTCTGTAAAGGTAGATTATGATTTTATTCCTGTGTATGAATTTGAATTGCTGGCTGGAAGGAATTTTTCAAGAGATTATTCTTTAGATGACAGCCTTTCATTCATTATTAATGAAAGCTCCATGAATGCGGCAGGGTTCAAGTCGCCGGAAGAGGCCATGGGAAAAAGTATTACTTATGGTCAAAGAAACGGACAAATTATAGGGGTAGTAAAAGATGTATTTTTTGAATCATTACACAATCCCATTGTCCCTTTGATTTATTTTATTGAAGAAGATTGGGATGAAATTTCAATAAAATTTTCAGCACAAAATTCTGCTTTGGCAATAACTCATTTAGAAAAGACCTGGAAGAAGTACTTGCCTCACCGGCCTTTTGAATACGTCTTTCTAAATGACGCTTTTGGTCGATTATACAAAGCGGAAGAAATAAGAGGAAAAATTTTTACACTTTTCTCGATATTTTCAATTTTTATAGCATCTCTAGGACTTTTAGGTTTGGTTTCATTCAGTGTAAATCAAAGAGTAAAAGAAATCGGAATAAGAAGGATACTAGGAGCCAACATCAGCAATATTGTTAGTCTTATTTCTAAAGATTTTCTTAAACTCGTTATATTCTCTAACCTTATCGCCTGGCCTATTGCTTATTATACAGCGAGTGTTTGGCTACAAGATTTTGCTTACAGAATAGAACTTGAATGGTGGTATTTTGTATCCGCAGGAATTTTAGCCTTAATGCTTGCCTTCCTCATTTTAAGTTTACAATCGGTCAAAGCAGCCGTGGCTAATCCGGTTAAGAGCTTGCGAAGCGAATAAGTTGAATGACGAGTTACGAGTAAAATGTTAGATATGAATGTTAAATTTTGAATTAAAAAGCTGACAGCTAAAAGCTAAACCTTATGCTTAAAAACTACCTAAAAATCGCCCTTCGGAATCTTCTTAGAAATAAGACTTTTTCCTTTATAAATATTTTTGGTTTGGCTATCGGACTGGCTGCTTGCCTTATTATCGTGCAGTATGTGAGTTTTGAGTTGAGCTATGATGACTTTCATCCGGATGTTGAGAATACTTATAGATTAAGACTGGACAGAACCCGGAACGGCAAACTGGATAAAAGTTCAGGAACAGCTCCGGGAATGGGCGTGGTTCTAAAGGAAAATTTACCTGAAGTAAAAAACTTCCTGCGGCTTAAAAACATGGATTACATGACCAATACGCTTCAATATGAAGACAACACATTCAACCAGGAAAACCTATTTTTTGCCGATTCCTCCTTTTTCTCTTTCTTTAATTTTCCTGTAGTTAAGGAGATTGGGAAACATCAATTCCAGGAGCCTAATACCGCTTATCTCACCCAGACAATAGCTTCCAAACTTTTTGGAAAAGAAGATCCGGTCGGGAAAGTTTTTTCGCTTTCAAATGAATATGGCAAATCTTCATATAAAATTTTAGGCGTAATTAAGGACCTTCCTAAGAATACCCACCTTAAAATTGACGTACTTTTATCCTACGCTTCTCTTATAAACATTGACCCTTCGGCGAAGGAAACCCTGGGATGGAATTCCTTTCATACTTATATAAAACTTCAGCCGGGAGTATCTCCAAAAACATTGGAAGCCAAGGCTAACAGTCTGGCAAGAAAGTTACTTGCCTCTGATTTAAAAGAATATAATTACAAGATCAGTTACTTGCTTCAACCGGTAAAAGACATTCACCTTTACGAGGAAAGGCTGAGGCAAGACTATGAAGTTAAAGGGAGCAGGAAGACTATTTACGCTTTAGTAATCGTCGCCTTTTTCATTATCACCATTGCCTATTTCAATTATATCAACCTTTCTACAGCCCGGGCAATGGAGCGGGCGAAAGAAGTAGGCATAAGAAAAGTGGTAGGCTCGGGAAAGTGTCAGTTGATTTTTCAGTTTTTAACCGAAAGCTTTCTTTTAAATCTAATAGCGCTTATTCTGGCAGTGATAATTGTAAAACTCTCACTTCCCTACTTCAATCAACTTACGAATAAAGACTTTTCATTTTACTTTTTATTTCAGTCAGACATCTGGCTTGTCTTTTCACTGGTATTATTGACAGGAGCGCTGGCAGCGGGAATCTATCCGGCATTTGTGCTTTCTTCCTACAAGCCCATTGTGGTTTTAAAGGGGAAAGTAACAGGTTCAGCCAAAGGGGCTTTACTGAGAAAAAGCCTGGTAGTTGCTCAGTTTGCGGCTTCAGTCATATTGATCGCTGGAACAATGGCAGTATACCAGCAAATTCAATATATGAGAAATAAAGAATTGGGTTTTGATGTGGAACAGACTTTGGTACTGAGGGCTCCATATGCGGCCAACGATAAATTCAACGTTTTAAAAGAAACGCTTTTACAGAACAAAAGTATTCAACATGTGACGTCCTCAATGAGTATTCCGGGAAGAGAAATAACACGTGTGAATAATATCTTCAGGGTAAGCGATACCAACGGGGGACAATTGAACTCTTATTCCATGCACTTTCATTCCATAGATGAGGAGTTTTTAGATACTTATAATATTAATATTATCGCGGGAAGGAATTTTTCATCCGCTAGAAAAACAGATCAAAGTGGAATCATCTTAAGTGAAACTGCCTTGAAATCATTAGGGTTTAAATCTCCTGAAGAAGCTATCGGACAAAAGCTTAGGGAATACGAAGATGATTTTACGATTATAGGTGTTACCAAAGACTTTCATCAACTTTCGCTAAAAGCCGAGCTGTTACCCATAGTCTTTCTATTCCAGGAAACCAACAATATCTTTTATTCGGTTAAGATTGCCAATAATGATTTCTCAGAATTAAAGACGACCATCTCCACAATTGAGAGCAAATGGAAATCCATCTTTCCGGGCGCGCCCTTTGACTACTTTTTCCTTGATGAATTTTTTAACAACCAATACAAGTCCGACCAACAACTTGGAAAGATCTTCTTATTGTTTGCATCGCTGGCCATTTTTATCGCTTGTCTTGGACTTTTCGGGTTAGCTGCTTTCAGCACCCTACAAAGGACCAAGGAAATAGGAGTCCGAAAAGTATTAGGCGCTTCCACTTCAGGAATTGTTGCTTTGATGTCCAGGGATTTTATAAAACTGATACTTATTGCCAACCTTTTTGCCTGGCCGCTTATTTACCTGATTATTGAAAAATGGCTTGAAAACTATCCTTACCGGATCACGATCAATCCCCTGAATTTTGCCGTCCCAGCGCTTTTAGTTCTGGTAATTGCATTGGCAACCGTAAGTTACCAGGCAATGAAAGCAGCCGTTGTTGATCCGGTGAAAAGCCTGAGAAGTGAGTAGAAGCCATTAGCTGTCAGCGATCAGCCATTAGCAAAAGCTGAGTTATGAAGTACAAGTGAGTGTTGAATGTTAAATTTTAAATGATGAATTGAGAAGCTGACAGTGAATGCTGAAGGCTAAAAGCTAAAAACTATGCTGAAAAACTATCTGAAAATAACTCTACGAAATCTTTCCAGACATAAACTGTTTTCCTTTTTAAATATTACCGGCCTTGCCCTCGGCATTGCGTCAAGCATGCTGATTCTCTTATGGGTGAGGGATGAAGTGAATTATGATAATTTCCATAAAAATGCGGAAAGAATTTACAGGATCACTGAAACTCAACACATTTCTAATGCTTCTTCGCAGGAATTGGCTACGACCTCGGGACCACTAGCGACTGCTTTAGAAAGGGATCTGCCCGAGGTAGAGGAAGCCACAAGATTATATTTCGGTAAGAAAGTGCTTTTGAACTATGAGGACAAAAAGTTTTATGAGGATAAATTATTGTATGCCGATTCCAACTTCTTCAATGTTTTCAATTTTAAGATTTTAGAAGGCAATCCGTTTACAGCCCTTGCTTCGCCTAATTCAATAATACTTTCGGCAGATGCGGCAAAAAAGTATTTTGGCAATGAAAACCCTCTGGGAAAAACGCTTCAGGTAAACAACAAATCCAATTTCCTTGTAACAGGCGTTGTAGACAATCCTCCGGTTCAATCACATTTTCATTTTACTGCCATTGCTTCCATTTCCTCATTGAACAATCCTGTGTGGATGTCAAAATGGGGCGTAAGAAGCATTTATACTTATGTACTGCTTAACGCTGAAACTGCTGCTCCTAAAGTAGCGGCCAAACTTCCATCCATTGTTAAAAAATACTTTGGGAATGAGTACCTGGAAAAAGTAAGCTATAATCTTCAACCGATTGAGGATATTCATCTTACCTCTAAATTAGTATCTGAGATAGAACCTAACGGAGATCAAACTTCTGTTTATGTTTTTATAATTATCGCCGTCAGTATTTTAGCCCTTGCGTGTTTTAATTATATCAACCTTGCTACCGCGCAATCTTTACAACGGTTGAAAGAAGTCGGACTGAGAAAAACCATGGGCGCCCTCAGGGGACAACTGTTAATTCAGTTCCTGGGTGAGGCATTTGTTATATGTTTAATTTCAATATTTATCTCCTTGATGATTGTTGAATTGTCTCTGCCTTCTCTTAATTTATTTTTAGCCAAGCACCTGGAGTTTTTATTTTCAGGGGATGTGAGCCTCCTTTTAATACCACCTGGACTGCTGATAATTATTACAGTGATTTCAGGTATTTTCCCCGCTTACAGATTATCACTTTACAACCCATCCGAAGCAGTAGGTAACCGGCTTAAAATGGATGGAGCCGGATTCAGGAAATTTCTCTCCATTACTCAATTTGCAATCTCTATCACATTAATTATTGTCACAATAATCGTCTATTTCCAATACGATTACATTCAAAATAAAAACCTGGGCTTTAACAAAGAACTTTTAATAAACATAAAAGGTGTTCAGCTTACGCCCTACCGGGGAAAGATGGAACCTTTAAAACAAGAATTCCTGAAAAATCCTGCAGTTTCTAATGCCACAGCTTCTCTGTATGAAGTTGGCCAGAACCTGGATGTGTCGGAAGTAAGGCGAGAAAACGATGTAACTGATAAAAACATTATCTTTTCAGTAACCAGTGTGGACCATAATTATGTGGAAACATTAGAAATTCCTTTTGTTTCAGGTCGCAATTTCCGTCCTGCTTCCAGTGATACCCTCAATGCTTTTATTATTAATGAAGAAGCTGTGAAAAGACTTGGTTTTAAATCTGCCGAAGAAGCTTTGGGACAAAAGGTTTTATTTCTTGGAGATGAAACGGTTGCACAAATCGTAGGTGTGGTAAAGAATTTCCACTTTGCTTCCCTGCACCAGGAAATTCAACCGCTTTTAATGATGTACACCCCCTCCTACCTGCACAGGCTCACTTTGAAGATTCATTCATCAGACATCAAAAACACCCTCAGCAGTCTGGAAGCCAATTGGAAAAACATTCTTCCCGCCTATCCATTCGATTTCGAATTTGCAGATGAGGATTTGAATAACTTGTATGCAAAAGATGTAAAAATTAAACAGTTGCTAACTTTTTTCACTTGCCTTGCGATATTTATTGCCTGTTTAGGATTATTTGGTTTAGCAAGTTTCACGGCACGCCTTCGCCAGAAAGAGATTGGGATCAGAAAGGTTTTAGGCGCTTCTGTTGCCAATCTTTTATATATTCTCTCCAGGGATTTCTTAACTCTGATTTTTATAGCCCTGGCTGTAGCAACCCCCATCGGCTGGTGGGCAATGAATACCTGGCTGCAAAATTTCGCCTACCGAATAGAAATAAAATGGTGGGTATTTGTTATGGCAGGAGGAATCACAGTGCTGATTACATTGTCGACTATTGGGATTTTGGTTTTTAAAGCTGCGGTAGTAAGTCCTGTGAAGAGTTTGAGGAGTGAATGAAATGACTCAATAAAATTCATCTTATTGCCGTCCACCTTCAACAACCCCTTTAGAGATGGAGAGACAAATGTTTCCTGGATAAAATCAGGGCTTCAGTCCTTCTTTATCCTTATAAGGGTTGAAGCCCTGCAAATCCGTTATCTTTCATCTTATACTGTCAATCAAAATAGCCTTCAAATATAATTTCATTTAGCGTATCATTTTCAAACCTAAAGTTTACCCATTGATCATTATCCATGATACTTATTCTTATAAAGGTATAGTCTTTTCCCACAGTGTCTAATTGAGGAAATTTTTTGTAAAACTCACTCCTCGTCATTCCAATATTAATATTTTTTTTAAGCACTATGGAACGATCACGGATGTCAGAAGAAATTATAATTTGACTTTCCGGCAACTTTAGGACTTCTATTTTGGATTCCCCTATCGTGAAAGTAAAGGATGTGTCAATTTGCTCGTCATTATGACTGTTAATATTGGTTGTGGTATCAATTTTATCATAATCCATTAATCTCAAAGAGGAAATCGGATCGAGTTGAAAAGTAAAAGGATCTGATGCTAAACTGTCGTCTATAAACTCATATTCATGTTTTTCATTATCATGAAAATCCTCTGAATCAGCGGCTATTGAGTCTTCAATTCTATTCTTATCGGAAGTATCTTCTTTTTTATTTGAACAGGAAAAAACAAAAAGGATAAAAAAAAGCAATACAAAATTTTTCATAGTTCATTTTTAAATAATCTGTTTTTTGGGGCCATTGAGCCGTCAGAAGATTGCTACATGACATTCATTAATTACTACTCAACAATAAACTTTATAAATTCGACAATTACAAATTCTTATCGAATAGTAAGAATAGGAAGCAACTTCCTCTTCACCATGTTCCCACACCTATCCCTACAAATAACATGAATAGAATGATCTTCTTTAAAACTCTCCTTCGCACGAAATATCCATTTTCCACCAAATGAACTTCGGATCAATTTTTCCTCTTCGATAACTTTTCCTTCCACATCTTCAATAATCACTTCCACCATTTCTATTTCAAAATCCTTTTTCCTGGCTGTTACCTTTATTTCATCGCCTGCCTTGCCTTGAAATTGTGAAGTATCCACGTCTACAATCTCAGGGCTTCTCATATATTCGGTAATGGCTGCAGTATAAGCATTTGGCAATTTTAACTTCTTTGCTTTTTCCCAATACTCGGCCTTCTTTACCGGATCTTCCATCATCATCTTTGCAAACCAGGTGGCCTTTTTAAACTTACCTCTGTTTTCCTTTTGTTTAGGGCTTTGAGTTTTTGGTTTCTTTGCTTTTAGATACACAAAGGTTTTCCCGTTCCAGGTTTTAAAAACCAGGTCTCTCCCTACTTTTCCGCTTATTCCATCTATAAAAGTGTTGTTTCTGACTTGTGCCATTTCTTTTTATTAAAAGTAAAAGTTGAACAAAATTATTTGTCGACACCGAAATGGAGTTTCGGTGTTAAAATATTTTTCAAAAATAATCGGCTACATCGCAGCCAATCTGCGTAGTGATTTTTTTTTTGAAATTATTATTATTCGACCGCTCTTCCCGCTTCTTACTTTTATCTTCTCCAGTTGGAAATAATTTTCAGTATTAAGTCTAACATCGGTAAACTTATTTCAGGAAGGGTTACAGGAAGCAGCATACCGTTCTTCTCCACTCTTCCTCCACTCTTTTTCCACTCAGTTTAAGGGAGCGCTCGATTATGGCAGGCACGAAAAGATCATCAAAACAGATGGATTCAGGAAAACTTTTGGCTTCTAGAAACTGAAATAAAAATATACTCAAGCAACCTTTTACTAACCAAAATCATCTTACCCAAGTTAATAACACCTCAACCCATTACACATATGAAATGAGCATGAGTCGAAGACTCGCTAGAACGAGGATAAATACTATGCGAATTCCATGTGACAACTAAAAAACAAATTATACACACATGAAAACTTTAAGAATCACCACCTTATTTTTTGCACTGCTCCTTTTTTCTGCTGCTCTATTTGCACAGTCTGAAACACGGAATGTTTCCTCTTTCGATAAAATTCAGGTAGCAGGCGCCTTTGATGTTTATCTTGAAAAAGGAGATAAAGAATCGGTAAAAGTGGACCCGGGAAATGTAGATCCTGAAAAGATCATAACTGAAATTGATGGCAATACACTCAAAGTATACCAGGAGAAGGGGAATTACAAAATAATGAATGCCAAAGTTTATATTACCTATAAAAGTCTGGATCAAATTGATCGGGCTGGTTCCGGCAACTTATATGGCAAATCTGATTTGGAGGCAGAAGATTTTACGATAAACACCAGCGGATCCGGTAATCTTTCATTGGAAGGAAATCTAAAGGGGCAGGAAGTGGAACTTAACGCCAGCGGAAGCGGCAACTGTAAACTTGAATCAGTAGAAGCCACGGATTTTGAAATGAATTTAGCCGGATCAGGTAACATCACGGTTTCATCAGGAACAACTCAAAAGCAGGAAGCAAATGTGGCAGGTTCAGGAAATATATCAGCGTATGGAGTTAAAAGCGACGTTTGTGAAGTTTCCATTACAGGGTCAGGTGATGTGGAAGTTTATGCGAATGAATCTCTGGAAGGAAGTATAGCCGGATCGGGCAACATCAATTACAAGGGAAATGCCCAGGTTAAGAAAGACGGGATAATAGGGTCAGGAGAAATTAGTAAACATTAATTAGGACATAAGACATGAGATAAAAGATCATAGACATAAAATTTAAGCCTGTAAGCAACATCGATGTTTACAGGCTTTTTCTTGTCGTCATGACTAAGTGTCGTTCAATTTGGAACTATTTTTTTTTCTTTGAATTGCCCCGTATTTTAGGACGGAAAAACAACAATATCCCTTAAAAGATCAGGGCTTTAGCTCTTTATGAAGGGCTAGCCAATTAATACTTGCATTCCCCAAGTAATTTTAGATCTAAAATTATTGTACGATATTGAACACTTTACTATTTTTTCCGAACAGCCAACAAATGCTCTTAAAATTTAAATTATTCTAAATCAATTTATTATACTCAAGGCACAGTGCTTGAATATCGTATTTCAATCTGAATAGAAAGTAAACAGATAGCTGATTGCCAAAAGCTAAAAACCTATGCTAAAGAACTACCTCAAAATCGCTTTCCGAAGTTTGTTGAAAAACAAGCTCTTTTCCTTTATCAATATCTTTGGATTGGGATTGAGTATTTCGGTTTGTCTGATGGTAATAATCAATGTAAAAGAGCACCTAAGCTTTGATACTTTTCATCCACAGCCTGAAAACACCTACCGAATAATCACTGAAACCAAAAATAAAGAAGGTAACTCTTTTTTTCTGGCCAGTTCTCCATTGCCAATGAAAGGAGAATTAACTGCAAATGAAGATCTGATTGCAAATGGAGTGACCATATATCCTTCTTTTCATGGCAAAGGCAGTTATAATGAAAAATCAATTACAGTAAATGGCGCTTTCACAGAACCTTCCTTTTTTGAAGTTTTCGGGTTTACGCTTGAAAGCGGAGATAAAAACACTGCCTTAAAAGGAGCAAACCAACTCATCCTGAGCAAAAAAACAGCAGAAAAATACTTTGGTGCCGAAGATCCTATTGGAAAAGTAATTGACTTTAATGAAATGGGAAGCTTTATCGTGTCAGGTGTTTTGGATGAATTGCCGGGTAATTCCCATATCGATTTTGAGGCTTATGCTTCGCTGGCAAGTGTACCGCTTTTGGAGAAAAATGGAAGTCTGGGGAATAAATTTCATAATTGGTTCTCTTTTTATGATGCCTACACTTATGTTTTAGTAAAAGAGGGTGTTGGCGAAAAAGACTTAAACAGGCTTTTAGCATCCGTTGATCATAAGGTAAATAAGCTTAGCAATGATGAAACGTTTACTTTTTCAGCCCAAAGACTAGACAAGATCACTCCCGGTACAGACAGGTTAAGAAACAATATTGGCAAAGGCACCGTCTGGAGTAAATTTTGGGCAGAAGTAGGAATTGGAATGATCATTCTGCTCTCGGCGTGTTTCAATTATACAAACCTCACACTTGGAAAAGCGCTGACAAGGTCAAAAGAAGTGGGGATAAGAAAAGTGGCGGGAGCGCAACGCTATCAGGTATTTCTTCAATACATCACTGAAGCGGTTATTGTTACTTTTTGCTCCTTAATTCTTGGTCTCTTTTTATTTTCAGTAATTCAAAATTGGAGTGAAGGTGAGGGCTTTCAAAATAAATTAAGTGTAGAAGTTTTACTCTGGTTCTTAGTGTTTGCGCTAGCAACGGGTGCGATTGCAGGAAGTTTACCCGCCTGGGTATTGTCCTCTTTCAAACCTGTAAATGTATTGAAGAATGTTTCCACCAAAAAAATATTTGGAAACATCACCCTTCGAAAAATCCTGATTGTATTTCAGTTTAGCCTTTCCCTGGTCATCATCATGTTTTTAACATCTTTCTACCAACAATTTTCCTACATGGAAACCATAGATCCGGGTTTTAGAAAGGGAAACATTGTTTCCATTCCCTTGGAAGGGGTTGATAAAGATATCCTTCGAAATGAAATTGCTCATGTAAGCGGAGTCGGAAACATCTCCTTTACCTCAACCAACTTTGGCAGACATGAAACAGGCAATGTGAATATAGGCGCAATGGAAACAAAATCAGGATGGAAAGCAAGCTTCTATTATATAGACGAAAATACTGTTCCGGTTATGAACCTCCAGATTGTGGCAGGCAACAATCTAGACGACCTGGAAAATGAGGAAAAGTATGTTCTTCTAAATGAAAAATCAGTAAAAGCCTTGGGATTCAAGACCAGTCAGGAAGCTGTAGGTAAAACCATCTGGTACGACACCACTCAGGTTGTGGTTAAAGGCATTGTTAAGGACTTTTACTTTCATAACGTTGGAAATCCGGTTACTCCACTGGTGCTGAAAAGTAAAAAGGATGCTTATAACTTTATGAATGTTTCTGTCCAAACAAATGACAGGGCTGGCTTTGCCGAACAACTGGAAAAAGCCTGGAAAAAGGCGGTGCCAAAACAAAGCTTTTCTTATTTCTGGTTGGAGGACCGAATTAAGGAATTGGGCAATCAAAAATCAGCATACTCCTTTCTTGGATACCTTGCCTTTATTGCTATAACAATCGCTGTCCTAGGTCTTTTGGGTTTGGTTGTTTATACAGTAGAAACCCGTAGAAAAGAGATTGAAATCAGAAAGATCGTAGGGGCAAACATTTCTCAAATTATCACACTGATTTCTAATGGATTTACTAAACTTTTATTAATCGCGGGAGTCATTTCCCTTCCTATAGGTTATTTACTGACCTATATTTTTCTTCAAAATTTTTATAACCGGATTACTTTAAGGGTAGAAAATCTATTATTGTGTTTCTTCTTCCTTTTTACTATCGGAGTATTTACCATCATTTCACAAATTCTTCCGGTAGCCAATGCTAGTCCTGTGAAGGGATTGAGGGAAGAATAGATTGAAATTCATTAATGTTAAATCTTGATTATAAATTAAAAAAACATACTCTTATTTTATTTACTGATGGCGAATAGCTGAAAGCTGATATCTTCTAACTAACAACAATATATGATCCAATTGCAAAATATTACCAAGTGGGTAAATTCTTCTTCCAACCGTACTTTCATTCTGAAAGACATTAGTCTAACCATTAATCAGGGAGAATTTGTCTCTATCATGGGACCATCAGGCTCAGGAAAATCTACCCTGCTCAATATTATCGGAATGTTGGATGAACCTTCGGAAGGAGAATATTTCTTTCAAGAACAGCCTGTTCACAAACTAAAGGAAAAACAGCGAACCCAATTGTATAAAGAACATATTGGTTTTGTATTTCAAGCTTATCACCTGATTGATGAACTCACCGTTTATGAAAACATTGAGACACCTTTAATCTATAAAGACATTAAAGGCTCTGAAAGAAAAGCCATTGTATCGGACATGCTTGACAGATTTCAAATAGTAGGTAAAAAAGATTTATTCCCTGCCCAACTTTCAGGCGGCCAGCAACAAGTGGTTGGTATTGCCAGGGCCTTGGTTGGAAAACCTAAACTGATCCTTGCCGATGAGCCTACAGGAAATCTAAATTCCAAACAAGGAGAAGAAATTATGGAACTGTTTTCTAAGCTCAACAAAGAAGATGGAGTAACCATTATACAAGTGACGCATTCGGAAAAAAATGCTGCTTATGGCAACAGGATTATTAATTTATTGGATGGCCGGATAGAGAATTGAAAGATTTGACAACTTTTAAAAAGTTGTCAAATCTTTTGGCACTTCCCATATCAAGTCTTCTGCTTTTTCTTCTTTGCAGCAGGAAATAAAATATTATTTAATATCAACCGGTAGCCAGGGGAATTCGGATAAAGGTTCAAATCCGTTGGCTCCTCTCCTACCATATGTTGGTAATCTTCAGGATCATGTCCACCATAAAATGTCCATGTTCCCTTGCCAAAAGTTCCATGAAGATACCTTACTTCCCCTATGGATTTTGTTTCGCCCATAACGGTAGTTTCAGCTTTGACCAGACCTGATTTAAAACCTGTAGTCTGTCCCATAAATCCTTTGATTACTTTCTCATGGTTTTGTGTAAGCATAGTAGGCACCGGATCCCATTTTGCGGAGAAAGTAAATATGGTAAAATAATCGTTTCTTTCGTTCAAATTTCCTCGTTCGCCTTTGTGAGGATCGTTATCAATATTCGAATATTCGTAGACCAAGGGATCTCTTTCCAGCTTAAAATTCTTAAAAGCAAAAGTATTGTTATAATTAAGCTTGCTTTGTGCATTGGGGTCAGCAGGATCCCCATCATACATCGATTCACAAATATCCAGTCCTTCCGCAGCCAGAGCAATATCATAGGTATCTGTTGCAGAACACATGGCAAACATAAAGCCACCTCCAGCACAGAACTCTGTGATCTTTTTTACAACTGCCAGCTTAAGTTGAGATACCTTAGCGAAACCATGTTTTTTTGCCATCTGCTCAGACTCCATCTGCTGTTCAATATACCAGGCCGAATACCGGTTTGTACCATAAAACTTACCATATTGCCCTGTAAAATCCTCATGATGAAGGTGAAGCCAATCGTATTTAGGCAATTCTCCACCCAAAACCTCATCATCAAAAACAATAGTATAGGGAATTTCGGCATAGGTCAACACCATAGTAACTGCATCATCCCATGGTTGTTTCGACTTAGGGGAATATACCGCAATTTTTGGCGCTTTTTCCAACTTCATCAGGTCCATATTCACATCAGGATTTGCAATTTCATTGATAATCTGAGCGTAAGCAGCATCAGAGATTACTTCATAACTCACCCCCCGAATCACACATTCATTTTCAAATTTTGTAGAGTGCCGTATCCCAAAGCTTCCTCCTCTGAAATTAAGAAGCCAATCCACCTCAGTTTCACTTTCCAAAATCCAATAGGAAATTCCATAGGCTTTTAAATGATTGCTCTGCTTCTCATCCATTGGTATTACAATATAAGAAGCAAAAGCCCCGATTTTGACCGACAGTAAAATAATAACTATTAAAACATATCTCATTTACTTAATTTTAAAAGCCTTAAAACAAATACCCACACTCTTTATAACGAGGCTTGTGATTTTATTATACTTTTAAATTTATGAATTTCACCGAAAACCTGAAAGAAGCGCTGAATTCAATACGATCGAATCTATTAAGAACCATCTTAACGGCTGCAATTATTGCTGTCGGTATTACTTGTTTAGTCGGAATTCTTACAGCCATTGACGGTCTTCAAAGTGAAATAAACACCAATCTTTCAAGCCTTGGGGCTAACTCATTCGATATCAAAGCAATGGGCGAAGGATGGGGAGGGCGACGCGAAGGAAGGCAAAGAAAAGTCTATCCGCCAATTAAATACAAAGATGCTGTCAAATTTAAAGATTTATATTCCTATGACGGGCTGGTTTCCTTATCCACTAATGTCACCAATAACGCGGAGGTAAAGTATATGTCTAAAATGACGAACCCCAATGTCAGGATTATGGGAATCAATGAGAATTACTTTACTATGAAGGGTTATGACCTTTCTTCTGGACGAAGCTTTTCAAATATCGAATTAAAATACGGCTCCAATGTAGCTGTAATAGGATCCGAAATTGTAAAAAATCTTTATGAAAAGAAAAATCCCCTGAACGAAGACATCGGCTTCATGGGGAAAAAATTCAGGATTGTAGGGGTATTAAAAGAGGAAGGAAGTTCTTTTGGCGGAGGCGGTTCCGACCGCTCTATTTTTATTCCTTTAATAGCTGCAAACCGGTTGGGACAAGACAGAGAATTGAGATATGAGATTACTGTCTCGATAAGCAACCCATTGGAAATGGAACATGCCATGAGTGAAGCGAGAGGACTTATGCGTTCCATCAGACAAGATAGAATAGGCAAAGAAGAATCATTTGAAATTGCCAGAAGTGAATCAGTAGCGGATTCCTTAAATGAGGTAACTGGATATCTTAAAATCGGAGGATTTGTGTTCGGGTTTGTCACGCTCCTTGGCGCTTCTATTGGTTTAATGAACATCATGATGGTATCGGTTACCGAACGTACAAAAGAAATTGGCGTGAGAAAGGCTTTGGGTGCAACCAAAAAAAGAATTCGCCAGCAATTTTTACTGGAAGCTATTGTTATCTGTCAGATAGGTGGAATGGCAGGAGTAGTTTTAGGGATTTTAGTAGGTAATGTTTTGGCAGCAATTTTAAGTGTAAGTACTTTTGTCTTTCCATGGTTTTGGATGATGGTTGGATTAATAATTTGTATAGTTGTAGGCTTAATTTCCGGTTATTACCCTGCTTATAAAGCATCTAAACTTGATCCAATTGAGTCTTTGAGGTTCGAATAAAAACACATGTAATAAATTGTTGTAAAAACGATATTTTATATTCATATTTGTCCTAGCTATTTGTTACGCAGGTGTAAAAACAATAGGCAAAATGAAGACTTTAATTCTAGCGTTCGCTTTTTTAGGACTTATTAATAGTGTATTTGGAGGAGAAATTTTTGTATCCGGAGTATACCAGGGCAAAAATCTATATGTACAAAACCCCTTTAGTCCGGATAAAAAACAATTTTGCACGGATGAAGTTTTTGTCAATGACATTAGAGTTCTTTCGGAAATCAAACACAGCGCATTTACCATTAATTTATCCCATCTTCAAAAAGGTGCTGAAGTTGAGATTAAGATAACCTATAAAAATGACTGCGCTCCAAAAATTGTCAACGCATTTGTTCTTCAAAAACCTGGTCAGCACTATACTTTTAATCCCGTGACCATTCAAAATAATGCTATCTACTGGAGCTTAAAGGAGTCAGTAATTGCAGGAAGGTTTATTATAGAAAAATACACAGATAATTTTTGGAAGCCAATAGCCACTACTCCTGTAAATATTGAAACTACCAAATACCATCAGAATCTGGAGAGCTATTTCTCTGCAGGCACAAATAAATTTAGGGTAAAATATATGTCACCGGAAGAGAAAGTATACATATCTTCTAATATTTCCCACGAATCAGAAGGCGAAGCCATAACTTTTTTGCTTACAAGCTCGAACAAGATTTTGCTTTCCAAAGAAAGTCCTTATGAAATCATTGATGCGGATGGCAACAAAATCAAAGATGGCAGAAGCAATGAAATTCAAATTTCTCATCTGAATCCAGGCATCTACTATATCAACTATTCCAATAAATCTGAAAAGTTTTTAAAGAAATAGCTTTTGCTATTAACCTATCCGATAAAGCGCCGTTTTTACTACTTAAAAGAAAATGAGGTTTATGCTTGTTGAAATTATTTTTCTACAACAAGGCATTGCAGCATTAGCAAAACGCAAAAAGAATGAAGGTAAAAGCAGTCTCAGGTACTATTTTATTGGTAGTAGGAATAGCAGGTTTGGTGATAGGATTATTCGGAATTTTCGGTGAAGAAATCACCAGACAAAACCCATGGATTTTTGCTATCCTTGGATTTATATTTTTTGTATCAGGAATTAGCCTTTTGAAAACTGTCAGTCACTAGATTTCTTGATTTAATATCGCTGGCCATAGAATATAACTTTAATTTAATTTTTAAAACAAACTTTGAATATCTGAATTTAGCACTTAGTTTAGCAGCAATTATTAAGTAAATCTTAAATATAAAAGCGTTTGGCTTTATATTTACACCAAGGAAAATAACTTAAAATTCAATAACAGAAAAGTCTTCAATATGTCAAAATTTGCAGAGCTAACAATTGATGGAAAAACATTCAAATATCCAATAATAGAAGGTACGGAACAGGAAAAAGCAATTGATATCAGTTCTTTAAGAAGCGACACCGGCCATACAACTTTGGATATTGGGTATAAAAATACGGGCTCTACTACAAGCGCAATAACTTTTTTGGATGGTGAAAGAGGGATATTAAAATACAGAGGTTATTCCATTGAAGATCTGGCAGAAAAATCTTCTTTTCTGGAAGTATCCTATCTGCTTATATATGGTCATCTGCCTACTCAACAGGAGTTGGACAGTTTTACGGGAGATATAAAAGTACACAGCCTGATAAACGAAAACATGAGGAAAATCTATGATGGTTTTCCTGTGAACGCGCATCCAATGGGCGTACTTTCTTCAATGGTGTGCGCGCTAACTGCGTTTTATCCCGAAGTACTTGACTCCAATTTTGAAGCCCAGTCTGTAGATTTAACAATAAAACGATTAATGGCTAAAATGCCCACCATTGCTGCATGGTGCTATAAAAATTCAAAAGGACAACCGTTAAATTACCCTAAAAACAGCCTGGATTATTGCTCAAACTTCTTATACATGATGTT
>Ga0196965_1000519_pt1 | contig 21715 bp, 21 predicted proteins | sample S1_20metaG_FD_148668 | JGI IMG/M metagenome (GOLD analysis project Ga0196965, IMG submission 148668) | Soil microbial communities from Anza Borrego desert, Southern California, United States - S1_20 | ecosystem: Environmental > Terrestrial > Soil > Desert | place: USA: California | collected... | reverse complement strand
CGGGCGGCTTGTTGCATGTTGTGCGTTACAATAACAATCGTGTACTTCTCTTTAAGCTCTTGAATGAGTTCTTCGATCTTCGCTGTGGAGATCGGATCAAGTGCTGAAGCAGGTTCGTCCATAAGGATGATCGTAGGCTTCACTGCGAGTGTGCGCGCAATGCAAAGGCGTTGTTGCTGGCCACCTGAAAGTGAAAGCGCTGGTTTACCAAGCTTGTCTTTCACTTCACTCCAGAGCGCTGACTGTTTCAACGATTTCTCAACGATTTCATTGATCTCATACTTGTCGGATACACCATGGATGCGCAAGCCGTAAGCAACGTTTTCAAAGATCGTTTTTGGAAACGGATTCGGCTTTTGAAAAACCATTCCAACTTTACGCCTCAGTTCTTCAACCCTGACCTTTTTCTCGTAGATCTCTTTTCCGTCTATGAATATCTTTCCCTTCTTTCGAAAAGATTCGATATAGTCATTCATCCTGTTCAGACTGCGAAGGAAAGTAGATTTTCCACAACCGGAAGGGCCGATAAATGCAGTAACAGTGTTCTCCTTAATGTTCAAAGAAATATCCTTCAGCACGTGATTGTCACCATAAAAGACATTTACATTCTTCGCCTCTATTAATTTCATAATACTTTCGTCTACCAACTAACTTTTTTCTGCCACCTGTTTCGCAGGTAAACAGCAATTCCGTTCATTACAAATGTTATCAACAAAAGGATGATGATTGCCGCCGCGCCATTAACAAGAAATTCTTCCTGGGGTCTGGATACCCAATTGAAAATCTGAATCGGAAGCACTGTAAACTCGTCCATCGGGCTTGACGCAACGAAGGGGACATACGCAAGCGCACCGATTACGATAAGCGGAGCTGTTTCACCTACTGCGCGTGACAATGCAAGAATGATTCCCGTCAGGATACCGCCGGCCGCAGCAGGCAAAACCTGATACCAGATCGTTTGCCATTTTGTTGCGCCCATTCCAAACGATGCTTCTCTCAGGGAACGAGGTACAGCCTTTAATGCCTCACGCGTTGCAACGATGATGATCGGAAGAATTAACAGAGAGAGTGTCAGCGCGCCGGCTAACAAACTCCCACCCAACTGCATTACCCTTGCAAATATCTCAAGTCCCAGCAATCCATAGATGATCGACGGAACCCCTGCCAAGTTTGCAATATTCAATTCGACAATGGATGCAAGGCGATTCTTTTTTCCGTATTCCTGCAAATAGATCCCTGCTGAAACACCAATGGGGATTCCAATCAACGCCGTGAGCCCAAGAATCCAGGCGGTTCCCGTCCATGCGGTCAGGATACCTGCTTTCGACGCTCTTCTCGATGGCAGATTTGTAAGAAAGTCCCAGTCAATCCTGCTTAAACCCTGAAAAAGAATATTACCGATAAAGATCAACAGGATAACAATACCGAACAGGGTACAAAAAATACCGACATACCTGAATGCTGAATCCTTTAACCGGTTCGCTTTGATCTTATTCATACTTCTCCTGGTATTTTTTTTTGATCCAGAAACTGATGTTGTTCAAAATGAAAGTGAACACAAAAAGCGTGATTCCGGCCGCAAAGATTGTCCGGTATTCCATCGAATCATGCTGCACATCGCCGAGGCTCACCTGTACAATATAAGCGGTGATTGTCTCTACCGCTTCACGCGGATCCATTGTGAGGTTAGGCTGTTGTCCTGCCGCGATCGCTACAACCATGGTCTCTCCTACGGCGCGCGCAATACCGAGAATCACCGAAACAAGAATACCCGACGATGCCGCGGGAACGACTACTTTGAATGATGTCTGAAATTTTGTAGCGCCCATCCCATACGATGCTTCGCGTAATGACTTTGGTACGGCATACAAGGCATCCTCACTTAAAGAAGATATCACGGGAATAATCATGATACCCATAACAAGGCCTGCAGACAATGCATTAAAGGTGGAGAGATCCGGAATGAAGGTCTGCAGAAAAGGCGTCACGACTGTCAGCGCGAAGAAGCCATAGACAACTGTGGGAACAGCAGCCAGCACTTCGAGCGCCGGCTTCATCGCTTTTCGAAAATCACGATGCGCATATTCACTCAGGTACACCGCGATGATTATCCCAAAAGGAACAGCAGTTGCCAACGCGATAAGCGTGGTAAGAAAGGTGCCTGACAACAAAGGAAGGATACCATAATGTTTATCGCTAAACAACGGCGTCCACTGCGTGTCGAAAAGGAATTGTGATATAGGGATTTCTGCAAAGAAACCCCACGACTCCGAGACCAGCACCCAGATGATGCCGATCGTTGTAAGCACAGTTATTAACCCGCTCAGCGCAAGCGCGTATTCAATAACCTTTTCCCCTTTGTTTTTCAATTGCCGGTGCGTCGGGTTATAAAATCGCAAGACTTACTTTCCAAAAGCGGAAAACGCATCAACCTGTTTTTTATATTCTTCGGTAGTCAATGGTATATAGCCTACATCCTGAACAAGAGACGCTGCGTTGGACAAGTAAAAGTCAACAAACTTTCTCACATGATCTTTCTTTGCTGCCGCGTCGCTTACGTAAATGAATACCGGGCGTGACAATGGCGAGTATGTTCCATCCTTTACCGTTGCAACACCTGGCACAACAACACCTTTTCCATCATTCACGCCTACGAGCTTGAGTAAGTCCTTATTTTCTTCATAGTATGCCAGGCCGAAAAATCCGATACCGTTCTTGTCACCGCTGATACCCTGTACCAGCACGTTGTCGTCCTCGCTCGCAGTATAATCGCCGCGACTGGCGCCGCTTTTACCAACCACCGCTTCAGTGAAGTAATCATAAGTTCCTGAAGCAACACCTGGTCCATAGAGGTGAAACTCTTCTGCCGGCCAGCCTTTCCGGATCTCATTCCACATCATTACTTTTCCCTGCGCATCAGGCTCCCACAATCGCTTCAATTCTTCGACGGTGATATCATTCACCCATGTGTTGTCTTTGTTAACGACAACGACCAGGCCATCGTACGCCACCTTCAGCTCAACAAAATTCAGATTGTTCTCTTTCGCGTTAGCGGCTTCTTCAGTCTTTATAGGACGTGATGCGTTATTGATATCGATCTCACCGCGGGAGAATTTTTTAAACCCGCCACCGGTTCCGGAAACGCCAACTGTAACTTTTACATCCGGCTGTTCAGCTCTAAACTCTTCTGCGATTGCTTCTGTGATCGGATATACGGTGCTCGAACCATCTATTTTGATCTCACCAGAAACATTATCGGTGTTATTGTTGTCGTCATTCGCTTCGCCGCTTTTTGATCCGCATGAAGCGAGTACGACCAGTGAAAAAAGAAAAGTAAGAAATCTTAAATACCTCATCATACAATGATTGTTAGTTTGACGCAAAGGTACTTTGGCATTGATGCCTCAAAATATTCCGTGTGTTAAGTTTATGTTAAGTTATTTACCATTCTGTTAAGTTATGATAATGTTATGGGATCGTGTTTTCAATTGTACTTGTTTTGCACAGCAATTCAAGCAGCATGAAGAATACAGAACGGCTACTTACATTCATTTTTGTCCTGGCAATATCACCAATCTTCGGTCAGGACATCACAAACAATAAATTCGGGAAGGGAATTTCCGTTGTTGCCAAAGATTCTTCCTTTAGCATAAAGTTTGGATTCCGCTTCCAGACCCTGTATCAAAAAGAAAAGCAACTAAACAGCGGTGAGGTTAGTGAAAACATGCAGATCCGCAGATCACGGATCAAGTTCGATGGCTTTGTTTACGATCCTTCTTTCGAATACAAAGTGGAACTTGCCATTGCAAATTCGGATATAAACGGCGGCGCGATCCCTCAGTCGGGACGCACATCGAACATCGTACTTGATGCGTACGTGAAATGGAACTTCTACAAAGACTGGACTTTGTGGTTTGGACAGGCTAAACTTCCCGGAAACCGTGAGCGTGTGGTATCATCTCAGGCATTGCAGTTTGTTGATCGAAGTAACGTAAACAGTCGATTTAATCTTGATCGTGACATCGGGTTGCAGTTGCACTACGCTAAACGGAAATTCAAATTCGCGTATGCAATGTCAATGGGTGAAGGCAGAAACATTACCGCGCCAAACGCCGGCGGATATAACTACACCGTCAGAGCTGAGTACCTTCCGTTTGGTTCCTTCGAAGATAAAGGGGATTATTTCTTAAGCGATTTTAAAAGAGAAGAGAAACCCAAATTGTCCATCGGCTTCACTTACGATCACAACGACAGAGCTACCAGAGAGCGCGGGCAACTCGGTAGTTTTATTGATACCGAGCTTGCAAACAGACAACGCGATCTTACCACGTGGTTCGGTGATGCCCATTTTAAATATAAAGGGTTCTCTTCATTGATCGAATACGCTCATCGAACATCACCCGAAAATCCAATTGTGTTTGATGGTGAAGGCGAAGTAGCGCAGGCGTTTTATACCGGCGAGGGAATTAATGTCCAGGCCGGCTACCTGTTCAAGAGCAATATTGAAATTGCCGGCCGATACACCGTTGTTACGCCAGAGAAAATAACAGGCTACAACAAGGAAACACAATACACACTCGGATTGTCTCGATATTTCGTTGGACATAGTTTGAAAGTACAAACTGATGTAAGTTTTCTACAGGAAGCAAGCCAGGAGGATCAACTGATGTACAGGCTGCAGCTTGAAGTTTCCTTCTGATCTGACCCGACGTATCAAGAAATTGTTGGCAATTCACTATTTTTCAGCGCTATTAAGACCAGCGCGTTATGACCAGAAAGACTTTGAAGCAGTACTTTGCTTTTGTTCTTTTAATAATTTCCTTCATTGAGGCCAACGCGCAGTCAAAACCACCACTCGATTTTTTTTACAAAAAAGGAAAAGGATTTGGACTCGTAACCCAGGACAGCACCTTTTCGCTGAACTTCCAGTTCAGAATGCAGAACCGCGCAACTTATGTATCGAAGTCTGAAAGTGATTTTGAACCCGAGCAGTTCGAATTTCGCGTGAGACGATTGCGATTGAAGTTCGAAGGTTTTGTATACAATCCAAAGCTCACATATTACATCCAGCTCTCCATGTCCCGTGGTGACATGGACTGGCGCGGGCCGGATGATAACCAGATTAACAACAGTCCGAATGTTGTTCGTGACGCGGTAATCTATTACAGCCCGACGAAGCGCGTCCGGTTTGGTTTCGGTCAAACCAAATTGCCCGGAAACCGTCAGCGTGTTATTTCTTCCGGCGATCAACAGTTCGTAGATCGATCGATCGTCAACGCTACGTTCAATATTGACCGCGATTTTGGGTTCTTCGCCCAGTATACGGGAAAGTACATCAATCTGAAGAGCGCCTTAACATCGGGAGATGGACGAAATGCCTTGCCGGAACGCGCATCTCCGTCAAACAAGGGCCTTGCGTACACTGGCCGCATCGAATTTCTTCCATTTGGTAAATTCACAGGCAATAACGATTACATTGAAGGTGATCTTGAACGTGAAAAAATGCCGAAGCTTTCGCTGGCGACAACATACAGCTTTAACGATCATGCCGTGCGTGTAGCTGGACAGTTAGGAAACGATCTATACGCAGCACGCAGCATCCAGACTTTCGAAGCCGACTTGCTCTTCAAGTATAATGGCTGGGCGTGGTATACAGAATACATGAGACGCAACGCCGACAACCCGATTACAACACATCCGGAAAACAACACCCTGCAACGGCATATCTATATCGGCGAAGGGTACCTGACACAATTAAGTTATCTTTTTCATAATAATGTTGAGCTTGCAGGGCGTGTCTCTCGCGTATCTCCGCTTGAGAAGATCGCTGATCGAGAGAATGACATTCAACAGGCTGAATTCGGTGTTACAAAATACCTTGTCGGGCATCGGCTGAAGATCCAGGGAAACATCCTTCACCAGACCCGGCAACGCGGTGGAGTGTACACAGGCGGCTTGTGGTCAGCGCTATTCCAGGTTGAACTCGGTATTTGATCTTTCCTGACAATTTACATATCGAATATCGCCGGCGTTCAACCACGTCATTCTTCGTGATGAGCCCTACACTTGCTTTACAAAAAATTCCATTGGAAGCCTTATCTTGCGGCCCTCAAAGCCTGCTAAAGCCACCAGGCACGAATTTTACGCAAGATAATGCCCATGAAATCTTTCCTTCTGACATGCTGTTTACTCTTTAATGCCGTTGTAATATTTGCACAGTTAAACATTTCCGGAAAAATAATTGACGAAAACCAAGCTGCCATTCCATTCGCAAACGTGGCCGTTTTTTCTACCCCGGATTCGTCGATGGTTACCGGTGCAGTGTCAGACGAAAACGGGACGTTTTCAACAAAAGTAAATTCAGGTCAATATTACCTGCGAATAACCTTCCTTTCATACCAGGAGAAGATTGTCCCGGTAAATGTAACGGACGCTGACGTTGCACTCGGCAACATCACGCTCGCGTCGGGCACTCAGGTGCTTGAGTCTGTAACGGTTGAGGGTGAGCGAAGTCAGATGGAATTGTACCTGGATAAACGTGTATTCGAAGTCGGCAAGGATCTCAGCAACATCAGCGGAAGCGCGAGCGATATTCTCGACAACGTTCCGTCAGTAACCGTCGACGTCGATGGAAACGTCAGTCTCCGCGGAAGCAGTAACGTGCGAATCCTTATTGATGGTCGTCCGTCAGGTCTGACAGGCATTAGCACCGCCGATGCATTACAACAGTTGCAGGGAAACCTCATTGAACGAATCGAAGTGATCACTAATCCTTCAGCACGTTTTGACGCCGAAGGTGAAGTAGGGATCATCAACATTATCCTGAAAAAAAATCAAAAGCGCGGCGTTAATGGCACAGTCAGTTTGAATACAGGGTACCCGCACAACCATGGTGGCTCTTTCTCGCTGAACTGGCGCCGCCCGACGGTTAACTTTTTTACAAGCTACGGCATTAATTATCGCAAAGGTCCTGGAAGAGGGAACTCGTTCCAACGCTTCACCACCGAAGACACGACTTTTTCATACCAGCAAATTGTTGATCGCGACCGGAGTGATATCTCGCATAATATCCGGGGAGGCATGGACCTCTTCCTAAAAAATAGCCAGACACTTACTGCGTCGGCCATCGTACGAAATTCGCAATCACTTGATTACACTGATAATGAGTATCGGGACTTCGACGAGATGAACACTTTACAACGGACCGTCATCAGGAATGAAAGACAGGAAGAACCAGAGTTGAACACAGAACTCGCGTTGTCGTACAAAAAAGAATATGCAAAGAAAGGCCAGCAACTGACCGCAGATGTAAAATGGATTGAAAACATTGAGACCGAAATGTCGCAGTTCCGACAGACAGATCTCTCCATTGATTCAACAGGCTATCAGCGTTCGGAGAATACTGAAAACGAACGAAATCTTCTTTTTCAAACCGACTACATTCATCCCTTCTCGGAAAAAGGAAAATTTGAGGCAGGTATCAAAAGTACGCAACGCATCATCGACAATGACTTCACGGTCGAACAGCTTGATCAGGAAAACAACGCATGGAATATTCTGCCTGAGTTAGACAACAACCTGCTTTATACTGAAAATATTCACGCCGGATATTTTATCATCGGCAACGAGCTTAATAAATTTTCGTGGCAGGCAGGCGTTCGCGGAGAATTAACTGATATCTCTGTCGAACTTACCGAGACAAAAGAAAAGAGCTATCAGAACTACTTCAACGTTTTCCCCAGCGCACATCTCTCCTATCGCATTGCAAAAGAGAAAACGCTTCAGCTCAGCTACAGTTACAGGTTGAGTCGTCCGCGGTTTCGCGAGCTAATGCCGTTCTCAAGTTACAGTGACAACAGGTCTGTACGCGTCGGTAACCCGAACCTTCGCCCTGAATACACAAACTCGATCGAAGCAGGATACCTGATCAATTGGGAGACAGGTTCTGTATTGAGCAGCGCATATTACCGTTACCGGACGGGCGTCGTTGAAAGAATTGCGCTTGTCGACTCACTTGGTTTCTCGCGAAGATTTCCGGTCAACCTTGGTTCGGAGAATGCTTACGGATTCGAATTCAACCTGTCGTGGACACCTGTAAAAATATGGCGGTTAAATACGAACGCAAATTTCTATCGCGCCATTACGGAAGGAACATTTGACGAAGAAAGTTTTTACGCCGACACGTATACCTGGACATCACGCACCACTTCGCGAATTACGTTTTTCAAGGCGTGGGATTTTCAAACAGGGTTTACCTATCGTGCTCCGCGTGAAACACCACAGGGAACAAATAAAGCGCTCTACTCCATAGACCTCGGCTTATCTCGTGACGTATTGAAGGGCAATGGAACACTAACATTTGCCGTGCGTGACTTGCTCAACTCCAGGAAATTCAGAAGCATCGTTGAGAGGCCTGAGGAAGGATACTATTCTGAAAACGAATACCAGGGACGACTACGGCAATTTATGCTCACATTTACTTACCGCATCAACCGCGAGCCAAATAAGAACGACCGCGAGCGTAACAAAGATGATGATGACGATGCGTTTGATGGTGGCGATGATTAGGAGAAATTTTTTCCTTAAGCCTTAATCGGTATTTTTTTTTCTCAAATTTTTCAAGTCGTCCTTATCGATTAGTCTATTAACCGATTCTTTATTAATAAGTAAGTCGTTGTAGCTAAGAACAAGAAGACTATTGCCGTCAATTTCCAGTTTGGATGCGCGGGTCTTACAATCAGAAAATGATGAAAGTCCTGTTAGCTGACAAAGGAAGTCAGTATGAAAATTTGAGTGAGGAATTTTTAGAAAAGTTTTCTTCGGATCGAAGGTAATACCATCGAGCATTTCTTTTGACACCCCCAGTTCAACCAAAGCCGATGACAGCTGTACGAAATTTGAAAGCATTGGATTATACCAAAAGTCCAAATCGGTCTTCACCTCTGGTCTTGCGAGGGTAGTCCCGGAAACACGCAGATACCCATGATATGCGACAGCCACGCCGCCAACTAATATATAGTCTACATGATATTTGTTCAGTACTGAACAAACACGATGCAGCGTTTCGCGCATGTCATTGCTGATCATTAGCAGCTTTGTTTATTTTAAGTAAAATCCAGGGATGGTCATTATCGACGGGACGTGGACGCGACATTGCTGAAAGAAGATCGAGATACTCCAATGCCTGGATCAGTGCGTCAGTTGGTTTCATGGGCTTAAATAGCTGTTGTTCCCATTTTGCCTTTTCATCAATCGAATGGTAAACAATAAGCTTCTTCATTTGCAGTCGTTGTCATCTCAAATGAAAGGTACATAAAAATCTAAAAAAGACAGCTACCAATTCAAAGGCCTTTACGCCATAATATGTGAGAAGGAGATTTTTAATCAGGCTGGCTAGCAGGAGAATAGTTTGACGACAATTCGTAATGTGTATCAAAAAAAATCCTCCGATAACTTATAGCCACCGGAGGATTAACTCAGCAACGGATCAATCATTTGGTAATGAATTTAAGTTTAGCGATTGAATGGTAAGCAACGCTTTGAGGCCCGAATGCGGACTTCATATAACGTTTAATAAACCGGCTCATACCATAAATTCCTTCTTCTCTGTGAATGACCGTGTAGCAATCATCTTTCGCTTTTTCGTATGCGATAAAGGTTGTGTAAACGAGAGACTGCAACGCTTTCAATTTTTCCAGCGATTCCTTTAATGCATCGATGGAGATGCTGGATTCATTTGGTGCATAGTCTTCATGCGTTTCAAGCAACCCGATCAACAACGAAAAGCTTTTGATCTTGCTCGCGCTGTCCAGATGCGAGATAGGACCTCTTGGCTTTTTGCCATTGCCCGGAGGCCCGCCCTCATCCGCAGGATTCAATGGAACCTTTGCCGAGCGGCCCTGGATGCGGCTGTTCAACTGTTTGATGTCTTCAAACAGCGAAGGCTTCATCCCGGAAACAGAGGCTGCGTTGATAACACGCGTGCATGTTTTTCGCAGCGCCTCAAAAGCATCCCGGCGATCGTTGGTTGCCAGTACCCACGATTTGTAGGAGGTGTACACATCTTGCGTTTTTTCGCGCGCCGTTTGAAGTAACGACTCGAGTGCTTCGATTGTCATCGAATCCCGGCTGGGGTTGAACGTCGAACCCTGACTTTTGCAGATGCCCAAGAGCTGCTCAAAGGCTTCTACTTGTTTGATGGATGTTTTCATCGTTTTGTTGTTTATGTTATATGGTAATGAACGAAACAGCCGCTAAAAAAAGATACCGTATTCGCAAAATTTATCAATATTTTATTTCGCTACCACCGAGTAACAATATATTTCCTTTCGTCGTTTAACGTTTTTGTCTACTTAAATTCTGTTCAGGCCCAATCCAGGAAGGTGTTTCACCACTCGTCGATAACATCAGCAGTCTGCCGGTTCTATTGTCGCTTTGTTTGAGATAGAGCATTTGGAAACTTTTCATTTTTGCATAAGCGCACCTTCTTAACGGGATAAGGCAGACGAAAAAAAACCGTATTCTTAAAAGAAATGTCATCGTGTTTCCGATACGAGGCATGGCGCAGGGAAAAAATCAATCACGCATTCCAGGAAATATTTTTCGAAAACCAAAAAGTATTTCCCGCATTTCAATAAATATTTTTCAAAAACCAGAAAGTATTTCCCGTATTCCAATCTTTCAACTTCGAAAACCAGAAAGTATTTTTCGTATTTCAACAAATCATTCACGAAAACCAAAAAGTATTTTTCGTATTTCAACATGTCATTTCCGAAAACCAGAAAGTATTTTTTGTGTCTCAACAAGTCATCTGCGAAAACCAGAAAGTATTTTTCGTGTTAGAAGGAGTGTTTTGGAAAGTGGAAGGGGTTTTGGGTGGAGGAAGTTGGCGATGGAAAGTGGAAAGGGTTTTAATGAGGGAAGAAAAATTGGAGGATTTTTGGTGTGAATGCATTTTCCAATTTGTTGTCGGAATTTCATTGAGAATAAAATTTATCCGAAGCCCATTTCGCCGGATTATTCATAATGTAAAGCGATATGGTTTCGTATGATTGTTGCGATTGGATAATGCGGTCGTAATAATTTCGTTGCCACACGTCATGGACAGGGGTATTTTCACGCATCCATTTGGTGACGCCAATTTTATAGCCCCGCACAATTGATCCGATGGTACCCGATGGTGACCGTAGGGGCGAAATAACTTTCGCCCCATTATTTTCCGTACCATTAATTTTCGCACCATTATTTTCCATACCATTAATTTTCGCCCCATTATTTTCCATACAAACATTTTTCGCCCCATTATTTACCATACAATCATTTTCCGCCCCGTTATTTTCCATACCATTTATTCCCGTCGCATTGCCGTTCGTTGGTATGTCATCGTTACGATTAGGCGCATCCGAATGGGGAAAATCATTTGCAATCATTTCGCGTATTTCATGATTCGCCGTTTGCGGTGAATGATCATTCGTTGAATGGGGCGAATGGTTATTCGTGGCATCGGGCGAATGGTGGTTCACATTATCGTGCGAATATTTATTCGCCCCGACAAGTTCAATGATACCATGTATGTGGTTCGGCATAACAATGTGTTCGTGCAGAACAACACGGGGAAAATGTTTTGGTATTTCCAACCAACATTTGTCGGCAATCATCCCCGCGTCGTTTAATATCATTTTTTGATTGACCACCTGCCCAAACAGGTGCATTCTGTTTTGGCAACATATCGTCAGAAAATACAGACCTGCTTTGGTGTAATCATATCCCTTCAGACGGATGGATTTACGGTGGTGGATGTTGGAATTGTATGGCATTTGAAAATACTAAAATATAAAAATGAATAAGATTCCGCTTTTAACAGGCTTCACTACAAGGTCGTTCCGCTCAACGTTTGGCGAAAGAATATCAATGACACGAAATGTCACTTTCTCAATCGTATTCGTTTTAAAAAGAATTAAATTGCTCGTTGCATATCGCTCCCCAGCGAACAAACATGGATGAATGGTGCGAATGCGATACGCCAAAACAGAACCCCTCAGAAATGAAATTCGTCAACAATCGTTTTGAACTTGCTGCCACAGATCTATCCAATCACTTAGGCTGCAATCATCTCACAGAACTAAACAGGAAATTAGCGCTTCGCGAAATCGAAAAGCCTACGTATTACGACAAATCGTTAGAAGTTCTCCAGGAGCGCGGAAGAAAACATGAGGCTGCGTATGTTGAATATCTAAAGTCATCCGGACTGGAAGTTGTCGATCTGAAAGGCAAGCCTCAGGATGCAACCATTGAAGCAATGAAGCGGGGTGCTGCGGTAATTGTTCAGGCCCGCCTTGCGGATGGTGATTGGATGGGATTCTCGGATGTGCTGGTTCGCGTTGCAGGCAAAAGCGATCTGGGAGATTATAAGTACGATGTACACGACACCAAGCTTTCACAGAACACAAAAGCATCCACGATCCTTCAACTATGCCTGTATGCAGACCTGCTGACAAGAATACAGGGCGCACCGCCCGACAATATCTGTGTTGTGAAGCCGGGCGCAGACTTCCCGACAGAAAGATATCCGTATGCGGAGTTTCAATCATATTACGCGCTTGTAAAAAATAATTTTGAAGCAATCATTGCGCAGCCCTCGGATACGTATCCCGAAAAAAAGGAACAGTGCAACATCTGCCGGTGGTGGCAGGTCTGTGATAAACAACGTCATGATGATGATCATCTCTCGCTTGTTGCAGGCCTGCGTTCATCCAGTATTATAGAACTCGAAAAGCAACGTATTGACACATTAGCGGCTTTTGCAAATGCTGTTGACATTGCCAGGCCGGAGCGTGGTAATCTTGACAGCCTGTTATCGAAACAACAGCAGGCTAAAATTCAACTTGATGGAAGAATTGAAAATGCACTTAAGTCATCCTTTCGTGATGTTGAAAATGGCAGAGGATTGAATCGTCTTCCGGAGCCGAATGCGGGCGATGTGTATTTCGACATCGAAGGCGATATGCATTATGAAGGTGGCAGTCTTGAATATCTTTTCGGCTGGGTGTACCTGGACAACGAAAAATCAGTCTATCAGAAAGTCTGGGCTACCACGCGGGCGGAAGAGAAGGCGGCATTCGAAACGTTCATGACGTTTATCAGCGAGCGATGGAAGAAATTTCCCGGCATGCACATCTATCACTTTGCGCCTTATGAACCTTCAGCGCTGAAACGACTCGCGCATCTCCATGCTACAAAAGAGAATGATCTTCATACATTACTACGTGCTGAGCGACTGATTGATCTGCATGCTGTTTTCAAAGAAGGTTTGTTAGCCAGTGTTGAAACGTATTCCCTTAAGGCATTAGAAAAGTTTACAACCTATGCCAGGGAGGTTCCCTTACAGGATGCCAGTGTTGCAAGAAAGCATGTAGAGGTGGCGTTGGAAACCAATAGTGTTGCTGATGTCTCATCCGAGACGCTGGACATTGTTACGCAATACAACGCAGATGACTGCTTTGCTACGGAAGCGCTTCATCGCTGGCTTGAAAATAAAAGGGCTGAGCTGATCAACGAAGGTAAAAGCCTGACACGACCTGAGCTGAAAACGGGTGAGCTTACCAATGAGGATGCGCAAAATGATGACACCAGAGCGCAGGCTCTATTCAATTCGCTTATCGCCGGGTTGCCTGAAGACCGAACCACCTGGAGCGACGAACAAAAAGCAAAATGGTTGCTCGCTCACCAGGTCGATTATTTCCGAAGGGAAGATAAAAGTGCGTGGTGGGAATTCTTCCGTGTTCATGAGCTGGATCATGAAGGGCTGATCGATGAACGAAAAGCAATTACGGGTTTGACATTCATCAGTGTTCTGCCGAAAAAGAAAGGTGAGCAGAATATAACGCATCAATATAGTTTTCCACCACAGGAGGTTGACATTGATACCGGAGATAAACTCACTGAGGTGAAGGGCAAAGATATTGGAACAGTGCGCGATATCTCATTGGAAAAACTCACCATTGACATTAAGAAACGAAAAGACAGCGCAGACATTCATCCGAAAGCTGTTCACGTTTCAGAACGTGTGGATCCGGGATCGCTGGCCAAATCCCTTATGGATATCGCCGCCGACATTGTGACGGATGGTTTTTCACGCGAGTGGCGATACCGTGCGGCCAAGGACCTGCTGATGAAAAGAAACCCGACACTTCTTAAAGGAGAGCAGGGTGCTCATGTTCGTGAAGGAGAAGATGTACTGCAAGCTGCGGTGAGAATTGCTTTAAACCTCGACCGCAGTGTGCTTGCGATACAGGGCCCTCCCGGGTCGGGTAAAACATTTACGGGTGCTACGATCATTGCTGAGTTGGTTAAAGCGGGAAAGAAAGTTGGTATCACAGCTGTCAGTCATAAGGTGATCCGTAACCTGGTGGATGCAACCATTGAGCGGAGCAAAGAATTAGGGATCAAGGTTTCATTTGTTCATAAGCCCAAGGAGAAAAGCGATCATCTTCCTGACGAACTACAGGAAGTTGATAAGTCGCAACAGGTACGTGATGCGTTGCAGGCTGGTAAAGTGGGATGTGGAACGGCATGGCTATGGGCTGAGGATAATTCAGAAGGAAGTTTAGAATATCTTTTTGTTGATGAAGCCGGGCAGATGTCTTTATCGCAGGTATTGGCAGCATCGCGTGCTGCCAACAATCTTATTCTCCTGGGAGATCCACAGCAACTTGAGCAACCTACCCGCGGCGCGCATCCGGAAGGAAGCGATGTGGCAGCGCTGACGTATCTCATTGATGGTAACAGTACAATGCCCGAAGGGCGCGGTTTGTTTATTCATGAAACCCGAAGATTACATCCGGCAATCTGCAGGTTTACATCAGAGATTTTCTATAACGGAAAACTGAAATCATTTCCCGGACTTGAGCATCAGGCAATCACTGGCGGAACTTCGTTTGATGGCAGCGGACTTCGCTACGTTCCGGTAGTGCACAGAGGTTGTCAGAGTCGTTCGATGCAGGAGGTAGATGCGGTTGAAAAAATTGTTACAGACCTTTTGCGCTCCGGTAGCTGGACGAATTCCAAAGGTGAAACACAAAAGCTGACTCCGGAGGACATTAAGGTAGTGGCGCCCTTTAATGCACAGGTAGCTGCGCTGCGTGATCGTCTGCCGGCAATTGAAATTGGTACCGTCGATAAATTCCAGGGGCAGGAAGCACCGGTAGTAATTTACTCGATGACATCTTCCACAGTTGAAGACGCGCCACGCGGCATGAAGTTTCTGTTCAGTCCGAACAGGTTGAATGTTGCCACCAGCAGAGCGAGGTGTTTGTGTATTCTGGTTGCTAACCCTTTGTTATTACAACCTGAGTGCAGAACGATAGATCAGATGCGCTGGGCGAATGCGTTGTGCAGGTATTTGGAGATTAGTGGGGTAAGGTGAGGGATTGATTAAAATCACAGCTGAGGTAAACATCTGAAATAATTCTTTTCATGTAGTTCGGTATACTTTAATATACCCTTAAATATGAAGTTGTCAGAACTAGTTCGGAAACTAGAACGTGACGGGTGATGCGTTGTTCGTCAGGCGGGAAGCCATATGACAATGGCCCATCCTTCGAAAAAGAAGCTACTCACTGTTCCATATCACGGTAATGCAAAGCAGTTCGCCGCAAGAATAGGCATCAACTATAAATCGTTGGGATTGCAGGTGACTGGTGTATGACAAGATTATTTCCCAAAGAAGTTCTTCGGGTTCTCTATAATGTATCGCGAAATGTTCTGATATGACTGATCATTTCTGATGATGCGCTCGTGATAATTTCGCTGCCATACATTGTAAACCGTAGTGTTTTGACGCATCCATTTGGTGACCCCGATTTTGTAGCCACGTATAATTGACCCAATGGTACGCGATGGTGATCGAAACGGTGCGGGAGTTGTGGTCGGCGGCGCGGATGAACCCTCCATCTCCACCAATTCAATAATACCATGAACATGGTTAGGCATTATGACATATTCGTGTAAAACAGCGTGCGGGAAATGCGTTGGGATTTCGCGCCAACAGGCGTCAGCATTCTGGCCCGCATCGTTCAAAACCATTGTTTCATTCACGACCTCCCCAAACAAATTCGCCCTGTCTTGGCAACATATGGTTACAAAATACAACCCAGGTTTGGAATAATCATATCCCTGTCGCCTGGTGGACTTTCGATCGTGTATGGCAGAATTGTAAGGCATCCACGAGATAATTTAATATCATTAAATCAGTCGGGGCGAAAAATTTTTCGCCCCGACTGGAAATTTTTCGCCCCGACAAAAAAAAACCTGTCACGGACAGTGACAGGTTTTAGTACCTAAGGCCGGAATCGAACCGGCACGCCCGAAGGCACACGATTTTGAGTCGTGCGCGTCTACCAGTTCCGCCACTCAGGCTTGTCTTCACCAGCGCCTCCACCACTAGTCATAAGGGGTCGCGGCAAAAGCTCTGGCGAAGGAGGGTGCAAATATGCGCAAACTTTAAATTCAAAACAACAGAATTTCAGAGACGAACCTGTCATGGAACAAGGGAAATCTTCCTTCGGCTGAACTATCTCCTCCGTGTTCTGCGTTTCTAATCCGACTTATCAAAACTACCTGTGGGAATGAATAGTGTTGCCTGGAAATTTCTGTTGATCACGTCGCTTTTTTTTACCGCCTGCGACGAGGAAAAGGAGACCGTAAATGAAATTAAAATTGAAGACGAAAGCTGCCTCACCGCAACCGGCACGTCCAAAGCCGGCACCATCATCCCCGGAGAATACATCGTTACGGTAGATGAATCAGAAACACCCGGACACGCGCGCTCGGCCGCTGTTTCGGTGCTCTCCAGACATAAAATCGAAGACCGCGTGCTGGAAAAAATTGAAGGAATGCGCAGGCATTATCGTATGAAACTCACCGACGAGCAAGCGACAACTTTGAAGAACGACATTGCGGTTAAAAACGTAGAGCCCGACAGGATCATTTCGATCTGCGGATGCTTTTCAGTGCAAGAGCCGCGCTCAGTTACATGGAATATTGACAAGGTCGGTTATGGCGATGGCGCCGGTAAAACAGCCTGGATCATCGACACGGGTATCGACAGCAGTCACCCGGATCTTCTGGTCGATAAGGGAAGAAGTAAGTCCTTTATGGATACCGGAACGTTTGATGACGACAACGGCCATGGGACACACATCGGTGGTGTGATTGGCGCACTAAACAACGACATTGGAACATTGGGCGTGGCATCAGGTGCAACGCTGGTTGCATTAAAAGTGCTCGACAAGAACGGCGACGGAAAGCTTTCGGGGTTACTGAATGCATTGTCTCATGTTCGCCAGTACGGAAAGGCCGGCGATGTTGTGAATATCAGCATTGGCTTCGATGAATTTTCATCTACACTGGAAAACGAAATTACTTCGATCGCAAGCAGGGGCATCTACTTTTCGCTTGCGGCCGGCAATGAATCATCCGAAGCGAATGCCTACTCTCCTGCCCGTATCGCAGGAAATAATATCTATACAGTGTCCGCGATCGACAGCCTCGACCGCTTTGCTTCCTTCTCGAACTATGGCAATGACGTTGTTGATTTTGCTGCGCCTGGTGTGAAAATTCTTTCCAGCTATAAAGAAGGAAAGTATGCGATACTCAGCGGTACTTCAATGGCAGCGCCGCATGTGGCCGGTTTACTGCTGATCAACAACGGTAAGATCAACTCAAACGGCTATGCCGTCAGTGATCCGGATGGATCGGGAGATCCAATAGCCCACAAGTGATCAGGAACTTGTTTCGGGTAATTCGTTTGTCAAAAGAAGCTGACCATTTTTCAAGGCCGGATCGCGTACAATCTTGATCCCGTTGTATTCGGTGATCATCACTTTGTCGTTGTACCCATTTTTGTTGCGTATGGCTGTCGTCAGCAAGTCAGCTTCCTCTTCGGTCATCAGGATAAAAAGAGGTTTCTGCCCTGGATGCGCTTTCAGATACTCGTTAATTCGCTGGTCTACTTGTGATACGATTTGTTCCGTCATAAGATCTTCATTGATGCGTTAACGCATCACAAAATCATTCCTGAATCCCCTTAATCTGGTTAGTCTAGACAAGCACAGGAGCACGAAATGCGACCGGACGCTTAATCACCCGCTGATCGTGAATAACCAACGGCTTGATCACCACCGGGATGCGGTTCTCATAAAGTAAATGCTTTACAGTTTCCTCCCATTCGCCTGCGTTAAACCGGTAATGGATTCGTCCCGGCTCATATTCATTTCCCACGATCGGGCCGTGATCGACAGAAAATGTGTTAAGTGTTTCGTGGAGATTACTCCGGTCGTGGAGCAAATACGTTTCCCACAACTTGATTTCAATGACCTCATGCGCATCAGACATGATCCCAACAGGTGTTCCGGCGATAAACTGCATAAATGAAAGTGTTAAGGTGATAGAGCAAACTGCTGGTAAAAAAGCGTGCCGCCGGTTATTTACGCAGCATGGCGATGAACATATTCATCCTGCCGGGATTATCAAACTATCGGTATACAAACTCTTTCGATGACTCTTCTAAGTCGTCGCGCTGGCACTAGATTTTATTGCTGGTCATACAACTAAATTCTATTCAAATTTTTAGATAAAACGATTATGAAATCCAGTGTTGTATGCTTAGCTGTGTTGGTCCTCCTTTCATTTGGATGCAAGGATAAGGACAAGGTGATTGAAGTTGTACCAGAGAGGCCGGAGGATATTTTTAGCATAGCGCTATGTCCGACACTCAATTCAAGTGTGATGAAACTTTTTACGGAGTCTCATAATAACCAGGAAAAATATCCGGAGCTGTTTTCAACAACGGTGCAGGAGCAAATTGTGGTGTCAAAAGAAACAGATGTGTACGTCTCTTTTGTGATCGAAGGAGCTTCAGTGCCGAGCACGTTAGGTTTTTATACTTATACAGGAACGGCGCCAGGATCGTCTGACGATATTGAAAAGAAAATCGCTTTGCCGCACGTGTCCAACGGTATTCTTGCCCCCGGCGATAGTCGGTTCATAGGTCGCTACCCTGCCGGAACTGTCATTGGCTTTTTTATGATCTATGGCGGTTTTAACAATAACACCGTTAACTACAGCAAGCCGACTTATTATACAAACTATGCGTGGAACAATGGGTCAAAACGCCAGCACGTATTATTCCGCGAAGGAAGCTGCAATAACATCGTTATGGCATTTGAAGATAAAGATCTATCAGGTGGTGACGCTGACGCGGATTTCAATGACATTGTGTTCCTGATTTCGGATAATGATCAAAATCAACCGGTCACTTCTTTTGAGCAAACAGGACTTGTAGAACTGGGAGGCGAATAGTTATTCAGCCCTGGTCTTACACGACATAGAGCCACCTGATAAATTCAGGTGGCTTTGTCATTATTAGCAAGTTCACCTTGAAATTTAAGGAAATTGCTTTAAGGAAGATCTTCGGTTACTTCCTCGTGGGAATATAATTCCACATCAACCAGAAGTTCAACTTTTAGTAATGTCACTCGTTAAGGGTAAAAAAGTTCGATGTGCGTTGTTGTTTCGCGAAAGCGATGCACGCCGGATCAAATATCAGCCAGAAATGTATTTACCGGAAATTGGTCATGTTAAAACCGCACTGGTCAAATGAACCTATTTTTTTGATTCTTTATAAAGTTGACAAAAGAAGTCGTCAACAGAAAGTTTATGAATGGCGAGAATTCTATATAAGCTTTTGATTGTGACATTGGCCTTGCCTTTTTCGATACGCCAGTATTGTACTCTTGGTAAATCGTAGTCGTAAGCAAAATCTTCATGGCTGCTGTAGCCCTTTTGTTTTCTTAGTTCTGTTAACCTTGAACCTATCCTTTCAAGCGTTTCCTTTAAAACATCTTCTTTCACAACATTCAAATTGTTTATAAATCCTTTCATTGCTTACACCATATAATAATACATCTTATACGATAACAGTATTTGGTGGATATATTGTGAATATTAAAAAACTAATGCCGGTATCATGCATTGGAACGCGGTAGAACACTTCAGGATATTAACTGTCGCCCAGTGGTCGCATATTTCCGCAGACGAAGTGGATATGGAGTTGTAACCCCGGTATAGTTTTGTTTGCAATTGATGGAAAAAGCATCACGATGGCTGCACAAGAACTCATTAACGCATTTATGAAGCTGACCTCAAAGGCCGGGGCCCGCGATCTGGTTCGCGAACTAATTCAGGCCGTCGATGAAAATGGTGATCCAAAAGACTGGACGAATGAAGAAATGACGCAGGCAGTTGACTTTATCAATATGCAGGTTGAACGCTTTGGTAAAAACGAGGCGATTCAAATCATCCACGTCCTTATGAAAAAATACAACGTATCACCAGACGATCTTTCAATAACAACAGACACCGATGATGCCACGCCCGGTGTCCAGGGACTTCTTTAACTGTCGTTGCAACGCGTACTTGTTCTATGGCATACTCTTTTAAAATCTTTATTCATGACGATAGCGGAGGAGAAAAAAGTAGAAGCAACTGCCTTCTACAAAGAAGCGCTCGAATTATTGCAGGAAAGCGGAGCAGACTTTATGTTAGGCGGAGCTTTCGCCACTTTCCATTACACAGGCGTATTTCGCGAAACAAAAGATCTTGATATTTTTTGTAAGTCGTCCGAATACCCTAAAATACTTAAACACTTTGCAAGTAAAGGATACAAGACCGAGCTCACCGACGTGAGATGGCTTGCCAAGGTATTCAAAGGTGAATTCTTCATGGACGTGATATTTGATTCAGTAAATCATATCTGTACAGTAGATGACTCATGGTATGATCACGCCACCGAAGGAGATTTCGAGGGAATCAAAGTAAAAATGATTCCCGCTGAAGAACTTATCTGGTGCAAAACCTATGTTCAGAATCGCGAACGATTCGATGGTGCCGATGTAAATCACATGTTCCTGAAGTACGGAAAAAATCTGAACTGGGAGCGACTTATGATGCGTCTCGATCACCATTGGCACTTACTCCTTGCGAAAATTCTTGTATTTCAATTCGTGTACCCCGCGGATTATCGCGATATCATCCCCCAGTGGCTATGGGATGAGTTGATGAAGCGCGCACACGAGCAATACGAGCTTCCCCCTGCGCAGGAGAAAGTTTGTCGTGGTCCGATCATTGACAACACACAATATAGCATTGATATCCGTGACTGGAATTATAAATCTGTGACCATTAAAAGTGTTTGAAGATGGCAGATGAAACTAAAAAATTCAGGATTGCTGCTGTCGGCGATATCCATGTACGCGAAACCGACCGCGGTAAGTTAACAGACTATTTCAAGGAGATTTCGCGACAGGCTGATGTACTGGTGCTCAGCGGCGATCTCACCGATACAGGTGATGAAGGAGAAGCCCAGATTTTATCTGACGAGCTTCGCGCCTGCAGCATTCCGGTTGTTGCCGTACTGGGCAATCACGATTTTGAAAAAGGTCGTCATAAGCTGATCAGACAGATCATGCAAAAAGAAAACGTACACATCCTGGACGGTGAAGCGGTTGTTATAGGTGATGTCGGGTTTGCGGGCGTCAAAGGATTTGGTGGCGGGTTTGACAACCACATGTTATCGATGTTTGGCGAAGGTGCGATGAAGGCGTTTGTACAGGAAGCTGTCGACGAAGCCCTGCGCCTGGACCGGGCTCTTGCACGT
>Ga0196965_1000518_pt1 | contig 21723 bp, 17 predicted proteins | sample S1_20metaG_FD_148668 | JGI IMG/M metagenome (GOLD analysis project Ga0196965, IMG submission 148668) | Soil microbial communities from Anza Borrego desert, Southern California, United States - S1_20 | ecosystem: Environmental > Terrestrial > Soil > Desert | place: USA: California | collected... | reverse complement strand
AATTGGACTGTGAAGAACTTTCATCTTCATAGGTATTTAAGTTATACATTTGTATATACACACGCCTCGTGGCGTACCTAAGGCACTAAGACACGAAGAATGCCAAGCAACTTAATTTTTTTTGTGCCCTTGTGTCTTAGTGGTCTAATACCTAGCCAAAATTCACAATGAATAAAAAATTTTTATAGCTACTAAGGCACTAAAGGACGAAGAATACCAAGCAACTTAATTTTTCTTTGTGCCCTTGTGTCTTAGTGGCCTAATATCTCGCCACATTAATCCTCAGTTCCAAAGCAATACTCGGTGAGATAATCAGCAGCATCATCGACGCCGGCGTAGAAAGCTTTTCGAAGGTATCGACAACCTTCTTCCTCCTGTTTCAACTCATACAAAGCAATGCCTTTATAAAAAGCGAGTGAAGGATTTGCGGGATGTTGTGTTAATCCTGCATCGAGGTATTTTATAGCGAAGTCGTAATATTCGTCTTCGAGACATAAAGACGAGGCGTACAGATAAGGCTCGAGTTGCGTCGAATCTTCTTTGATTAATGCATCAAATGTGGCAAAAGCTTCTTTGTATTCAGCGAGATAATAATGGACCAGGCCGAGATAAAGTTTTATTTGGCGATTGGGTTCACTCGCAAGTGCTTTTTGTATCACCTCTTTTGCTTCTGCGTTCATACCGGCATCCATTAGAACCTGTATACGCCATTGGATTAATTCCGTGTTATCAGGATACCATTGATCTAATGTATCAAGCTGCGCAATCACCTCCGTCCATGCTTTCATATCCTGGTAGACATAAGCTTTCAGAATAAAGCCTTGTTCATCTCCGGTTTCTTCGATAAAGACATCGAGATCCTGTAAGGCCTTGTCGTATTCTTTTAGCTGAAAAAAGGCCACAGCGCGCTTATACATCACATCATAATCACGTGGCGATGTGAATTTCGTCTGGTCAATTACACTATTATAAAAACCCAATGCGCCGTTATAGTCCTGACGGTTAGCCAGCGTGTCTCCCTGTACCTCAAGCGCAATCAACTGATTCTTATTCTGTGCTGAAACAAAAAAAGGACTCATCACCAATAAAGTAATGAGTCCTGTTATTAACTTAATCATAAATCAATTTACGATTTATTATATCGCTTACGCTCGTTTTCGTTAAGATAAATCTTACGAAGTCGTATTGATTTTGGTGTTACTTCTACGTATTCATCCGCCTGAATGTATTCAAGCGCTTCTTCGAGCGAAAACCGGATTGGAGGAGCGATACGCATTTTTTCATCCGCACCCGAAGCGCGCATGTTTGTGAGTTTTTTCGTTTTGGTAACGTTAATCACGAGGTCACCACTCCTGCTATGTTCGCCGATCACCTGACCTTCGTATACCGGTTCACCCGGATCGATAAAAAATTTACCACGATCCTGCAGGTTATTCAAACTGTATGCAATGGCTTCCCCTTGTTCCATAACAATCAATGAACCATTGATACGCCCGGGGATTTCACCGCGGTAAGGTTGGTATTCTTTGAACCGGTGTGTTACAATTGCTTCACCTGCAGTTACGTTTAGTAGGTAATTCCTTAAACCAATGATTCCTCTTGATGGAATGCTGAACTTCAGGATCATCCGATCGCTTTTTGGTTCCATGTTCAACATTTCGCCTTTACGCATTGAAACCGTTTCAATCGCCTTACCAGCATCCGTTTCCGGAAGATCAATGGTAAGTTCCTCAATCGGCTCAGATTTTACGCCATCTATTTCCTTGAAAATAACCTGTGGCTGACCAATCTGTAGTTCATAACCTTCCCGGCGCATTGTTTCAATCAATACCGACAAGTGTAATACACCGCGACCAAACACCATGAATGAATCGGCTGAACCGGTATCGCCTACACGTAGGGCAAGATTTTTTTCAAGCTCTTTATCAAGTCTTTCTTTAATGTGGCGTGATGTAACAAACTTTCCTTCCTTACCATAGAATGGCGAGTTGTTAATGGTGAAAAGCATGCTCATGGTTGGCTCGTCGATCGCGATTGACTTCATCGCTTCAGGATTCTCAGGATCCGTTACCGTATCGCCGATTTCAAATCCTTCAATTCCAACAAGGGCACAAATCTCCCCTGCCTTCACTTCATCCACTTTTAATTTTTCAAAACCTTCGAAAACATAAAGGTCTTTAATCTTTGACTTGACGATCGTCTTACCATCGCGTTTTACCAGAACAACGGGTTGCCCGCTCTTAATACTGCCTCTGTGTACACGACCAATGGCAACGCGGCCAATGTATGACGAGTATTCGAGTGACGTAATCAACATCTGTGTTGACCCTTCAGCCACGTTGGGTGCCGGGATATATTCGATGATACCATCGATCAACGGCGTAATATTATCAGTTGGTGTTTTCCAGTCGGTACTCATCCACCCTTGTTTGGCAGAGCCATAGAACGTAGGGAAATTGAGCTGCTCTTCAGTCGCATCCAATTGGAACATCAGGTCAAAAACCTGTTCGTGTACTTCATCCGGTGTACAATTTTTCTTGTCCACCTTATTAATAACCACAATCGGTTTCAATCCCAGCTGTAACGCTTTCTGTAATACGAATCGCGTTTGAGGCATAGGGCCTTCGAAGGCATCTACAAGGAGCAGACAACCATCGGCCATATTTAACACACGTTCTACTTCACCACCAAAGTCGCTGTGACCAGGCGTATCGATAACGTTTATTTTGTAATCTTTATATCGAACTGATACGTTCTTCGCCAGGATGGTGATACCACGTTCACGCTCCAGATCGTTGCTATCCATGATCAACTCACCTGGTGTTTCGTGATCTTTAAAAAGTTTTCCTGCCATGAGCAACTTATCCACCAGGGTTGTTTTGCCGTGGTCAACGTGAGCAATAATCGCGATGTTTCTAATCTTATTAACGTCCATAAATCCTCAAAATCCTCTTTTTTTTAGAATTGAGGCGCAAAGATACGTTTTTTTAGCGCATCCTCTAGGGCATGTAAAAAAGTGTGCTAAGAATAATCAGGAGATGAAGCAGTTTATCATCCGGCCGGGAGTGGCTGATCTGCGAATTATTTGCCTGAGACCGTATTTAAGCAATTTTTTTCTTCATGAACCCTGTCGATTGGATCTATAAAAAATGTTCTAAATACTGAATCGGAGAAAAGTACCCATAGGCAAATCCTTCCCTTGTCTAGATGGAAGAAAAAATTCGCCATAGTCAGCAGCAGGCAGGTCAAAATGCGTCTTAATGATGTTCCATCCCACAATCGGCGACAAGCCTAATGCATACATGCTCAGGATAAAGAAGGCATTTTTGTTTTCCAGGAGACCGCTGCTCATTTCAATTAATTCATTGAGTTGCTCCTGTAAGGTCCACTTCTCCCCTTCCGGCCCGCGTCCATAGGGTGGAGGATCCATAATTATCCCGTTGTATTTATTGCCACGCTTAACCTCACGACGTACAAATTTAAATGCATCTTCATATACCCAGTGAATGTCACGCAAGCCATTCAGTTGCATATTTTGATTCGCCCAGTTGATACCCGGTTTCGAGGCATCACAATGCACAACTTCTGCGCCCGCGGTTCGTGCAACGATGGAGGCTGCCCCTGTGTAAGCAAAAAGATTCAGTACACGGGGACTCTTGATGGGTAACGCATGGATTGTATCAAAAATGAAATTCCAGTTATTGCCTTGTTCCGGGAACACACCCACATGGCCGAAGTTTGTCAGTGCCAGGCGCAGCTTAAGCTTCAACGTCTTATATTCATAATTAACATTCCAGCTTTCAGGCATATCGCGATTTCTCGACCACCCACCCTTAACTTCATCGCTAAACCGGAACTTGTCTTTCTGCTCACGCACGAATTTAGCATCCGCCATTTTTTTCCATTCTTCGTCCGGCAAAAATCTGCTCCAGATTGCCTGTGGCTCCGGCCTGATGAGAACGTACTTTCCAAAACGTTCAAGTTTTTCGAAGTCACCACTATCAAGGAGTTCGTATTCTGTCCACGAAGCAGGAGATAAGAGTTGAAGGTTCAATTTTTAACGATTTTAAATCAAATTTTGAGGAAGTCTTTCAAAAGGCAAAGGTAGGGCAAAACCAGTACCCGCAATGAAAATTATACGCGTTCGGATAATTTTTTAATAGGGTGTCTTCCCGCCAGGTGAACTTGGAACTTTGCGACGAGTACTTTAAACTTACACATGCATCCGCTCATAACGAGTCATCAAAATCCAAAAATCAAAAATCTGCTTTCTCTTGAGAAGGCGCGTGAACGGCGAAACCAAAATCTTTTTGTAATTGAAGGAACAAAGGAGTTAACGCTGGCGATGGCAGGTGGCTATCACATCCAAAGTGTTTTCTTTTCACCCGATATCATTGCTGCCGCACGCGTCCTTGAAATTGTAAAAAAAGAGACCCTGCTGATTCCGGTACAACAGGCTGTTTTTGAAAAAGTCGCGTACCGGGAAAGTACCGGTGGTATCATTGCCGTTGCGCATCAAAAACAACACCCATTATCCACACTAAAGTTAAAAGACGCGTCGTTAATATTAGTGCTTGAAGGTGTTGAAAAGCCTGGCAACCTGGGTGCGATACTTCGCACAGCAGATGCAGCCGGAGCAGATGCTTTAATTATTTGTGATCCTCAAACCGATTTTTATAATGCCAACGTGATACGATCCAGCGTAGGTTGTCTTTTTACAACCCAGGTTGCCAGTGCAAGCTCCGCCGAATGTATAGCATGGCTAAAGGCACAACGAATAAAAATATTTTGTACTTATCTTCAGGCCGCCAAGCCGTATTATGATATTGATTTTACCTCCGCTTGTGCGATTGTGATGGGTACCGAGTCAACTGGATTATCATCGCTGTGGGTTGACAGTGCCACAGCCAATATTATTATTCCCATGGCCGGAAAAATTGATTCGATGAACGTAAGTACTGCCACAGCTGTTGTGGTTTTCGAGGCTAAAAGGCAACGTATGGCATCACATAGGTAGGAATGAAAATTGATGGTTTTCATAAAATTAAACCTTAACTTAGCATCCAGCCCCTCTCACAATGGATAAACTTCCATTTTTGTTAACTGAATATATGGTAAATTTTACCCAGGACGGGTTTTCACTTCACAAAGCGATCATTGATGCGTCGGAAGTTGCCATTATATCAACAACGCAGGAGGGTATTATCATTAGTTTTAATCCTGCTGCCGAAAGACTGCTTGGCTATGCGGCGGCTGAGTTAATCGGAAAAGAAACGATGGAGATCTTCCACGATCGCGAGGAGATTCTTCAAACAACCAACGAATTAAACGAACAATATGGGTTGAACTTAAAACCCGGTTTTGAAACCTTTGTTGCCAACATTAAGGATAATAAAGGCGTCAATCGCAGTGAATGGACCCTGGTAAGAAAGGACAAAAGTCGTATTCCGGTTTTACTTTCCATAAATGTACTGGCAGACAATGAAGGAAACGTTTTAGGATACGCCGCAATCGCGACAGACATCTCCGAACAAAAAAACTTTCAACATCGGCTGGAAGAATCTGAAGGACAATTACTGGGAATCTTTAATAACTCCCTGTGCCTAACGGCGCTCATCTCGTTTGATGGTACTTTTAAAAACTTAAATCCTGCCTGGGAGAAAACACTCGGATGGACTAAAGCGGAGTTGTTATCCGGAAAAATTACCGACTTTGCCCATCCTGATGACGTACAAAAAACGCAGGATGTCCTTACCTATATTTCGAGTGGACATACCGTTGCGTCTTTCGAGAGCCGGTATCGTTGTAGGGATGGATCTTACCGGTGGCTATTGTGGGCTTCTTATCCCGATATTGCAAAGCAGGTGATTTATACTTCGGCGATTGACATCACAAGCCGGAAAAAATCGGAAGAAGAGCTGATCAATTCGAAACGAAATCTGGAGGCTGCTGCTTTTGAACTGGAGGAACAAAATCGTCAGCTGGATGAGTTTGCACATATCATATCGCACAACCTGCGTGCGCCTGTCCATAACATCAAAGCCTTACTGGGTTTCATTAATGAGACGAGCCGACCTGAAGATTATCAATTAATCTTTGAAAAAATCAAGAATGTTACTTTCAACATCAGCGAAACCATGAACGAGCTCATGGAAACGATCAAGATTAAAAAGAACAGCGAACTTGAGCGTGTCGAAATCCGCTTTAAAGATATTCTAGATAAGGTGATACAATCGCTGGAGGGCGAGTTAATTGAATCGGGAGCGACGGTGACTTATAATTTTAATAATGCACCGAAGATATATTACTCCAAGCCCTACATGGAAAGTATTTTCCAAAACCTGATCAGCAACGCCATCAAATACCGGTCACCCACACGCATTCCTGAAATATTTTTATCCACGGATATCGTGATGACAGGTATTGAATTAAGGGTGCAGGATAACGGGCTTGGTATTGATCTTGAAAAATTCGGAAACAAACTTTTCGGACTCCATAAAACATTTCACGAAAATACAGAGGCGCGTGGTGTGGGCTTATTTCTTACGAAAACCCAGATCGAAGCGCTGGGAGGCTCAATTACTGCAGAAAGCGAAGTGGACAAAGGCACAACGTTCATCATTCATTTTTGAAGTTAAATTAGCAAATGACTACACGAAATGATATCATGCGCAGTTGGTGATGGTGTATTCGGGTTTGCCGAGGTTTCATTGGTGGTGCAATAGGTGGCATCGCAATTGACATATTATTTAACTGCCCGGTGGGAGTGGTGATTCTAATTGGGCAGTTCCACGTGATTGCTCTCAGTACTCAAAATAGACTTACGCATTCAGTACACATTAGATAATAATCAACATCACTACAGTTATACATTGATACTACCAGAAGAATAATTTTTTATATTGACACCTATGAAAACATTTAAAGTAGCTTATGAACATTTTATGTGTTGTTTCTCCTTGCCGTTGCCCTGATGCCGTTTATCCCAAAGGAGGCGTTTAATCGAACACAAAGTGAATGCTCAGGTTGCATCCTTATTTGAACATGCTGTGGTGTCAACACCAATACGCAAAATCAGCATAGTATGACAAAAAAAATCTTGATAACAGCACTGGCATTTGGTCTGGCCGTGACGGTATTCCTGATTATTTATAATTCAATAATCAACGACGGAATAACAATTATTACCGTGGTGTCGACAATAATCGGCGGATTAATCGGTTCACTTCTGTTTGCATGGATAATGCAATACTCAGCAAAAAAACTATTCAAAAAGATAGTAATAGAGACAAATGCTAACGAACATATTCTTAAAGAAGGAGGAGCAAATCACTTCAAAGGAAAAGAAGGGGTTGGTGGCAAACTGGTATTGACAAACACACGATTGATTTTTAAATCTCATAAATTGAACATTCAAATCCATGAGGAAAATTTTGACCTAGATCGGGTGAATGCCATAAAGACGACCAAGACCTTTAACTTTCTTCATAATGGACTTACCCTTGAACTGAAGGATAACAACCACCACAGATTTATTGTTGACGATCCAACAGATTGGGTTGGAAGGATATTACGTCAGAAACAACTAATCAACTGAACATAGTGTGATGTAAGTGCCGTAAACGCATCCATGTGACTATATCTTCTTAATCTTGTTCTACCCGGCCCATCCTTCTCTGTCAAGGCTTCTGTATTGAATGGCCTCAGCCAGGTGTTCTACCTTAATGTCCGGCGAAGATGAAAGGTCGGCCACGGTGCGTGATACTTTTAAAATCCTATCGTAAGCACGCGCAGAGAGTCCCAATCGCTCCATGGCTGTCTTTAATAATGCTTTTCCAGGTTCTCCCACTTCACAGATTTCCTTTACCATGTTTGATGGCATCATCGCATTACAATAAATGGAACTGTGGTATTTAAAACGCTCACTCTGAATTAAACGGGCTCTCACAACGCGGTCGCGAATCTCTTCGCTGGTTTCGGTCTTGCGATTTGCCGTCATCTCGTCAAAACTAACGGGAACCACTTCCACATGAAGATCAATCCTATCGAGCAAAGGCCCGCTGATCTTACTCAGATAACGCTGCACAACGCCGGCGCCACAAACACAATCCTTTTCGGGGTGATTATAATAACCACAAGGACAAGGATTCATACTGGCCACCAACATAAAGTTAGCTGGATATTCAATCGAAACTTTTGCCCTTGATATCGTTACCCTTCGTTCTTCCATCGGTTGTCGCATCACTTCAAGCACAGTACGTTTAAATTCGGGAAGCTCATCGAGAAACAAGACGCCATTATTCGCCATCGAAATCTCACCGGGCTGTGGTATGCCACCGCCACCAACAAGTGCGACGTCTGAAATTGTGTGATGAGGACTTCTGAATGGGCGTGTAGTCATGAGCGTTGCGTCCTTGCCAAGCCTTCCGGCCACGGAATGGATCTTCGTGGTTTCCAGCGCTTCGTTCAGTGTGAGTGGTGGAAGAATGGTTGGTAACCTTTTTGCAAGCATGGTTTTCCCTGCCCCCGGCGGACCAATCATAATTACATTGTGTCCGCCTGCCGCGGCAATCTCCATGGCGCGCTTGATGTTCTCCTGTCCCTGCACATCTTTGAAGTCGGTATCGTAATGGTTGAGTTTCGTAGCAAAAATTTCACGTGTATCAACGGCCAGGGGCGTTATCGTAATTTTGCCTTCGAGGAAATCGATCGCTTCCTTTAGGGTATGCACCGGATAAATTTCGAGTCCGCTCACAATGGCAGCTTCACGGGCGTTGTCTGCAGGAAGAATAAATCCTTTGAATTTTTCAGTTCGTGCCTGAATGGCAATGGGGAGAACACCTTTTATCGGACGTAATTCGCCTTCCAGTGTGAGTTCACCCATAATGATGTATTGCTCCAGGGCTTCCGTTGTAATCTGCAACGACGCTTTCAATACACACAAGGCGATAGAGAGATCGTAGGCTGATCCTTCTTTGCGGATATCCGCCGGCGCCAGATTGACCACCGTTTTATTTCGCGGCATGAAATATTTCGCACTTTTAAGCGCAGACTCCACACGGTGCTGACTTTCTTTTACAGCACTATCCGGTAATCCACTCATAAAGAAACGGGTACCCTGACCAACACTTACTTCGACCATAATGGTTCGGGCATCAACACCATGCACGGCTCCGCCAAAGGTCTTTGCGACCATAACACAACAGTTTAAATTTCTACAACGTTCTAAATCTTATCCGTTCCGGGATTGTTTTGGGTGTTTTTAGTGACCTTCTCCTGAAGGTCAAACAGCTTTGCCTTAAGCGAGGTCATCTCATGATCCCACTGCTTTCTTTCAATGGCATGTTGACGCTCACCACGCATCAACCAGACTATATCAATAACCAACAATATTAATCCTATAAAAGAACCGTATTTCAACAGTCCGATCTTCTTTTGAAGAGAGAACAGGAACTGAAAATTATCTTTTTCACTATCCATATACAAGCTAAAGAAGAAAATAAACAAATGGAATAATGCGAAGAATGCATAAAAGATAAGCCTGTTCTTTTTCATGCTCAGTAGGCAGTTAGTTGTTTAAAGGTAATCGAAAAAATCGAAAAAGAACAAATCATAAAAAAAAGGTATTGGGTATTAGGTATTGGGTATTGGGTATTAGGAATTAGGTGGGGATGCTTACATTTGCCTAATGCCCAATGTCTAATGCCTAATGCCCAATGCCCAATGTCTAACTAAGCACGTTGAATTTCACTTAGTTTGCGATAGACGCCGCCGTGTTCCAGTAATTTTTCATGCGATCCCCGTTCGACGATGCGACCTTCCTGAATCACCACGATCTCATCAGCGTGCTGTATCGTGCTTAAGCGATGTGCAATAACGATTGATGTTCTGTTCTTCATCAGGTTGTTTAACGCGTCCTGAACAAGGCGCTCAGATTCTGAATCCAACGCAGACGTGGCTTCATCCAGAATCAGGATCGGCGGATTTTTCAACACCGCGCGCGCAATACTTAAACGCTGACGTTGCCCTCCCGAAAGTTTTGAACCTCGTTCACCAATGAGTGTCTGATATCCCGCTTCAGTTTGCACAATAAAATCATGGGCATTGGCGATTCGCGCAGCATTGATGACATCTTCTTCTTTTACATGTGGCATACCGAAAGCGATGTTGTTGAAGATCGTGTCATTAAAAAGAATAGACTCCTGTGTAACCACGCCAATCTTATCGATCAGCGACTCCAGATCGTAATCAGGTAACGGCACACCATCCACAAGCACCTGCCCGGAAGTTGGATCATAGAAACGTGGCACCAGGTCGGCAAGTGTCGACTTCCCTCCGCCCGACGGTCCGACCAGGGCGATGGTTTTTCCCTTCTCCACCACCAGGTTAATGTCTGTTAGTACAGGATCTTTCTCATAGGCAAAACCCACATTTTTGAATTCAATGCTTTTTGAAAATTCCTTCAATGGAATAGCATTCGGTTTATTTTTAATCAAGGGCTCTATATCCACCACTGAAAAAATCCGTTCAGCAGCAATTGTTCCTTTTTGCAGAGAAGTAATCCCGTTGGAAAAATTTTTAGCCGGTTGAATAATGGATGCGAATATGGCGAGAAACACCAGAAATTGGCCTGTTGTTAATTCGGGATCCTTATCCAATACCAATGAACCACCAACATATAAAATGGTAGCGACAATCATAACACCGACTGTTTCCGAAACCGGAGAAGCCAATTCGTTTTTTCGTGCAATCGATAAATTAACCTTCCGGTGATAACTCGTTTCTACATCCAGTTTATCAAGGATGAAATTCCTGGCGTTAAAGGCCTTTACAACACGCATTCCGCTGAACGTCTCGTCAAGAACATTAACAATTCTTCCGACTGATTTCTGACTTTGCTTGGCTTTCTTTCGCAGTCGTTTAATCAACTCAGAAAGAATCCCTCCCGTAATAGGAAGTAACACCAAGGTAAATAAGGTAAGTTTTGCATTGATCAGAAATAAAGTAACAAAGTACACCACAATGGTGATTGGTTCTTTCATCACAAATTTCAGGCTGTTCACAACAGCTTGTTCCACCTCCACAGCATCATTTGTGAAGCGCGAGATCAGGTCTCCTTTCCGTTGTGTATTAAAATAGCCGATGTGAAGATTTGATACACTCCGGAATAAATCCATACGAATATTCTTAATCACATCGACTTTAATTTTCATGGCTGTCATTCGCTCTACATACCGGAATGTATTGGTGAGCAGAACACAAAACGCCAATAACAAACAGATAAACAAGAGTGCTTTGAGCGGACCATGCTCACTCACCACCGTAAAGAAGTAGTGATCGAATGTTCCGGTAACAAAGTCTTTGGAAAAGTCAAATTCAGGCTTCGGAGGAACAACCACTTCACCTGGTTTGTAATTAAACAATGAGTCGAGAATGGGAACCATCAGCGCAAAATTGAATACACTGAAAACAATTCCCATAAAAGAGAAAATAAGGAACTTGATCGTTCGGGGTATGATGCCGTGTGCGTATCGGAGAATACGGAAATAAGTCTTCATCTATCTAAAATTCGTATAGCCGCTGCGGGATATTCCAGCGCAAAGCTAACCATGTTATGGTGGTATTGTTATTATAAAACGTTAAATCACTTTTACTTTGGCGGATAATTGCCGTTCCATCAATGAATAGATTGTGTTTCAAATGCCATGATGCAGTAAACGATGCATACACAATTTTATTTGCTGCACCTTGGCCAATCGTGTTACCGTATTCTTTTTCTTTGGTTTCATTATCTTTCAGGATGTCGCTTCCCCAGTTTTCGTCAGGGCCATCACGTCCGATATCCATGAGAATTAATTTACCCGTAAGATTAAGTCGCGGCAATGGCTGATACCGGACGATCCCAATCATTTCCTTAAAGTTCGCACCCAACGGATGCGCTATAGGCTGAAGGAATCCGGAATAATTTCCATACCGGGTATTATGTGAATAGGTATATGGTCGCACAATGTTAACTTCCCCTTGCAAATCCAGATTCGCCAACCCAAATGCGTCGATGTATTTTGCGCCAGCCTGAATACCAAACTTATTTGCCCACCAACCATTTCCCGCACGAATGTTTTCGATCACAAACTCGTCGAGCATAAATTGTCCATAAAAGGAAAGCTTTTTGATCGCATTCCATTTGAAATCCAGTCCAAGTAGCACATTGTCACTGCTTCCGTTTTGTTGTTCAATGGCGCGGTAAAAAATAATGGGATTGAGATAATCCAGGCGAAAGTTTGTTGAATCATCGGGATGAAAAACAACCGATTCAAAAACACCAAGTGTCAGCTTTTTACCGATGTTGATACTCAGGTGATGAAGTGCATTAAATTTATTGGGATACCCAGCAGAGGAAGCTGTTAAACCGCCGGCTTGCGACCCAGTAGCATGGGCTACCATCTGGTTTACCTGGAAGAGGTAATTGATCTTCCACACTTTCACATTACCCTTGAGAAACCACATCGGTGGCGCATTATCGGAAAAGACAAGAGAGCGATAACCATTCCCTAAAAACAACCGATCATGTCCAAACTGTACATTGATGTGTTTTGTCGCTTCGAAGGTGATGTATCCGCGGGCATGTAAAAAATCCACGCCCTTTTGGTCCTTATATTCTTTCCAGAAACCCTCGTGCGGAATTACGGGATTAAAGGACATCGGCTCCCACACATAAGAAGGAAGCACTGCCTGGTTATCGGCCAGATAAGTATAAAATCCAACTTTTCGATCGACCATACCCCTTACTTCAACGCCACGTGTGTTGATGAACAGCATATCATCGCGTCTTGAATCTTTTCCGGCTCCTACATATAATACTGGGTTAATGTGCAGATCAAAAGCCTTTTCATCAACATGAAAAAAATCTGATTTCTTCTTATAAAAATGTTTCAGTATTGGTTTGGTACTATTGCTGGTTTCGGCATTCGACCATTCCCAGCTATCGTTGTTCAGGTATTCCAGGTTAAACTGGTCGGCGGCCGATTGAAAGCCACCGGTTTTATTCACGGAATCAATCAGGGAAATGATCGCAGCGCGTTTGTAGGGTTTTATGCTGGTAAAGAGTTGCGGCATTACGCGGCCAGTTTTAATTTCATAACGGTCTACCCAATGGTAATAGTCCTCGTTCAGCGGCACAAAAGTGCTTTGCGAAAATGCTGGCACCGAAACAAGTAAAATAAAAAATAGGCTGTATCGCATGCTTTAAGAATTGAGCGGAGTATTTCCCGGTTTTACTGCAATGTTGGGAAATTCCGGAGGATTTTTTATCGCAGGTAGTAAGTTTTGTGTTTTACGTTCCTTTGCAGGTTTAAAAATGAAAAAATTAGGCGATGCCGGCTCGCTTTGCAGTTCAAGAATAAATGAATATTTTGAATTGGGCGTTTTTTATGTTCCAGGCAATCGCCCTACCTTGGCATAAACCGGGTAACAAGTTCTTTTAAAGGCTTTCAAAGCGTTTTACGCGCTGGGACTCAAATTTCCTGCTGGTATGGGCAAAAGTTTTACGGACTATTGTAAATCAGGCTGAAGTCCCTATCTTTGCAGTCCTTTTAGAGAAAAATACCGAAAATTGATATGAAAAAAGGCATTCATCCTGAGTATAAAGACGTCGTTTTTTGGGATACCTCAAGCGATCACAAATTTTTAAGCCGTTCTACTAATGCTCCAAAAGAGACTATTAAATGGGAAGATGGCAAAGACTATCCTGTAATTAAAGTCGAAGTTAGTTCAGCTTCTCACCCATTCTTCACTGGCAAAAAGCTGTTTGTTGATACAGCCGGCCGTGTTGAGAAGTTCAAGAATAAATATCAGAAGAAATCTTAATTACGCTTCTTCTGTGGAGAGAAAGAGTCCCTTAACCAGGGACTTTTTTCTTTTAAGGACATTTGTAAGATAGCTGCGAGCTTTGAGCTAGGAGTTGCGAGTTTGTTTGATCCGGTTGCCTATGGGTTTTTCGAAGCTGGTTCAAGCTGCAGGCTCCAGGCTTCAAGTTGATTTCGAAAGCCGACAAGTTTGTAGAAACAAACCTCAAATTTCAAACATGAAACTTGAAACCAACTTGCCAATCGTTTCATTTTTCGAAAACCAACGTTGAACTTTGAACCATGAACTTTGAACCATCCTTTTGAACCATGAACCTGATCCTCTTCGATGACCCGATCCTGCGGGTCGCACTTTTACCCTTTACGTATACTCGACCTGTTGCCAAAATTCGTGTTGGAATTCTCACAATTGACGAAAAATGGGCGAAATGGCTCGGTTCAACACCTTCTTTTCAGACCGCTCCCTACCTGCAAAAAAAGTTTCCAACCAAATCAACAGCCGAAAACCTTCTTGTAAACGGTGGCGTTTGTCCGGATCAACATGTAGTTGATGCGATAAAGGCACTTCCTTCCGGCTATTTCCTGGTTAAAGATAATCTCTTAATTGCGGCCAATAATCCTGTTCAGGAAATGAATGAGCGAAACATTGTAGCCTATAACGAACCGATCACGGTGATTGACAAACCCTGGAAGATTTTCCGTGAAAATGCCGGTGAAATTAAGCGTGATTTTAAGATCATTACCGAAGGAAGGATTTCCGCTCCAATCAACGATCCCTATACACGCATTTACGCGAATGATAATATTTTTATAGAAGTAGGCGTTGAAATAAGAGCTGCGGTTCTAAATGCTGAATCCGGACCAATATACCTGGGAAAAAACAGTGTTGTACAGGAAGGCGCCGTTGTACGTGGTTCATTTGCGCTTTGTGAAGGCGCTCAACTTAACATGGGGGCTAAAGTCCGCGGCGACACAACCATCGGACCTTATTGCAAAATTGGTGGCGAAATCAGCAATTCGGTTTTTTTCGCCAGCAGCAACAAAGCGCATGATGGTTATCTTGGGAATTCCGTTATCGGCGAATGGTGTAACCTTGGTGCCGATACCAATGCTTCAAATCTTAAAAATTCTTACGACAATATTAAGTTGTGGAATCATGCTGCAGGTGCTTACGAAAAAACGGAGCTACAATTCTGTGGCCTTATGATGGGCGACCATAGCAAGTGTGGCATCAATACAATGTTTAATACCGCTACGGTGGTGGATGTGTGTTGCAGTATTTTTGGGGCCGGTTACCTCCGTACCTATGTTCCATCATTTTCATGGGGTGGCGCGGAGGGTTTTGCAACCAATCAACTTAATAAAGTGCTCGAAACGGCAGAGCGCGTGATGTCACGCAGAAATGTTCCGCTCTCGGATGTGGATAAAGAGATTCTCTCCCATATATTTGGGATTACTGCATCACACCGGTTGTGGGAGAAATAGGTATCGTAAATCGAGGTCGTTAAGTTAAAGCTTCCATAAACCTTCTCCTTTGGAGAAGGCAGGGTGAGGCCATACAAACAGACTTAATTCAACGACATTGATTCGTAGATCACTGACCTTCACAAGAGGTCAATGAAATGCTTACCCATTCTTTACCATAACCGTATCATTGAGAATGCAGTTTTTGACGTCAGGAAAAATGATGGTAGAACGTTCACGAACTATGACCTTTTCTAATATACCAGGTCTGCAAGGGGTAAAACAAGTATTATCCGAAGCAGCGAAAACGAATCACACTGCACACGCCCAACTTTTTGTTGGAACGGATGGCGCACTTAATCTTCCGCTTGCACTCGCTTTTGCGACTTACTTGCATTGCGAAAATAAAGGTGACGATTCTTGTGGTACTTGTTCAGCGTGTTCGAAAAACAGCAAATTAATTCACCCGGATACCCATTTTGTATTTCCACTCAGCAACATTAAAAACGACAAGGATGAAGAGCGGTTCAAAGCAGAAATCCGCAAATCATGGAGAACATTTCTAACTGAAAATCCTTTTGGCACCCTCGACGACTGGACAAACAGTTATGGTGGTGAAGATAAACAGGCTCTAATCTCACGTGAAGAAAGTCGTGAAATTGTTAAAGCGCTTTCACTTAAACCTTTCGAAAGCCAGCATAAAGTGATGATCATCTGGCAGCCCGAGCTGATGCATCCCTCCGCCGCAAACGGAATTTTAAAAATTCTCGAAGAACCACCTCCGCATACTTATTTTATCCTCGTCACAAATGCAGCAGATCGATTGCTTTCAACCATCATTTCACGAACGCAGATTGTTACTGTACCGTTGCTAAGCGATGAGGAGGTTGAAGGATATCTTGTTGATAAACATGGTGTAGAAGTTTCGCGTGCTCAACGAACAGCCCAACTCGCAGATGGGAATCTAAACCTGGCGATAAAACTTCTCGACAATGAAGAAGATAACAATACATTACGGTTCACAGAATGGATGCGTGCCTGTTTCAAACGAAATTATGGAACATTGGTAAGCATCGCTGAAGAATATCACGGCCTTGATAAATTAAGTCAACGCAATGTAATGTCCTACAGCATAAACATGATGCGCGAAACCATGCTGCATGTGTCTGGAGCATCTGCCATAAACCGGGCCACCGGGGATGAATTAAAATTCGTTCAGGATTTTAGTAAAGTGATGAACCTCGAAAAAATTGAAAAGTCATTTAAGCTTATGAACGACGCCAGCTATCACCTCGAGCGAAATGGAAGTGCCAAAATGATTTTTCTTGACCTCTCATTGAATTTATCTAAAACGCTTAACCCATGAACGAAATCATCCGGATAGGAACACGTGCAAGCAAACTCGCCATGTGGCAGGCGGAACATGTCGCAGCCTTAATCAGACCATCGGGCTTGCGTACGGAAATTATACCCATGGAAACGAAGGGTGATAAAATTCAAAATGTATCGATCTCCAAGATTGGCAGTAAAGGTGTTTTCACGGAGGAAATCGAAGAAAAACTACTCGATGGCTCAATCGATATTGCTGTCCACAGTGCCAAAGATCTTGCCTCCGACCTACAGGATGAACTTGAACTAATTGCTTTTACAGAACGTGAGCAGGTCAATGATGTGGTCCTCAGCTACAGGAATAAAATTGATCTGAAACATGACGCTTTGAAGTTAGGTACGTCGTCTACCCGTAGGGTTGCTTTTTTGAAACATTTTTACCCGCAAACAGAATCAGTTTCCGTTCGCGGTAATTTACAAACCCGGTTGGCGAAGTTAAAAGACGGTGCTTGTGACGCCTTAATCCTCGCCTATGCAGGTGTTCATCGCATGGGATACGATGATCTCATCGTGGAAAAGATTGAAACGAGTTATTTTGTTCCTGCCGTCGGACAGGGAAGTATCGCCATCGAATGCCATAAAAAGCTGAGTTTTTCAAAAAAGAAAGTAATCGAACGGTGGGTCAATCATCCTGCGACTGAAAACTGTATCCGGGCAGAGCGTGCATTTTTAAAAACACTTCACGGTGGATGCAGTATCCCCGCTTTTGGATATGCACACTATGAAGAAAACCTCATCACACTAAAGGCAGGAATTATCTCGCTGGATGGTCAGGAAATTGTAAAAGTTAAAAAGACTGGTTCGCCGAACGATGTTCGTGAATTAGGAAAATTAGTTGGAGAAGAAGTATTGGCGAAAGGTGGTGCCGAAATCCTGCGCCAGATTCGAAACCAGATTCCCGGGTAAATGTTTCCTCCGGATCATTATCTTTGCAACAAAAAATAAAACGCCCAAATGAAAAAAATAGTCACCATTATATTATGCACAATCTTCCTTGCGTTCATCTCAGGGTGCGCGCAAAACAATAAAAAAGATTATGTCGTTACAATAAAAACAAAGTACGGCGATATGGTTGCCATTTTATATGATGAGACACCAAAACATAAAGCCAATTTTATAAAACTTGCCAAGGAACATTACTTCGATAGCTTGCTCTTCCATCGCATCATCGAAGGGTTTATGATTCAGGGTGGCGATCCGGATTCGCGTAACGCACAACCGGGACAACACCTCGGTCAGGGCGGACCAGGTTATACCATCGATGCAGAATTCAATTCAAAATTGTTCCATGAAAAAGGCGCTTTGTCTGCAGCACGTCTGGGCGATAATCAAAATCCTACAAAAGCTTCCAGTGGAAGTCAATTTTATATCGTACACGGTTCCGTATTTAAAGAAGAAGAATTAAGAACCGATCAGTTAAAGCTGAATACCGCGATGCAACAATACTTCCAGGATCCAAACAACAAGCCAGCCTATGATTCTGTCGTAAACTTTTATCAAAGCGGCAACATGAAAGGTTACCAGGATTACATCATGAAACTAAAACCTCGTGTTGAAAAGGCAACGGGCATAGAAACTGATAAACAAATTTCTCCCGAAAAAATAGAAGCGTATACCACTGTAGGAGGCGCACCGCACCTCGATGAAGGTTATACCGTATTCGGAAAAGTAATTAAAGGCCTCGATGTGATCGATAAAATTGCAGCACAACCTAAGGATCAGGCAGACCGTCCGATTGAAGACATCCGCATGTTTGTTACGCTTGAGGAATTGTCGAGAAAAAAAATTGAGAAAGAATACGGGTATACTTATCCGGAGGTTAAAAAATAGTTTTCATTTTCACCCAAATTCATGAAAATCCTTGTCACTGGTTCCAATGGCTTACTGGGCCAGAAGCTAACAAAATTAATCCTGTCGGATAACACTGCCTCGCTCATTGCCACTGCACGTGGCGAATCTGTACTTCCGATTAGTCCTGGTCAATACCACAGTCTGGATATTACCGATAGCGCAGCCGTTAACCAGGTGATTGGTGATACCAAACCTGATGTAATCATCAACACCGCTGCCATGACCAATGTTGATCAGTGTGAGACGAACCAGGAAGCTTGCTGGAAAGCCAATGTAAATTCTGTTGAAAACCTCATCGCTGCATGTGGCCAGCATCATGTTCGATTGATTCACGTTTCCACTGATTTCATTTTTGATGGAACACACGGACCCCTCGATGAAAACGAAAAACCAAACCCTGTAAATTTTTATGGTGAGAGTAAACTTGCCGGCGAAGAATTAATTATGAACAGTTCCCTGGACTGGTGTATCCTCCGTACTGTGCTCGTGTATGGTATTACGCGTGACATGAGTCGCTCGAACATCGTATTGTGGGTAAAGCAAAGTTTAGAGCAAGGCAAAACGATACAGGTAGTGAATGATCAATGGCGTACGCCCACATTAGCTGAAGACCTTGCGCAAGGATGTTTTCTCGCAGCAAAGAAAAAAGCCAAAGGCATTTACAATATCTCAGGCAAGGATTTCATTTCTCCATACGATATCGCGATGTATACCGCAGATTTTTTTAAGCTGGATAAATCGCTAATCAAAAAAACAGATTCTACACAATTCACACAACCTGCACGACGTCCCCTTACTACAGGCTTCAATATAGACAAAGCCCGAAAAGACTTAGGGTACGAACCACATTCGTTTCTCGAAGGCATCCAGGTACTCGCGAATCAGATTGCATCACCGAATCAGGCGTGAAAGTTTGAGGTTCGACGGTTGAGGTTTGAGGTTTGACGGTTTTGGCGTTCCGTTTAACTCTCTCAATCCTCCACATGTCGTTACCGTCAGAAGGATCTCCCTACAAAAGGAAAATGATTCGTTCGCAGAAACAAAAGTTAATCTTCAGGGTTCGGGCTTTAAGATGTTCGAGAACATTTTAGGTTTGATGTTCCAATCAGCTTCGAGTGACGAGCTACGAGTTCCGAGTTTGTTGGGCAGCTAACTTATTTGATTCTACAAGCCGCAAGTTGATTTCGAAAACGCATCGGTTTTAGAAAACCAACCTCAAACCTCAGACATCAAACCTCAAACAATTAGCACCAGCCCGTCGTTATCGAAAACCGACTTTGAACTTTGAACCATGAACCATGAACCATGAACTTTGAACTTTGAACCATGAACCATAAACTTTGAACTTCGAACCATCAACCCTTGAACTTCCTTAGCGCCAGAAAGTAAACAGGAATACCCATGAGAACGATAATGATACCAGGCCAGGTGTAATTTGGTTTGTAGATGATCAGAAGCGTACAAAACGCCGCGCCCATCAACAGGTAGATCAGGGGAAGAAATGGATAGCCAAATGCTTTATAGGGACGTGGTGCATCCGGACGTTTTTTTCGAAGAACGAAAATGCCGATGATGGTGAGCATGTAAAACATCACGACCCCCAATGAAATCATGTCGAGGAGATTGCCATACGTTCCGGTAAAGCACCAGATACACGCAAGCAGACATTGCATCCAGAGCGCCCGATGAGGAACACCAGATTTATTCAGCGTTCCGGCCTGACGAAAAAATAATCCGTCTTTTGCCATCGTATAGTAAACGCGTGCTCCGGCAAGGATGAGTCCGTTATCGCAACCAAAAGTGGAGATCATAATCATCAACGCGATGATGTTTGTTCCGGCATCACCGAATATGGCGATCGACGTAGTAACCCCTACCCTGTCCTTATCAGAAAACGCGATCTCCTGAAGTGGCAACACCGCTGTGTACATTACATTGGCACTTACATAAACTAACGTTACGATGAGTGTTCCCAGGAAAAGACTCAGACCGATATTGCGCTGCGGATTTTTAATTTCGCCGGCAATGAACGTCACATTATTCCACGCATCACTACTAAAAATTGAACCTACCATAGCGGAAGCAATCGCTCCAAAAGCTGCTAATCTTGTATAATGACCAATGGCTTCATCTGTTGTGAGTGGACGCAAGTCGAAGGCGTTGGTCCAATTTGCTTTCCATACCTCACCGTCCATCATGATAAAACCAAAAACAATGAGGCCAAAAAGGCTGAGTAATTTAATTGATGTGAGTGTAGTCTGTATCAGCTTACCGCTTTGCACCCCACGCGTATTGATGTAGGTGAGCAATACAATAACGGCTATGGCCAGTAACTGTGCCGGCGTGACCGTGATGAATCCCCATTGAAACAAAATAATATCTTCACTCACTCCTGGAATAATATAGGCCGTAAATTTTGAAAAAGCCACAGCTACTGCGGCTATGGTAGGCGTTTGGATGATGGCGAAAAAACTCCACCCATAAAGAAATGCGATCAATGGGTTATACGCTTCCTTAAGGTATACGTATTGTCCACCTGCCTTGGGAAACATACCACTGAGTTCGCCATAACTTACGGCAGCGGTTATGGTCATGAATCCCGTGATGAGCCACACAGCGATGAGCCATCCTGCACTTCCGACATTACGAAGAATATCCGCGCTTACAATAAAGATCCCCGATCCGATCATTGACCCTGCCACGATCATGGTCGCATCCCGTAGTCCAAGTATGGGCTTAAAGTGGTTCTCGCTCATCGCTGTTCAGGTTAATTTTTTTTCAAGATAGTAAAATGTTTTTCTATAAATTGTACGTGTTGTAAAAAGCTGCGAGCTGCGAGCCTCCAGCTACGAGTTTGATGATCTGTAACTTTGGCGTTTTCGATAAGCTTCAAGATGTAAGCTTCAGGTTATTTTCGATAGCCTAATCAGCTTCTTCAAACATGAAACTTGATCAACATAACGTGACGTGTAATACTAAACACATTTGCTATTCGTTGCTTTCCTGAACCAATCCTTTACACCCATGAAATTACGTAGAATCCTTCAGCTTGCTTTTGTGTGTTGCTTTTTCGTACCTGCTGCCTATGGGCAACACGGTGTTTATTTCAAAATCGGCGGTGGCTATGCTTTTCCTCTCGGTTCGTATAGTATCG
>Ga0196965_1000517_pt1 | contig 21759 bp, 23 predicted proteins | sample S1_20metaG_FD_148668 | JGI IMG/M metagenome (GOLD analysis project Ga0196965, IMG submission 148668) | Soil microbial communities from Anza Borrego desert, Southern California, United States - S1_20 | ecosystem: Environmental > Terrestrial > Soil > Desert | place: USA: California | collected... | reverse complement strand
AAAAACTGCTTAGAGTAAAGCCAGTCAAGACTCAATCTGGCATTGCGGTAGTTACCGTCATGCCAATGCCTTTTGATTGTCCACATGGAAAGTGTATTTATTGTCCTGGAGGAAAAGAATTTAACACTCCACTTAGTTATATTGGAACTGAACCCTCTACCAAAATTGCACAGAAAGTAAAGTATGATGCATATGAACAGGTACGTACCAAAATCATTCAGTTAATGGATCGAGGTCATGAGGTTAGCAAAGTCGAATTAGTAATTGTTGGAGGAACATTCCCTTTTTATCCTGTCGGCTATCAAATTGAATTTTCAAAAAAATGTTTCGATGCACTTAATTCTTTTGATGATACTTCTAAAGAAGATAATAATCATTTTAATATTTGCGGTAAAATGCAGGACATAGACAAGACAATTGATCTACAAGAGCCGATGGCTTATACTAAATGGATACGACAAGATCTCCAACGGTCAAAGAAAAAAAATGAGACCGCATCTGTTCGCTGTGTTGGATTTACTATTGAAACAAAACCTGACTATTGTAAGCAGGATCACGTTAACTTGATGCTTGAGTTGGGAACAACCCGGATAGAGTTAGGGATTCAAGCGTTAGACGATAAAGTTTACAAGATGATTAACCGCGGTCACAATCTAAACGATGTATATGAAGCATTTAACGTGGCTCGTAACTCAGGCTACAAGATAGGGGCTCACATGATGCCTGGACTGCCTGGGTCTACTTACGAAAAGGATATTTCCGACACAAAGAGGTTGTTTGAAGATGACAGGTTAAAGCCTGATATGCTCAAAATTTATCCCACTTTGGTGATACCAAATACAGGACTATATGAATTATACAAGAAAAATAAATATCAAAGTTACTCTACAGAGGACTTGGTTAATCTTTTAGTTGAAATAAAAAAAATAATCCCTCCTTGGGTAAGAATTATGAGAATTCAGAGAGAAGTTGAACCCAAAGATATAGTTTCAGGACCTAGGTTGGGAAATATCAGGCAGTTGGTTTTAAACAAGCTTCAAAAGGAAGGTGTCAGGTGTAAATGCATTCGGTGTAGAGAAGTTGGTCTCATAAAACAAGACGTTGATTTTTCCAAGGATGATGTGGAACTTGTAAGGTTGGAATATAATGCTTCTGGGGGTAAAGAGATCTTTTTATCCTTTGAAATTAAAGAAAAAAATCTTCTACTGGGTTTTTTGAGGCTTCGACTTATGTCTGCACCCTTAAGAGCCGAGCTGCGTGCTAATTCATTTGATACTAAAGGTAATTTCAGGTTCAACGATAAAAATTCCCTGTCTGCGGCCATAGTTAGGGAGCTTCATGTATACGGACAAGTTGCTAAAATTGAAAATACACAGCGAGCTTTTATCAGAGCCAAAATGAATACGAATTGGTTTAAGAACAGCAGTATTGGATGGATGGGCGATGAGATTTGTGACCTCAAAAATTCTGAGCCAGTTAGCAACAATGTCTGTTGGTCAGGAAGTACGTATACATGTAATAGTTCTACAAATAGCATTGAATTTCAGCATAGAGGACTAGGAAGCTCATTGCTTTCTGAAGCTGAAAAGATATGTAAAGATCAATTTAACTTGAAATCTCTTTCCGTAATTAGTGCCGTAGGCACGCGTGACTATTACAAAAAATTTGGATATACTAATAATGGTCCCTTTGTAACTAAACTACTGTAGGATAGTAGTAGCATATATGAGCAAAACCGTCGAAGATATTATCGGAAAAGGAACCTGGATTGACAAGATTGCAAATACGATTGTTGAAAGAGAAAGAAAACTATCGAGGTCAACTGCTCTTTTAAGAGTTGAAAGCGGCTTGGGTGCTTCGGGAATTCCTCATATCGGCAGCATGGGTGATGCGGTTAGAGCTTATGGAATATCCCTTGCTTTGCAAAATCTAGGATTTAAGGCCGAGTTAATTGCGTTTTCAGATGATCTAGACGGTCTTCGTAAAGTACCTTATGGAATGCCTCAATCGTTAAACGAGTACATTTGCAGGCCGGTCTCATCTATTCCCGATCCGTTTGGAGACTGTCATGATTCTTATGGTGATCATATGAGCAATCTCTTATTAGATGGCTTAAACGCCTCAAACGTAAAATATGTATTTAAAAGTGGAACAGAAACATACAAAAGTGGAATATTGGCAAAACAGATTCATAATATCCTTTTAAAAAGTAAACTTATTGGTGATAAGATTTCTGAATTTACGGGCCAGCAAAAATACACTAAATTCTTACCATATTTTCCTATTTGTGAGCAGTGCAATAGACTATACGTGGCTAATTCAATCGAATACATTGCAGATGAAGGGGTGGTAACGTATAGATGTAGTGGTAATACAATAGGAAAAAAACCAATAAAGGGTTGCGGTCATTCAGGCGAGGCAAAAATTGATTCTGGCAACGGTAAATTAGCTTGGAAAGTAGAATTTGCTGCCAGGTGGCAAGCTTTTGATATTAGATTTGAAGCGTTTGGAAAAGACATTATGGATTCCGTTAAAATAAATGATTGGATAGCAGAAGAAATTCTAAATTATAACCATCCGCTTCATGCAAAATATGAAATGTTTTTAGACAAAGGGGGTAAAAAAATAAGTAAATCATCCGGAAACGTCCTTACCCCTCAAATGTGGTTGCAATACGGAACACCTGAGTCTTTGTTACTATTACTATTTAAAAGAATATCAGGTACGAGACATGTTGGTATAGACGATATACCACAATTAATGGATGAATATGATATGTATGAGGATATCTATTTTGGAAAAATAAAGGAACCAAACGAAAGTAAACGGGTAAAATTAAATGGAATATATGAATATATAAACCATCTTGAACCCCCGAAAATCTATCCTGCTTTGCATGTTCCTTATAGGATATTAATTCAGCAGGCTAGCCTATTTAAGAATCAGACTATTAAAACGAATGTCGTCAATCAAATCCTCGAGCGGCTGAAAAAATATGGATTGGTAAAACCCGAAGATTATTCTAATGATCTTTTGTTAAAGAAAATTACTTTAGCGATTAACTGGGCAAGTGATCTATCAGATGTAGATCAGAATGGAGATTCTTCTGATACGATCAAAAATGATCTCATTTCAATAAATCCACAACAAAAGCTATTACTCCAAAAGATAAAAAGTGAGTTTGAGCATCTTTTGTCAGTACAGCAGAGCAGCACCGAAGAAGGAGGAGACTCTAAATATGGATCTCAATTTAACGATAATATAGCACAGGAAGTACAATCCATTATCTATAATAAAGCAAAAAGTAATGATTTTCAACCAAAAGAGGTCTTTAAATTATTTTATCAAATCTTAATACACGCAGAAAGAGGCCCAAGGCTAGGAAATTACATTGCTGATTTGGGACTTGACAATGTAATAAAGACATTGGATAATATCATTTCCTAATTTATGCTAGTGTATTTATTGTGAATATAATAAATTAAGAGGTAGGCAGGACAGGGCAGGTAGACAAAGATGAAAAATACTATTTCAAAGCCAAAGATTTGTCTTGGAGATACAATTTATACGTATCAAAATTTAATGATGATAATTGGACTAGTCTTTTCATTTTCTGGTGGAAGCTGGGATATTACTTTTCATATTCTAAGTCAACCAGAAAGTTTCTTTTCTTACCCTCACTTGTTGGTGTACTCAGGAATATTGTTGATGATAGTACCATTTTTTATCAATATTAAGAGAAATCTTAAAGTTGAAAAGACAATAAAAAAAAATAACAATATTATTTTGACAGGTATTATATTTATACTAGCGGCAGGACCTTTTGATTTTTCATGGCATTTAAGATTCGGTTTAGATGGATTGCTAAGTCCTCCTCATTTAACCCTTTTAACCGGTTGGCTGTTAATAGCTATAGGTAACCTGAGGATCACAAATCTAAAGTTATCTTTGTGGTTGGATAAGAATAATAACTTAAATTCGGACGCTAACGAACATGGTTACGAAAAAATAAACGAGTCTTTTCTTAATAAGACATTCGATAATAAAGGTAAAAGTGCAAGTGGAATCGTTATCAAAAAAGGAAAGAAAAAGATAGGTAATATACTTTTAATTCAACTTTTTTTGAATCTTTCAATACTCTTAATGATCTTGTCTGGACTGTTATATTTTTTTTCACTTCCTTTCTCAGAAACACGAAGCTATAATTTCAATCCGCCTTCCAACTTGGCATTTTTCATATACGGGTTGGGTTTTCCGATACTTTTTTCTGCCTATTTTCTAAAGATACTCTCTAAGTATCCAAACTTTACCATAATGGTTCCTCTGGTTGCATTTTTTTACGTTATGATAACTATGTTTACCCAAATCTTGTCAAATCCATTTCTACATGAACTTTGGGGTTTTTACATGCTAAATTTAATTCCATTTGGTGTATTTTACATGATAAACAAAAAGTTTGAGGACAGACCTTTCTATTATAAAAAAAATAAAAAAAGAATACAAGATAATGGTTTAGCAACGAGTATGTTTTCTACGATGATTTCAAGAAAGGTGATACTTGGAATAGGATTTGCCATAATATCATACTCGCTATGTTTTCCATTAAATACTTATATCTACAATGAAGAACTTTACGGATACCTAGTCTATCAGAACCTGGTCTTAAAGATATATCTAATGATTTTTTCCGATAATTTTATGATTATACTCCCCATTTCCGTTGTAGGTGGAATCATCGGATATATTATTTCTAAGTCAAAGCGTCTCTCATTACTCATTCCCACCAACCATTAAGTCTATTTGAAAACAGTTAATCGTTCTTTTTTTAATTAAAGCAATTAAATAAATTTAATGTTAAACGGATGTGATAAGAAGACTTAATTTTTTGAGTTATTTAGAAATCTAGATGAATAATAATGGGGGCAACACCAGCAACAACAGCAGCGGCAAAAGTGTATTGCCCGATATCTCGGATTTAAAATCAAAGTCTGATCAAGATAGAATTGTTATCTATAGAAGATTTTTTGCAGAACTTAGATTAAGTAGGCTGTATTTTCAGCTAAGCATTCTTGATTATTTTGCTGGGATTGAAAATCCCAATAACAAGAACAATTTTTCTAAAGAACTTGACACTTTTGTTTCATTTTACGAACAAATGGAACCATGGCTTGAGCAACTCAGAAAGGAAGGCATTTATTTAGAATTTAAGGATCAATGCTTACAAGAAATTAATGCGATTAAAGTTATTATCCAAAGTTACGAAGGCAAAATGAAGGATTAGACTCTACACTCTACACTCTTTATGCTGCATACCTGCTCGGATCTATTTCTTTTAAAAAGCTGATAATATTTTTGACTATTTTTTCATGATCAGCATTTTTTTCAAGAGATAACCTAATAATATGATCACTGACAGGAAAAGAAAGCATTTTTATTTTTTTTCTGACGGTTAGAGAATATAGGACTTCACCTAACTTAGAATCAAAATCTGTATGTAATTTTGAAATAAGTGCAAATTCCATGTAAATTTTGATTGACTCTGTTTCGCTTTCTAATGACACTACTCCAGGCCTCATTCCCCCATAGACGAGTCGACCTAGATCATTAATAATTCCAACGAACCTAATCTTATCATCTAATCCTAAAATATACTCGTATATCTCTTTGTAGTCGCTAATTTTTTTAATCAAACTTTATCACACAATATACTTTATCGACAGTTATTCTTGTGTATGTCGACGTTGTTGACTTTATCTAGCCAAGTTTGAGATTGAGGCTGCAGAGAAAGATAATGGGAAGGGATCATACAAAAAGTGCTAAGGCCATTATCAATAATCATTGGATCATCTAAATTAACTGTAAGAGATAATGAAGCGGATCGACTAGGGTAACTCATAGGATACTTTAGATTTAGAGGAATTATAATCTTTATTTACCAAGACAAACATCCTTTAAAAAACACTAGAGGTCATTACAAATAAGATAAGCCAAATCTTCAACAAACAAGAGATACAACATAATGGGTTTTCATCGCAGAAAAAAGGTAGGGTTGACTATGGAATTTTCCTACCCGATTTCTACATGTTACCTTCTGATCAGCCTAGAGAGGTTACTATCTAATTATATTGATAAAACTATATATATGATGATCATTTTTTGTCCACATTGACGTTCAATCGAGTCCGTACCCTATGGTTTGTCATTTATAAGTAGAAGAAAGGGAATCGTTCAGCACACGAATAGTTTGGTCATCATAATAGCGGATTGACAACCCAACTAGAAAAGAGAGTCGATTGCTGCCGCTGTCTTTGTCGCTGTCGCTGTTGATCTATAAAGTAGATAAAAGTGTTCACTACGACAAATTATATTTGAGAATTACAAATAGATAGATACTACGATGCAGCGCGGACTAAAGGTATTAATTGCAAGTGGTATACTCTTTATCTTTTCTATTATTGTATTCTTTAGCTGGGGAATGTCCTTTAGTAGTATGTTTATTCAAAATAATCCTAGTCTTACTACAAATCAGATTACTCTTAACCCGTTAGAGTCTTTTAATTCCAGTGTCACAATCGATTCTACCTCAAAGTTATTGACAGTTACCATAGACTCTATTAATAACGATCAGATTGTTTTGCAGGAATTGGTAGTGGATCCCAATGACAATATTGTTTCCAATTCTACATTCCAAAAAACATACTTTACGACGATTAGCCCTGAAACTACAGGTGTATACCGTTTTTCGGTAACTAATTTGGACCAGAGCGATACAGCTTCATTATATCTGTTCTTTGGAAATTTACCCTTTGTGAAAGAAAACGGAGAAATTGACTTGAGCACATTCGGAGGATTAATCCTTGGAGTTATCTTGTTTATTTCCGCGTTAGTAACTTTAATTATTGGGATAATTTTCTATATAAAAGACAGAAATAGAGAAAAATATAGGGGATATATCCCAAGATAGTGACAGTCATTACATTATAGTTACGAATTTACATTTATCTCTCAAAAGACAGTGAGGACACTATGAAGGTAATGACATTTACAATCTCTTTGTAATTGAGCAATAGTTTAAGTTATTGTATACACATAAATAATTGAATAATCTTTACATAGATGGTTTTTTGGCTATTCTAAAATTGTACCCGACAAGTTTAATTGCAAGCTTTACAGATTCTAAATTTCAAGTAAGAAAAGAGACAGCTACTGAATTATCCTTTAATTTTTAAATAAATAAATGAATCAAAAAAGAATATGGGCTTGGTATTCTAAAATAAATAACCTTATCGGTAGTTGCGTTTAATATTAATTTTTTTGTCTGTTTTAAAACGTACTTTTGTCTGTATAATTACTTTGTCGTATGCACCATGGAATCTTTTTCTATAAGAGACCGATTCATATTGATATTGGAAGATAAAAGAATCTTGGAAAGTATGTTTCCTGCTGATGTACTTCCAAAGGTTTATCCAAAAGAGCAGACTCAACAGGAGAAAACGGAAATTGAGGATGTTCTAAACAGCAATATCTTTAACGTGATGCTCAACAGGAGATCGCAGAGAAAATTTGAGGAAAAAGAAATAGAGAGTTGGAAAGTCGATATCATATTTGCTGCAGCCGATACAGCTCCCACTGCGGGTGGTTTTCAAGGTTTCGAAATATATCATATTGCAAATGATAATATAAAACAAACTCTTGTTAAAGCTGCAAATAATCAACCATACGTTAGAGCGCCTTTGGTCCTTGTATTTTGTATGAACCCAAGTAGAATCAAACTAAATTTTGATGCTCAAGTATTACACAAATTTTCAATACAAGATGCAACTCTGGCTGCCGGATATGCACAATTAGCAGCTCATGCTTTGGGTTTAAGTTCTATTTGGATAGGAATGATAAACGAAGATATGGTAAAAGGAATTATTGGGACCGATTTGCAGCCTTCTTCGATTCTTTGTGTTGGATATCCAAAAAAAATGCTAATGCCAAAACCAAAGAGAAATTTGACAGATCTGATACATACTGTGCAGTAAACCCAGTCCGGCACTTTTCTTTTCCACAGTGTCGCTTTAATTGATATATTTATTTATTGACTAAAGATATTAACTGAATACTTCGTTTACAATGACACACTGATAATGTCAAATAGATAATGTAACAAAAATAATTGCTTGCTAATAAAATCTGCTAATAAAATTAACTAATAATTTATTTTTGAATCTAAAAAAACCAAAAAAAAATTATGGATTCTTATATAATGCAGTATAGGGCAGATCGAATGAATTGTAAATTTCTGAAACGTCGGATGTTTTATCCAACTGTTGTTTTAATTCAAACTCATCCTCTATAACTTTCACAGTCTCTATTTCTTTATCCTTGTTGTTATTTTCATTATTTGTCTTAAGTGGCTTGTCTGAAACTAGCCCTTTGTTTAAGTTAATAGGCTTTATGATATTGTCTTCTGGGGATGCAGATGCTGGACCACTACTGACTACGCTTTGCGGCTTGGTTCCAACGGTATCATTAGTTTCGCTTTCTTTGCCTGCGTCAGCGTCATCATTATCATCGTTGTTTGAAGAGGATTTAACAGATACTTGATTTGAATCAGATTCATCACTCTTTTCAGCTTCATCCTCGTTGCCACAAGAGCTTGCATCATTTATGTTGGAATCTATATACTCATTACCAACATCTACAGTGCAATCCATGCTGTCTGTTTGTGCTAATGCTGAAGAAACTTGACTTAATCCAATCGAAATTGCTATGGAAAATATTGCTACTATTAGAATACCTGCGTTTTTTGTAGAAAACCTTTTAGTACTTGTCATAGACTGTAAGAAATATCTTGTTATAATTTATATCAAATTTGATTAATGTTGCAGTAAAAAATTCCTAACCCAATGAGCTGGTGAAGTGACCTAGATTTTTCATAAGTAACAATTATCCATATGCTAAAATTGCAAATTTTTTTTTAGAATTTTTACACACAAATATAATAGAACACTTAGACCAAGCGTTGATAAAGAGAGATTAATCGTAAGCATATAATCAACTAACAAATTTACTTTTGGCTGATTACATTTGCGATAAGTTGGAATCATAATTCGATAAAAGACAAAATGAAAATCGATCCCAACTGGTAGACTTTCTCATTTCAAATCAGAATATGGTCTATGATAAATAGTAATGCAAACAACATGATTATAAGATTGTCAGATAATTCAAAAATTGCAGTCAGATTAAATGAAAATGAAATAACAAAGCTCAAAACAATAGTAGAGGATTTGTTTGAATCAAAAGCCATAAAGTCCAAGGATATTGAAGATTTTCTAAAATTTACCATTTTCATAGTCTTCGATGAATATGAAAAAAATACTGAATCGTTAAAAAAATTCTACCTTCACAACCTATCCAATTATGATAAAAGCCAATCTAAATAGTCGTGTTGCGGTAGCCTGCCATTTTTAGAATTCTACAAGATGCTTTGTTACTATTTTTACTTCACAAGTTGCTTTTTAAATATCTCTATAAAAATAGATGGATAGAATGTCAGTAGTGAAATATGGTATCGCCAATTGTTTTCTTCCAGTCCGATCGGATACCGGGTTTTCCTTTTTGCTTCTCTATATAGTTAAATGCAGATAAGCCTGCTGCTGCACCATCACCACATGCAGCAACGATCTGTTTATAAGGAATATTAGTGGCATCCCCTGCTGCAAAAATTGCAGGATGGGTTGTTTTTCCTCCTTCAATAACTTCGATTTCTCCTTTAGTATTAATCTTGATCAAATGCTTTACAAAATCTAGATTAATTTTTGATCCCATCTCAATAAATAGACCATCCACATCAATTATTTTCTCTATTCCCGTGTTATCTTTGATTTGAATTTGCTGTAATGAATTAGTGCCTTTTACCAAAGTAACTGAACTGTTTGGAACAAGTTCTACGTTATTTTTTCTTTTCAAGGATTCTATCATCTCCTTGTCGCCGCCAAGCTGACCTCCTCTGTATATCAGATATACTTTTGAAGCCATTCTTGAAAGCAAGATGCCTGATTCAAGCAAATAGCCACCGACTCCAACTGTCGCTGTCGTTCTACCCTGATAGAAAGGAGCATCACATTTAGTACAGTAGTGTACACCCTTGTTTTGATATTGTATCTCGTTTTCGACCCCCAGGTTATTGGGTACTTTTCCAGGAGCCAACACCAAAGCTTTAGTACGATATTCTGATCTAACTGTTTTAATTCTTAAATCTGTGCTACCTTCAATTTCTTCAACTTTTTCTACTGTATCATAGGTCATTTCGCCATTAAACGTCAAATATTGATTCTCCAATGTCTTGGCAAGTAACGGTCCACTAGACATTATTGTACCAGGATAGTTCTCAAGTTTAGGAATTAAATTTAATTGTCCTCCTAAATCTTTGGAAATCAGCATGCACTTTGTCCTCTGCCTTGCAACAAAGATACCGGCAGAGAGTCCGGATGGTCCTGCTCCAACTATAACCACTTCATATTCTTCAACACTCAAATCTTACCTCAATCCTCCTCCTCCTAACTAAACCAAACATTCTATTCTGTTATATTAGCCGACAGAAATAAGAGTGGTTAAATTCTCTATTCCGTCTATTGTATGAAAATTCTCGTCAATCTCTCCTTTGATTTTCTGCAAGTTCTCTGATTCAAAGATTATTAACAAGTCATATATGCCATAAACTGACTTGACTGCTTTTACGGTCGATAATTGTTTAACTTGATCTATTATGCTGCTTTGCTGTTTATAATTCACATTCAATAATACATATGCTTCACTCATTGTATCCTCAATTATGGGATTTTCTTTGTTAATAAAGCTTGACAGTATGATACATAACAATAGATAATCATTTTTGTGATCAAAGAAAATCTTATAATCATTACTTTAAATCCAGATTTTTTATATATTCTAATCCTAACTTAATCTTCTTAATGTAATCAGTAGAAGAAATCGTCGGCTCAAAGCTTAAGAATCCATTAAATGAGACTCTCTTTAGCGATTCTATTACGGTTTTAAAATCAATATGCCCCTCCCCTGGCATTTTTCTGTTGTTGTCAGCAAAATGCAAATGTACCAATCTATCTTTTGCTTTGATTATAGTATCACTAAAAGAATCTTCCTCAATATTCATATGAAACGTATCTAGCATCACTTGTAAATCTGGACAGGTATCAAGTAAAACTTTGGCTTCTTCAAATTTAGAACAATATGGTGTGGAGTAACGATTGAGGGGTTCAATAACCAAGTCGATATTATTATCGCTTGCAATTCTAGAAAGTTTTTTTAATATTGGAACGCTTTTTTTTACTAATTTAATTTTTTCCTCCTCTAAAACAGTAGTATGGGTTACATCGATGTGATTTATAGAATCAGAAAATAGGCAAACATTAAATTTGTTTCCTCCAAAATAGTTACAAAGTTTTATGCAATTTAGTATATAATTCTCAGAATATTTAACTAAAGCAGGGTCTCTACTTAACAATCGGCGTTTCCAACCCTTACTACTTGATCTACCCCACATACCAGTTATTCCAATAACCCGACTTTCATAATTAGAGAAAAGGTCTTTGAAATAGATTAAATCAATGTCATCTGGTTCTCCAAACATTTCTAAATTGCTAAAGCCTATTTGATTGAGATTCTTCAACGTGGTTTCAAAATCTTCTCGTAGTCTTAGAAAGGAAGATAAGGTTATTGAATAATAAAAGGTCATGCTACTATATCTCGGTTTAACATGATTGATAATTCATACTCATCTAGATAAAATTTTTTGTAACCAATTGAAAGATATCTAAACAATTAATGATTGGATGACCATTATACGTTTCTTTTAAAATACTATTATCTATCTTTTTATTAGATGCAAATGCGGATAATCCCTCTCCAGTGTTGGTATCAAAAGGTCTTCCATGAGAGCCTTTTATTAAATCAGTATTTGTCGAGATACATTTTCTCTGAGGGTCGATAAAAAGGTCAAGTGGATCATACCCTGGCTTTCTGTGAATGTCCACCGTTTTAGTAAATGAAGGTGATTTGTCATCATCGTACCACCAATAATAGCTGAACCATTTGTCTTTATCTGCAATTGCGACTAAATCACCGCATCTCTGATGGTTTACATGTAATTTTTTCTTTTCTTCTTCATCGCAAACGCTTTCTATACCACTAATTTCTTCCAGAGTTTTTTTTATCAAAGTAATTTTTGACTTGCCAACACTATTTAAATAAATATGCGCTACTTGGTGATCTACCATTGCGAAAGCCTCACTGTACTCAAAATCTATATACTCTTTGTTCTTGATAGTTCTTACCTGTAGTAGCCCCTTTTCTCTGAGTGTTCTGTTAATAGATATCGATTTATTTACGTCATTAAATCCATATTCAGACAACAATAGAAATTGTGTCTGATCATATATTCCTGCGTTTTTTATAGTTTCCATGATAGAACCAATCAGAGTATCTAATTTCTGTAGATCATCTTGCACTTGTGAGCCTCCCTTACCATGTTTTTGGGCAGTGTAATCAAGCTGCGGAAAATAAGCATAAAGTAAATTTGGGCGCTCCTTTTCAATGGTATATTGGACTGACCTTGTAATCCATTCTGATGATTTCATCGAAGCAAATGGTCCCCAGTAATTCATAAGATTAAACTCACCTGCTTCTTTCATTATGTCTTCGTAAAAGTTTACTGGTTTAGAATAACACCACAAGTCCATCTGGCCGTTTTCTAAATGAATTGGACGAGGTGAGACAACAATGTCGTTATTTGTATACAAAGAGTTTTGCCAAAACAACATTGCAGTTTTCAAATCATTATTCTGTTTCTTTATCACATCCCATGACTTTTCGGATTGAACAAGATGAGTTGATTGTTCCCAAAATAATATTTGAAGGTTATCTCTGTCAAACATACCATTAGAGATTATTCCATGCTGGGAGGGATACTTACCAGTGGTTATGCTTGATTGGACGGTGCAAGTTACTGAAGGAAATACTGGTTTCATATAACCGTATCCTCCCTCCTCACCTGAGATTAAATTATAGATATTTGGATATTTTTGAGATCGTGAATCTAAATGAGATACGTCTAATCCCACTATATCTAAAATGATAAAGTATTTTGATTTACTACTACTACTACTATTATTATTGTTTGACAAACGTATACTAAGATAGATTTTAAATCATTTATTTGTTATTTGTTAATTGAAGGCTTTATTGATATATTCATTCTCCATCATCATCACATATCTGACATTTGCGGTAGATATCAAAGAATGCTGATTTGATTCGATTCGATAAAGTTTAAGTGTTGTGCTGTACTTCATAAATTCCACACTCTATTCTCTCTTGTTATATGGGCTCGATAAAATAAGACGAGGGCTTGTGTTTGACAAACCGACAAATCAAAATCTACACACAGTTTAAGTATGTCTAGTCAATCTTTTGTATCTTCAAAAGCACTTCGCAGTTAGGACAACTCAGGCCTAAAAACTTGAATAACAAGTCGCCATCCTCAAATTCCTCCGTTTTAAGCTGACTTAAATTTATTATCTCTTTACAATTTGGACATTTTGCCATTACTGCTATTAAAGTAAGTATATATTTAAATTTAAATTTATGAACTGATTGCCATTGCGTATAAAAATCAATACATCCCATTAATCATTTTTTTAATTGAAACTGTTTTAATTTTAGAGAATTAGGAAATTGTTTATATACTTGTTAGGTCCACCTAATACTGCATCTAATAAGAAGCAATTGTTGTCAAGCGAAAACTACCAAATCCCTTGCTTGATGCCCAATGGCTTTACCTTCAGACCAATACACATCTGGAAAATCTGGAAGTTGTTGAAAGGGTCGACATGACTGGCTGCGGTACAAAACTATTGATTGGCTAGTTGGAAACAGAAAAGAGGATAACTTTGAATGTCACCCAATTTTCAACTTTCATTTTATATTTAGCAATAGGTAGTCAGACAGTCAGCATTTAAAGAAAAGGTATAGTGTATTTAATTGATATAATCATAGGATAATAGTATAGATGAAAAATTATCAGAAATTAACAATTATCACTGCTATATTAGGAATGATAATACCTTTTATTGGTCTTTTTCTGTATTTTTTTATAAACAGTTTTATTGGAATTCCAATTTTGGCTTTAGTTGTTGGTTGGGCCTTATTAATAGCCGTTGCAATTATTGCTATAAATGTAGGTGCAATTGTGGCAGCATTTAAACTTAAAAATACAAAATTGGTAGGAGGAATTCTTATTGCCTGCGGGGTTTTACTCTTTGCATTAATACAGTGGTTTGCCATTCCTGCACTTGTACTTTTCGTAATTGCAGGGATAATGGCTTTTAGAAATAAGGATAAGATTTCAGGTGTAACAGAAAAGATAAGCTGAAATATTAATACAAGTCAACTGCGGTTTAACAACCGTCAAAAAAAGATTTTTATTTTGTACTTTTAAAAAAGATTAACCTGCCAGTTCTTTTTGAATTACTCGCTCTGCATCTTGGCATTCAGAAAGATCACCAATTCCAGAAGATCCTTTTATTAAGCTGCAGTTATTGATATCATAATAGTGAACACCATTATCATCGACCTTGTACTCTCCCCTTTGTGTTGCATTTGAAGTTGTAGATGATTTACTGGATTCTGTTTGCCTTTGTACATCATCTTCTGAGGTTAGAGGAGAGACAGCGGAAAAATTATCTTTATTGTTCATTTCAGCAACAGAATTAAGAGACTCATTTTTGTCAGTATCTGAAGAATTTTGAGTTGAGTTTGAAGTTGAGTTTGAAGATGCCGTTTGCGGATTTGGTATCACTATTACTCTTGAAATGTCTTGATCGTCGTTCGTAGAAGCATTTGAGCCCAGATAGGTAGAGTTTCCTTCAGATATCACAGAAGCTTTAGTTTGTGTCATAACAGCCCATTTTCCATTTGGTGAAAATAGAACTAAAAATGCTAGACTGCTAACGAGAAAGATTGTGAGAATGGTCATTATGTTATTCATTTTCACAAACCTATTAATCATAAAGGGTTTAAGAATCTATTCTGGCTCGTCATCCAATTTATTCATTTTTTGCTTTCTAAAGATTAAACAAACCATATAAGAAATAAAAGAAAACTACAATACTATATTGCTAAAGATGACGGCATGTCAAAAAAAGATATCAGAGTTAGGTCATGCTGATCTTTTTACTCAAGATAATCGAAGGAAATATGAAAAAAATTGCTACGGCTAAGCCAATTATGGCACCAGACATGCCTGCAATAAATGTAGAGTCAAGCAATATAAGCAAAGTTATCATGCTTTTTACTATAAATTGCATTGCCAAGCTACCATCACCATCATCATCATCATCAACCAAATCAAGCATTTTTTGATGGCTCTTAAGATAAACTAAACTTGAAAATAGTCCAAGGCTTAAAAGAAAGACCAGATAATCTGTTTGATACTCTACAAGAAAAGATCCAACAATTCCTATAATGGCAAGAAAGGAAAAATAAAAATAAAATATCTTTTTTATACTAATACTTTTTTTATTTTTCAAAGAATATTCTCTTGTAGTCTCTTTAGAACTAATATAGGTCAGCACGAATATGTGAAAGAAAATAGAAAGACAAGATAAAGCAAGTAACATTATTAATTGCAGGTCTACAGTATATCCTATAGCAATATTAGAAAATGGCAAAAAGGTATTTGAACCAGAGAATCCAAAAATGAAACTAAACCCAAAGATTACATTTAGGGATCTAATAGCTCCCATTACAAAAGGTCTATAGAATCCATTTTTTAATTTATAATTGTACAAAAGGATCGATATTACCAAAAGACCAGATATTGCAGCACTTGTAATATTAATGAATGAGGATAAAATAAATCCTGATACAAAAAATAGGACAGTAAGAATAATGGCTGATTTTTTTTGCACAGCACCTGAAGGTAGAGGTCGATTTGGTCTTTCAATCTTATCCGTTTTAAAATCAAACAAGTCATTAGAAACAAGCCCTCCCAAGTATAACAGAATAGATGATATGACTAACATGACTAGGTCTAAAATATTATTGCCTTGATTTGTAAAAGAAGAGGCATTTAGAGATGATATTGCAATTAGGTAACCTAATATGATATCTGGCGGAACTGTAAATATATTTGGAATTCTTAAAAGTTTAAGGTAAGGATTATCTAACACAATACTTCGTTTAGACTTTGCTCTTTTTTTGATCAATATTTTAGGGCCCTAAGAAAATTAATTGATTTAGTTGCTGCATCAATAGGATTTTCCTTATAGGGATAAAGCTCTACAGTAACAAACCCATCGTAGCTAATTTCTTGCATGGATTTAAAGACCTTTTTAAAATCGATATTTCCTAAACCAGGTATCAGGTGATTATGGATGCGGTCTTTAATGTCCGCCATGTGAAAATGTCCTATATGATCTCTTAACTTCAAAATTAACTCACTTGGATCTTCATTTACACAGTAAAAGTGGCCAATATCAAAATTTAGTTTAAGGAATTGAGAATCAAAATTTTTTATAAATTCTAAAAACTCAGTAGAGGTCTCTAGTAAAAGTCCGGGTTCAGGCTCAACTAGCACATTTATCTTTTTTTTCTCAGCCACAAGTAATACTTGTTCTATACCTTCTTTAAAAAATTCAAGTGCTTTGGGACGAGTCAAATTATCATAAGTCTTTAATGGTCCGCCTGGTTCAACTGAAATGTTTTTGGCATCTAATGTAAAAGCAAGTTCAATACAGGCTATGGTATGGTTGACGCGGTCCTGTCTTTTTTCTTCATTTGTTTCAATCCATGAAGGATGGTATGTATCACCTAGAGCAAAAAGAGTGAAGGCATTTAAATTTGAAATTTCCAAGTTATTTTGACTTAGAGTATTTTGGATTTCTTTTATTTTGTTAGAGTCTAAACTGGGTGGATAGGCATGAGGAATATCACACATAATTTCTGCTCCCTCATAGCCTATTTGAGCAATTTCCTTTAGTGAATCAGATAGTGAATAATTGGTAAAAGCATTTGAGCTGAATGCAAATTTCATATAGCTTTAGTATATTTTATCAAAATAAAAGCTATTACAGTACCTAATCGTAATGTACGCCTGCCTCAGGAGCGAACAAAACAAAATTTTGGCTATTCTTAGCAATGGAACACCTGATAGATAATATTAAGGCGGCTGGGGAAGGGATATACAAATAAGCCTTTTATTGAGGGGATGAGCCTTACTTTTAAAAGACTTCGAGGGGACTCTATGGGTCGTTATGGTCCTAAAACGATACTGGGTGGAGCAAGAAATTGATTGCTTGTGCTTCCCTCCTTGAGATCCAATTGTTAAATTAAAAGAAATTTTAATTATATAAAATTATAAAAAGATGTACGCTTTTATCGAGTTGGGCGTAAACTACAAAACTATATTATTGCCAAATTTTCAGCCTATTTAACCTAAAAAAAGCAGCACCAAGATCAGAGACGGAAATAAAGCTTATTGAACACAAACTTTTAGCAGCGTTGGCCCGTAAATGATTATTATGAATGTGCTATAAACTCTGAGTTTATGTAATATAATCCGGAGAGATGGCTTGAGATTATAGTGGGGTCACTATTAGCAAATTCGCCAAAAGATATTTGGAGATAATTATTTACAGCTTCGTACAATATCACATGGTGACCTCCAAAGCCGCCGCCGCCGCTGTTCATGTCGGCAATTAAATTTTGTAGTAACAAGGTTACAATGAGGCCCGCCACCACTGATGCCAAAATGATGATTTTGTACTTCATACTGGCAAGCGTTACTTTATTTTTTTTAGTGGACCCATCTGGAAAGCCTGGAGAATACGAGGATGGTGACGACGATGGTGATGGTGACGGTGAGGAGTGGTAGTCAGCAGAGGAAGCATGGACTCCAGATCCCTTTTGCGATAACGCTTTCGCCCTTGCTTTTTCTTCTTCAAGCATCCTTAACCTTTGTGCTTGTTTTGATGTGTTTAACACTGGAACTTTTTTAACAATACTTCCGTCTAACGTAGATTTATGGACCTCATAAAGAATAAGATTCTTGCCTGACTTTGAATGCTGGTTGAAAGATTCTAGTGCCTCCTGGTAGTTAGAATACTCAACTGTAGAGTTAACCTTGAATCTTCCAGATACTTCAAGGATAAATTTTTTTATAGTGTTAGACTTGTTTTCATTGTTGTCTTCTATCCCTTCCATATTTCATATGCCTACCTTTTCCCATATTTTTATAGAGGTACCTCGTATTTACGTTCTTTGGATTTAAAATATACCGCAATAACATTTTAGTTGCTAATGAGGTATCCGGGTAGCCAATAATGTCAACCTGGCTGCAAAAAAATCAGAAAAAGAGGTATTGAAGGAAGTTGAAATAGGTTAAACTGAATTGATAAAAAAAAGCAATAGGCTGTTTATTTTCTTGATCTTTGTCAAAGAGGTCTGGTTATTCTGAGAGGCAGTTGTTCTTAGGACTTTATCAACCAAATTGATTTATAATCCTTATATCTGCATTTGTACTAGTAGAATTAGTATGGCAGCAGCAGCTCAGCCGGCTTCTACAAATTCAAGAAACACTTGTGATCTATGTGGACTTACGTTTCAAACCCCAGACGAAAAAGAAGAACATATGAAACTTGAACATTCAGAGCATAAGCAACCAAGTGGAGTTTCATAAATTTTTTATATTTATTTAAGTTCTTCTATCTGAATAGTCAAGAATTGCATCTTTCATTTGAGTGTTAATTAAGATGTTTTTTAAAATATGCAAACGTATCTCTCTTAACAATATCAATTGCACAAATATGATACTTTCGCAGTTATTATAAGATTTGTTTAGCGCTTTTACGGTTTTTTTATACTACTTCAGTCATGGATAAAGTTCGACCTAGAGAAATTCCTGAATCAATAATTAATAAAAGATTTAGGGCGGCAAAGGTGTCAAGAGAAAGACAGATTACAAACAACACTCAGGTATTTCAAATGGCCCGTAAAATCATAAAGAATATGCATGAAGAAGAAGAAGAAGAAAGAATTTAGACTAAATTTAATTATGGGTTACCAAATGATTTTAATTATATAATTTCAACTGTTTTAAATTAATATTTTCATCAAAGTAATAAAAAAGCACAAATTAGAATCTAATAGTGAATGAGGTAGATTAATACTACATATGTAACTAGAGAAAGGCAGATTCTTTTGTTAGAATTTAATATAGAAACATTATTTCAGAATTTGATTAAATAATCCACTTAAACAATATTAAGGATAGTTATGCATGAACAAACAAATTCAATTGTCCATTCTGTCAATATTCGTAGTAGCTGCATTGATTGGTTCTGTGGTCACAATAAGTGACAGCATGGTATCTGCAACAAAAAAAGAAAAAAATGAATCAGTTCAAGTTTTAGAACAATTTTCTGGATCTGAACAGTTAGCTGAATGTGCAACAGAAAATGACACAATAGCATCATGTAACAATGTCGGTTTAGCATTGAACTTACAAGACGGTAACAATGCTGGCGGACAACAATAAACCTTTTTTTTAATAAGTAATTAGAAGTTATAGTATCAGTATTATTTTCTTTTCATTTCATAATCTATAGTAATAAATTATTATATCAAGCGATAACTTTTTGCCAATTTACGAATTCCTTTAAGCCTGAAACAAGAGTTGTATGAGGTACAAAACCAAGCAACTCGTTAGCTGTGCTTGTAGTAGCCACACTCTTTCTAATATCGCCTAATCTTTCTTCTGAAAATACTATCGGGACATTTTCTTGATCAGTAACCCTTTTTAGGGTATGTGCTAAGTCTAAAATGGACGTTTGGATCCCAGTTCCGATGTTAATGGTTTCTCCAACTGCTTTGTGAGATTCCATAGCAAGCATATTGGCTGTAACAACATCTCGTATACTTACAAAGTCCCTCGTTTGCTTTCCATCCCCATAAATTACTAGTGGTTCGTTTCTCATTAACTTATCAACGAATATCGTTATGACTCCACTGTATTCATTTTTACTTTGGCGGGGACCATAAACGTTAAAATATCTTAAAGAGACCGTTTCTAATCCGTAAGTTTTCCAGAAAGAATGAAGGAAATGTTCTATTGCGATTTTAGAAGCTCCATATGGAGAGGTAGGTTTACAATAATTATCTTCAGATAATTCTTCACCCTGCAAATCTCCATAGACAGCCGAAGAAGATGCAAATACAATTCTTCTGACTCCTGAATCTTTGCAAAAATTCAAAAGATTGATTGTTGAAGCCACATTTGAATCAAAAACTAGGCTTGGATTTAATACCGAAAGCGTAACACTTGCTATAGCGGCCTGATGAAATACAATTTCAAAGCTGCCGCCACGACTTTTAAAAATTTGAGAAATTTCAGAAATATCTCCTTGTATAAAGTGAAACAATTCGTTATCGGCGTGTTTACTTATATTCATTAAATTACCTGTCGAAAGATTATCTAAAACGTATGTTTCTATTTTGCGGTGCAGTAATTCATCAACAATATGACTGCCAATAAAGCCACATCCGCCTGTAACTAATGCTCTCTTAACCAATCTTTGATTTGTTTATTAACGAGTAACAATAATAAAAACATTCTCTTATTGAGTAAAGACAGTTCAACTTGTGTTGTATAATTACAACAGTGTTAAATTATCGTATTGTTGTTTCAAAGAACAATAGCCAGTTAGAAGTTAAAAGAAAATTTAACGTGTTTAAGATAAATCGTAAGATTAAAGCTAACATCTATGAGTCACAAGGTTTTATAGTGTGGTACAAACCCCCTGACAAATATCTTTTCTACTTTCTGCTTAAAGTAAATTACAGAAAGAGATTCAATTATTTTAGAGGTATGTCATTAATTTGGTCTCCAAGTAAACTTCTCTGATTGTTTGTAATAATCAAAGGCATTATTGAAGGTGACGTTTTCTATATCCAAGGACTTGCACCCATTCTTTCGCATTTCATAAGCTGTGCGAGGCACACTCAGAGGGTCAGATGCTCCCCAATCAGCAGCACTATTTACCATAATTCTTTCGCTGCCGTACTTCTTTACTATATTAATTACACGTTCAGGTGATAGCTTTGAAACCGGATACACTGATAGCCCAGCCCAGGCTCCAATATCCAATGTCATTTTTATTGTCTCTTCTGTGTTGTGATCTATCAATATCTTTTTAAAATCATATGTTCCGTTTTCAAAGGTTTTTTGCATTCTTTTCATGCCCTCTGGCTTATTTTGATGGGGTAAATGAATCATGGCTAATAAATTGTCCTTCTTACATAACTCCAATTGTTTTGCAAAGATCTCTTCCTCCAAATCATTAATTAAATTAAATCCTATTTCACCAAGGGCAACTACCCTGTCTCTTTTAAAGTAATTATTTTCTATCATTGCATTTAGCGCATCCATTGCTAATGGCCTTTCAGTTGATTCTTTAGGATTTACGGATATGCAAGTAAAATGTTCAATTCCATACTCTTTGGCCCTTTTTGTTTCAAATGTAATCATGTGTTCCCAATAATCGATGAATGTGCCCACAGTTGTTCGAGGAGATCCTAGCCAAAACGAAGGTTGAACAATAACTTCGATACCGGCAATTGACATTTTCTCATAGTCATCTGTTGTCCTAGAGTACATGTGAATATGTGGATCGAAATACCTGCTCATTGTCTATG
>Ga0196965_1000516_pt1 | contig 21860 bp, 16 predicted proteins | sample S1_20metaG_FD_148668 | JGI IMG/M metagenome (GOLD analysis project Ga0196965, IMG submission 148668) | Soil microbial communities from Anza Borrego desert, Southern California, United States - S1_20 | ecosystem: Environmental > Terrestrial > Soil > Desert | place: USA: California | collected... | reverse complement strand
ATCTCTAAAAGGAAAGCTTTATGGGGATAAAGGCTATATATCTCAGCAATTAACAAATATTCTCTTTATTAACGGTCTTCATTTGATCACTAGTATAAGAAACAACATGAAAAACGTACTTATGGAAATGAAGGATAAAATAATGCTCAGGAAAAGATCTGTTATTGAGACTGTTAATGACGAGCTTAAGAATATGTGTCAAATAGAGCATTCCAGACACCGTTGTTTTAATAACTTCATTACAAACCTACTTTCAGGACTAATCGCCTACTCCTTCTTCCCAAAAAAGCCTGCTATTAAATATGAGACTCAATCCACTAATCAAATCGCCCTTTTTTAATCGAACTCAGGTTAATAATTTCCGGTTCCGGCCTTTTCTATTGTAATGGAGAAAGGGTAAACTTTAAATATGGCGATTTCCTGTTTGTACCGGCAGGCATTGAGCATCGATTTGAAAATTTTTCCGAGGACTTCAGCACCTGGGTATTTTTCTATGGACCTGTGGGAGGGGAAGAAGCTTAACTTTTATTCCCGTAGTCATTCCGATCTCTTACAATGTTTAAGCGTATAAGAAAAGAGTAAATGTTTATAAACTCAATTTTCAGACTATGGAAAATGATAAAAATAAAAGCGGGGACCCTGTTAAAAACGGATTAAATAATGAAGGTTATATCTCCAAACAGTCCATTTCAAATGAAGAAGTCGAAAAATTTGAAACAAAGGACAAAAGGGCTGAAAAACAAGGAACCGATCCTATCCCCGAAAGCGAAGTTTCCTCCAGCCACATGGACTCCAGTATAAGCAAAAAGGGTATGTTTTCTGTTCAGGAAAGTAATCTTTCATTAGAAGAAAAGAAAAGGTTTGACAAGAAAGCCGAAGATGTTGATGGAGGAGGAGACATAGGAGAAGGAAGAGGATCGGGTTCAGACAGGGCTTAGGTTGTTTTAACCTCAGTGGAAATGGAGAATACATACGGAGGTAACAGTACAAATCCTCCGTAACCCTCTTAAAAAAATCTCCCTGAACCCTGTGGTTAATTTTTTCATCAGGGATACAATCCACGTAAGTTACAAGGCTATTCTTCGTCTTACTTTTTAATAATAAAGAAAGGAAATGTCTTTTTATTTTTTTAACTTGATTTCATTATGCTTCATCACACTTACAAATATTATAACTATATGATATTTCACAACTTATGGTACAAGAGGTATACTTTTTTACCATTTTGATTCTTTTATTTAATCTATTTTAGATTCTTTTACAATTATATAGTTTTGAAACAGTTATCATGCTTTCCAATACTTTTTACCGATCAAAATGAAATGCTATATCTTTTTTCTTATAGGTTTATTCATTCATACTTCTGTTTATTCACAAAAACATAATCTGAAGTTTAAACATATAGGAACAGACCAGGGATTATCACATAGCAATGTAATCCGCATCCTGCAAGACAGTGAGGGCTTTATGTGGTTTGCCACCAGGGATGGTTTGAACAAATACGACGGCTATAATTTTACCATTTACAAAAACAATCCCAATGATCCTCATAGTCTAAGCATAAATAATACAAAGCGAATTATAGAAGATAAAGAAGGGTATCTCTGGGTAACCACTTGGGGAGGTGGTATTAATAAATTTGACAAGGAAAAAGAATCTTTTACCCAATACCGGCACGATGAAAATAATCCAAATTCCCTTTCAGATGATTTTGTTCATTCGGTTTTAGAGGACCATAAAGGCAATCTTTGGTTGGGAACAGATGTAGGAGGACTGAATCTCTTTGATCGAAAAACAAATAAATTCACCCATTACATTAATGACCCCAATGATAGTACCAGTATAAGCAACAATAAGATCAGGGATATTTTCGAAGACAGCAATCATAATCTATGGATTGCTACAGAAAATGGCTTGAACTTATTTGACAGAGAAAAAAAGACATTCAAAAGATTTAAAAACAATCCCTCCGACCCTAATTCTTTAAGTAATAATCATATAAGAGTAGTATTTGAAGACAGTCATAAAAATCTCTGGATTGGATCTTATGGCGGAGGCCTAGAGTTATTCGACTATCCAAAAGGAAAATTTACCCATTTTAAAAATGATCCTAAAAACTCCAACACTCTTCCGAATAATCAGGTGATTCATATGGCAGAAGATGATGAGGGCTACCTGTGGGTTGGATTGGAAAACGGCGGACTTAGCATATTTAATCCCTTAACAAAAGAATTTAATAATTATCTCCAGGACGAATTAGATGAGGGCAGCCTAAGTAATAATTCTATTTACACCATATATAAGGATAAAAAAGGGAATATGTGGGTTGGAACCTTTAATGACGGGTTAAATTTTGTAAGCAAGGACGTTAAATTCAAACACTATAGACATAATTCTTCCCCAAGGAGCCTTAGTCACAATTTGGTTTTGTGTATTTACGAGGACTCAAAAAATAACCTGTGGGTAAGTACAGATGGCGGTGGTTTGAATCTAATGGACAGAAAAAAAGGAGAATTTACCCATTTTAAACATGAGGAAGGAAACCCGAATTCAATATGCGGCAATTATGTGATAAGTATTACAGAAGATGGTGAAGGCAATATTTGGCTGGGTACCTGGGGAGATGGAGTTACTGTTTTCAATCCGGAGAAAAAAACCTATAAACATTTCAAGAACAATCCAAAAGACCCAAATTCGCTGGGTTCAAATAATATCTGGAAAGTGTTTACTGATAAAGAAAAAAATGTGTGGATAGGAACCTACGGAAAAGGACTTGAGCTGTTTGACAAAAAAAATAACAGTTTTATACATTTTACCTCAGATCTAAACGACCCCACAACAGTCAGCTATAACAACATTTTTAACATTTTTGAAGATAGCAAAGGTTATTTGTGGATCTCTACAGATGGGGGCGGTCTTAACAAGTTTGACAAAAAAACGCAGAAATTTAAACGCTATACCCATTCCAAAGAAAAACACAGCTTGAGCCATAATACGGCAGGAGCTATTTTGGAGGATACCCTCGGCAATCTATGGATCGGTACGGACGAAGGTTTGGACTATCTAAACACCAAAACAGATAAAATAATAAGTTACCATTCAAGGGACGGGCTTCCAAATGATGTGATTTATGGGATTTTGGACGATGAAAAAGGTAATTTATGGATTAGCACAAACCATGGCTTGTCTAAATTTAATCCGTCTTCAAAGACCTTCAAAAACTTCTCTTCGGCTGATGGATTACAATCAAATGAGTTTAAAAGACATGCCTTTTGCAAAAGCAGTTCTGGTATATTGTATTTTGGAGGAAAAAATGGTTTTAACGAATTTCATCCGGATAGTGTAGTTTCAGATAGTTTTGATCCTCCACTAGTGCTTACTGGCTTTTACATTTTCAATAAACCCGTTCCGGTGGCCACTTCAAACGGTGATTTTTCTTTGCCTGGCTCTATTACGAAAACCAAAGAAATTACACTCTCCTATGACCAATCTGTATTTTCATTGCAGTTTGCTTCCCTTAACTACACAGTCCCGGAGAAAAAACAATATTCGTACAAGTTGGAAGGGTTTGACAAAGAATGGCATGAAGTAGGCGCTACCCGCACTGCTACTTACACAAATCTTGACCCCGGCAGTTATACCTTTAGGGTCAGAGGATTAAATAATGGAGGAAACTGGAGTAAAAATGAAATTGCATTAAAAATTAACATTGAGCCCCCCTTCTGGAAAACTTTGTGGTTTAAGTTAATATTAGGATTCTCTATTGCGTCGCTTTCAGTTGTTATATTCAATTTAAGAGTCAATGCTATCCGCAAACAAAAACAGGAGCTTGAACAGCAAGTAAAAATCCGAACACTGGAACTAGAAGAAGCCAATAATGAACTGGTAACCCAAAAAGAAGAGATCGAGTCGCAAAGGGAATACATTCAGGATATTTATAATGAAACCAAGGACAGCATTTTAGCGGCACAGGAAATTCAAATGTCCATTCTCCCGTCAGAGAATTATATAAAAAAGCACCTTCCCGAATCTTTTGTTTTAAACAAACCTAAAGATGTAGTAAGTGGCGATTTTTACTGGTTTGATATTATTGATGGAAAGATAGTTATTGCTGTGGTAGATTGTACCGGGCATGGAGTAAGTGGAGCTTTTATGTCGCTTTTGGCGCACAATCTTTTGAATCAGACAATTTATGGCGAAACCGATTTAATTGCATCCGAAGTTCTTGATAAGCTTAATACCGGATTAATTAAAGAACTGCATCAAAAAAATGAAGACTCCAAGATCCGCGACGGTATGGATATAGCTTTGTGCATCATTGATAAAAATCAAAACTCCATCCAATACGCCGGGGCGAATATTCCTTTATACCTTTTGAGAAATAAAGAACTTATAGAAATCAAAGCAGACCGCTTTCCAATCGGATTTTCAGTAAGGGGAAAGATTAAAAAGTATACAAATCACCATGTGGACCTTCAGGAAGGGGATACCATTTACTTGTTTTCCGATGGTTATGTGGATCAGATTGGCGGAGAATCGGGAGATGAAAAGTTTATGTATCCCAGATTCAGGGAGTTGTTGGTAAAAAACGGCGATAAAAACCTGAATCAACAGTTAAAAGCATTGGATGAGAATTTTGAAAAATGGAAAATGAATGTAGAACAATTGGATGATATAATGGTGATCGGTTTCAAAGTTTAGAGACTGTTAAACGCTTCCTTAAACTGTTTCAAATTATTTACTTTGCAAAAATGTATTCAAGTTGGAGACACTGCTGCTTTTTCATGCTTTCTTACATTTTTTTCATTTCTTGTAAGTCTGATGACTCCTCAATTGAAGACTTTTCTGCTCCTGATTTTGAACAAACAGTAACAGGCACACTTTTAAATTCTGACATTTCGGAAATTTCAGGGATAGCACCCAGTTATAAAAACCAAGGAAAATACTGGGTCCACAACGACAGCGGAGATAAACCCAGAGTTTTTTTGATTGATTCCACCGGTTATATTCACGCAACCATAACTTTAGCTAAAATAGAAAACCGAGATTGGGAAGACATCGCGACTTATAAAGATCCTGCTTCAGGCAAAAGCTTTGTATACCTTGCAGACATAGGAGATAATTTTAAGCAATTTGATTATAAGTATATATACAAATTTGAAGAACCGGGTATTTCGGAAAACTTGGAAAACTTAGTCATCTCGAATGTTGAAAAAATAACCTTCAAATATGCCGATGGCAAAAAGGATGCTGAGACTTTGCTCGCCGATCCACTTACAGGTGATATTTTCATAATTTCCAAATGGGAACAAGCAGTTGATTTGTATCATCTTTCCAATATAAATTGGGGAGATACAATAACCCTGGAGAAAAGCGCGACGCTTGCTTTTTCAGGAGCTACCGGAGGAGACATATCCGAAGACGGCTTAGAAATATTAATTAAAACTTATAATAAGATTTATTACTGGAAAAGGACAAACAAAGAACCCATTCCTTCTGTACTCAATAAGCCTTCCAATGAACTAGCCTATACAGCAGAACCACAAGGAGAAGCCATCTGCTGGACTTTAAAGGGAAAAGATTTTATAACTGTAAGCGAGTGTATTCCTCAACATGATTGTGACGTGAATTTCTTTAAAAGAAAATGAAGCATTTATGATGTGATAAATTTAATGTGATAATTTGTTGATGTGAAAATGTGCAACTTCCCGCTTCCATCTTCCCACTTCCAACATCTTCCCCCTACTAATAATTTTTTTACCCTTCATACCTGTTCTATTCCCAAGATTTACATTTTATTGGTTATTTTAGGCTTTTTTAAAATAAAACTTTAGATAGAATGGCTCACCTTCCAAGGCTGATTATTGATTTGGGGCTGATCCTTGGTATAGCCGGAATTACTACCCTCATTTTCAAGAAACTAAACCAACCCCTGGTATTGGGGTATATTTTAGCAGGACTTCTAGTCTCCCCAAAATTCTCATTTTTCCCCTCTATCTCTGACCTGGTAAGTATTAAAATATGGGCAGACATCGGCGTTATTTTCCTGTTGTTTAGCCTGGGTTTGGAATTTAGTTTTAAAAAACTAGTAAAAGTAGGCGGATCAGCTTCTATAACTGCGATTATAGAAATTTCTTTCATGCTGATGATCGGTTTTACCACAGGAAAATTACTGGGCTGGTCTACCATCGACAGCCTTTTTCTTGGTGGTATTTTATCTATTTCCTCTACAACTATTATTTTCAGGGCTTTTGATGAACTTGGCGTTAAGTCACAAAAATTTGCTGGATTGGTCTTTGGCGTGCTCGTCGTGGAAGATTTGGTAGCCGTTTTATTAATGGTCCTGTTATCGACTGTATCTGTAAGCCAGCAATTTTCGGGAATGGAAATGCTGGAATCTGTGGCTAAGCTTATTTTTTTCCTTATCCTATGGTTTCTGGGAGGAATATTTCTCCTTCCTTCTTTTCTTAAACGAACAAAAAAATTGATGACTGACGAAACCATGCTCGTGGTTTCCATTGCATTATGCCTTATAATGGTAATTCTTGCCACAAAGGCCGGTTTCTCTCCGGCCTTAGGCGCTTTTATCATGGGATCGATATTAGCGGAGACTATTCAGGCAAAAAATATTGAAAACATTATCAAACCGGTTAAAGATCTTTTTGGCGCTGTCTTTTTCGTTTCTGTAGGAATGTTGATCGACCCAAGCATGATCCTTGAGTATGGTATCCCGGTAATTATTCTAAGTTGTGTGGTAATTTTTGGTAAAGCCATTAGCGCCTCAATTGGCGCGCTTACTTCGGGTCAACCATTAAAACAATCAGTTCAAACAGGATTAAGTCTTACGCAAATTGGTGAATTTTCATTTATTATAGCCACATTAGGGTTATCACTGAAGGTAACGAGCGAATTTTTATATCCCATCGCCGTAGCAGTTTCCGCCATCACTACCTTTACCACTCCTTATCTTATCCGGTCCTCCGAACCCATCTTTAAGATCATTGATTCCAAATTGCCTGCGCGGTGGAAACTGGTATTGAACCGTTATACCACAAGCGCTCAGACCATTACCACCATGAGCGACTGGAGGATTGTGCTCCGTTCTTATGCTACCACAATTGTGCTCCATTCAGTTATTATTGTTGCCATTATTCTTCTTTCCTCTTCTTTTTTAAGTCCGGTCATTAAAGCCAATGTAAATGAAAATTGGGGAAATATTCTGTCGGCGTTCATTACGCTTTCCATTATGTCGCCCTTTTTATGGGCTTTAGCTGGAAGACGGCTTCATAAGAGATCTTACTCCAATCTGTGGTTAAATAAAAAATACAACCGTGGACCATTGATTTCAATGGAATTATTGCGGGTATCACTGGCTATCTTTTTTATCGGGTTCTTGCTTGAAGAATTTTTTTCCACGCCTGTAGCTTTGATCATTGCATTGCCAACCACACTTTTCTTTTTATTTATCTTTTCAAGAAGGCTTCAGCGCTTTTACATCAGGATAGAAAACCGGTTCCTGAATAATTTGCATGAAAAGGAAAAAGACAATTCCAAAACCAATCAACAATTTGTACCTTGGGACACTCACCTTACCACGCTGGAAGTAACGCCCGAGTCACCACTAGTTGGAAAAACGCTGGTGGAGCTTGCCGTTCGTGAAAAGTATGGCGTAAATATTGCACTTATCGAAAGAGGAAAACGGACCATTGCCATGCCCGAAAGAAATGTCCGCTTGTATCCTGGCGATAAAATATCGGTAATTGGAACCGATGAACAGCTTAAAAAATTTAGACCTTTGGCAGAAGCCATGAGTAACGGAGCCGACTTTCTCGAAGAAAAACCTGACATTTCCCTGAAAAAAATCCTGATTACTTCTAATTCCTTTCTTTTGGGTGTATCCATAAGAGCCTCAGGAATAAGGGAAAAAACGCATGGGCTGGTAGTGGGTATTGAAAGGGATTCCCGACGAATTCTGAATCCGGATTCAAAGGAAGTTTTTCAACTTAATGATATTGTTTGGGTGGTAGGAAATAATCAGGCGATTGAATCACTTTTGCGGGTAGGCGTGGTAACAGAGAGTGTTTAGACATTATTGGTGATGATTTCTTTCAAGGGTTTCAAACTTATTCTTAACATCTTAATCATTTTTTTCCCAAATGTTTTAAAATTGTATTATAACTTAGTAGAGGCTAAGTGACGAAATATGGTATTTACAAAAATTAGTAAGGAAGAGATACTTCAATTACCTCTAATTCAATATCAAGGGGAAATAATCGTAGTAAATTCTCCGAAAGACCTTGAACAATGTATTGATGAACTGGAAAAATTCACTTTGATTGGATTCGATACAGAGAAAAAACCCGCTTTCAATAAAGGAGAATATTATCCCCCCGCGTGGATGCAACTGGGAACAGAAAATAAAGTTTACCTTATCCGAATAAGAGAAAAACTAGACCCCAAATTAGTTTCATTCTTAGAAAACCCTTTAATTCAAAAAGTGGGCGTTGCCATAAGAGATGATATCAAGGATCTTCAAAAGTTGACACCTTTTAATGCAGAGGGCTTTATTGATCTTGGAGATATTGCCAGAAAACTTGGAATTGAAAATTATGGCTTAAGAAACCTTGCGGGAAGGATTCTTAATCGTCGTCTCTCTAAAAAGGAACAGCGCTCAAACTGGGGGAAAGATCACTTGACACCCGAACAAAAAATGTATGCCGCTGTAGATGCCTGGGCCGGACTGAAGATTTATGAACAATTACAAGTTGCCGGATACCTCAATACCCAAGGTACTTTGTAAATTGTTTATAAAAGTTTCTTCCACGCTTTTTCTCACCTTTACAGTTAAGATGGTTTCTACCGTTTCATAGTGGAAATGCTGATTTACAATTTCCGCATTACTGTTTTTTATATTCTTCATCACCCAACTGGTATTTTCAGGACCAAATTTGAGATTGTAAATGGAAGTCATATACTTTTCAATAATTTTTGCCTGGCTTAATGCTTCCCTGGCAGCAGTTTTATAAGCTGAGATCAACCCGGAGACGCCCAGTTTGGTTCCTCCAAAATACCTTACCACCACTACAAGTACATCGGTCAGGTTTAAAGACCTTATTTGAGAAAGGATGGGATCGCCGGCAGAGTGGCTAGGTTCACCGGCATCATTTGCCCTAAAAAAATCATATTTAGGGCCAAGCATAAATGCATAACAATGATGCGAGGCATCCCAGAACTCTTCCTTTAACTTTTGGAGGTTTTCTTTTATTTCTGTCTCGACATTCACCGGATAAGCAAAAGCCAGAAACTTGCTGCTTTTTTCTTTGAACTCAGAGGATACGGCAGCTTCTATAGAGTAATAAATATCGTTGATCCCTGTACTCAAAATTTAAAACTTAAAATTCAAAATCTCCTTGTATGATATCAACAATAAAGATATTATCGCCATTCCCATACCTATTTTGTTTATTGTAGAAAGCTTTTCTTTAAATATCAACACAGCTATAATTCCAGACAAAATAATGATGCCCATATTACAAACCGGGTAAACAAAAGCGCCATTATTATTAAAATGGCTCAGTGTTTTGACAAGATAATAAATGGAGAAAAAGTTAGGCGTACCCAACACTATCCCGGCTAAGAGGCTTTTTCCTTCAAATATTTCATTTAAAAAAAAGATTTTGAACAACAGGACCACTGTTCCAATTAATGCGGCCACCAGAAATATTAAAGTAGTAAAAACCTTCTCTTCTCCCTGCGTGCTAATATGAAACTTAGAGTAATTAATTAAGGTATCGATAGCGCCTCCGAAGATAAATACAAGAAATGGTAACAAAATAGCAAAAAAGACGGGCAGCTTGATTTTCGTTTTTTGTTTGGAGTTTTTGATGGAAGTAAAAAACACAGCGAGAAGCGCAATAAAAATCCCGATGTACTCGGTTGAAGAGAGCATATTCTTAAGATCGAAGAAAACATAAACGCTGAAAAAGACAGGAATAATGAGTGATATTTTGTTGGCAACGGTAGTTGTACTAATGCCACAAGCCTGGGTAGTATAGGCCATCAGATAAAAAGTAAAAATAAATAAAACGCCGAGGATCAAACCCGTCTGAACCCAGATCTGTTTTAAACTTACCATCACCAGTTGATTGACATCCTCCAGAAAGTAAATGCCTATGGCAGCACAGATAATATAGTTAATTACTATTGCCTGAAAGGTGTTGACTTTATATTGAACGAATTGACGGAAGACTATAAAAATAAAAGTATTTAGAAGGATGGTTATTAAGAGAAAAAGCATTTGTTGAATGAAGAATTTAAAATGACGAATAGAATGCCGAATTTAGAACGACAAATGACGAATAGCAAAAAATTATTGTGAGGTTGAATCCTGTCACCGACATTTAACATTTAACACTCAAAATTTAACATTTCATTCGAGTATGCGGAAGGAAGTAACAGCAACTAAAAAGTATTGGTTTGTATGGAATGAGGAGCTGAATAATCCATGCGCTTTTGATGCTTTTCTTTTCAATGATCCGGGTCACCTTGCTTTACAACCGAGTAAAAACCGCCATTCTTATTATCTAATTAAAAAACACGATGAGGTTATTTATGCCCGATGCACTTTTTTTATTGAAGGAGGCATAGCCTACAGTCCATATAAATCCTCGTTCGGCTCCATAGAATTTTCAGATAAAGTCTTTTTTGAGTTGCTGGAAGAATTCTGGGATTTAGTAGAAGAAGACTTAAAAGCAAAAGGAGCAAAAGAAATAATGATTAAGAATTATCCGGTTTGCTATCACCCTGGACATGCACAAGTACTTTCTTACCTCTTTTCAACAAAAGGCTTTTCTATTAAGACACAAGAATTAAATTTTCATATAGAGGTGGATGAGAGAGGGTTTGAGGAGAAGGTGCATGAGAATGAGCGAAAGAAGTTAAACAAATGCTTAAAGAAGCATTATGTATTTAAGGAAGAGAAAGTCTTGGATTTGAATAAAGTACATACATTTATTGCAAGCTCAAGGAACAGAAAAAGCTATCCGACAACTTTAACAAAAAATGAACTTGAAATACTGTTAAAAAGATTTCCAGAACGATTTGCAGTTTTTACTATTTCTTTAGACAATAGATGGGCAGCTTTATGTGTATTGATAAAAGTAAATAAAGCGGTTCTTTACACTTTTTACGGCGCTGATGGAGAAAGTTTTTTAAAAGACAGTCCTTTAGTATTGTTGCATCTTCACCTATATGACTGGGCTAGGGAAAACAAATTTTCAATTATTGACCTTGGAATCGGAAGTGCCGTCGGCATTCCTAATAAAGGACTGATCCGGTTTAAAGAAAAAATCGGTGGCAAAGGGGGGGTAAAGTTGGTTTTAGAAAAAAATCACTATGTTTGATAATTTTATTTTCTTAAAATACTATAGGAGCTTTTAAGTTCATTTTCAGTACTACTTGCAATAGGTTTTGTTTCCAACTGGACATGAAAAGGTTCATTTTATGAACATGCTTCCTATACATCCATTGTGTAAGAAATTTAATTATAAAAAAACCGAACAATATCAATTTTCAGGCATTAAGAACTACAAAAAGTTTCATTCCCGAAAATTTAGTTTCTGAAAGATTTCCTTGCGGACGTTCTTTATTATTTTTAATAGAAAAGGAAGATTGTTATTTGTAAGAGAATAATAAGTGACAACTTCAGGGTTAAACCTTGATTTAAATTCTTTTATTCCAAGAGTTCCTGTGCCTTCAAGGTCTATAAAATCTTTTTTTAATGAATATTTTTTTATTAAAAAATCTATTAATATGCTTTCACCGTTCCTTAGCCGACCTTCTTGATTATTGGCGCTAAACAAGTTAACGACAGTTGTTTTGTAATCAAGAATCAATGTTGATGCAATGATCTCATTTTTGCAGTTTTTAGCATTAAAAATTTTAACCACACCTTTGTCTTTGCCTTTTTTGCACAATTCAGTTAATAATCGATAGTCTATTTTATTTACTCCTCCATATATTTTATAAGCAGTATTTGCAACAAAGAGGTCAATAAGCTCGTCAATATTGTTGCCTTCCTCTACATAAATACAGTCGTTTAACCCTTTTCTGATATTTTTTCTTCTTGATTTTGAAAAGTTACTGAAAGTTTCTTCATAGCTTCTTTTTAAAGATATATGTTGAGTTACATTTTGCTTAAAAGAATAACTGTCAGAAATCCTTTCTATATAAGGGGTGTTATAATGATTAAATGGATAATTTAAAACATAAGAATATTTTAAATATAAAATTTTTAAAATTTCAACAAAATCATTTGTGCTAACAATATCAGTTGAACTAAATAATCCCAATTGAATAGCAAATGGAGGTTGAGTTATATATTTAATTCCATATCTTCTTGACTTAGTTACAGGGAAAACCTTTAAATATTTCTCAGAATTTTCTTCAATAATGCCATCCCAATTTTCAGATACAATATTTAAAAACCAAGACAATGCATATATATTCTTATTTGAACTGTTTTCAATACAGCTATCCCACTTTTGTAGATCAATTTCATTATGACTAAGATACTTATACATTAAAATTTTGTTCTTGCTATTAAAAATCTTCTTACTCTCATTGCAGTTTTAACAATTATTGGGAGTTCATTTTTTGAAATTGATCCAAACTCAGTTTTAGTTGCACCAAATCGTTGGAAGTAGATAGCTAGATTGGATAGATAAGAGCCAGAAAAATCAAATATTTTTAAATGATCGTTTGTTCTTATTAGGTAATCAATCAAATAAGACATTGCACCTGATTGGCGTCCTTCAGTGTTCGATTGACCTAGTAAATAGGAAATTCTTCCTTTATAGATTAAAAAAATTCCCGAGCAAACAATTTTGCTCTCTTCATTTACCACTTCCAGTAGTTTGCTGTACCCTCTTAAAACCGATGACTGATACACATTTCTAATGATCTTATTTTCAAATTGTTCTCCTAAAAAACCAGTAATCTTATTTCCTGTATTTTTTGTATATTCTTGAATAAACCCTTCTAAATCATCGCTATTTCTCACTTTAATTCCTTGCCGGCTCGCCATTTTTATATCTCTTTTCCTATTTAGAGAATAATTTTTATAAATTTTTTCATAACCAAGGGTTAAATCAATTGTAAAGTTTTGAATCAAATTTAGATTAAACTCCTGAGGCAAGTTGAACTCGGATTGATGCTCATTTAATAAATATTCATTTACAATTAAGAACCTTTTAGTGATAATTTTCATTACATCAGAACAATCGGTTTTCTCTATGTTATTCCCTATTAAACCTAATCCATAAGTTAGAATTGGTTTCTTAAGGATGTTTATCAAATATTTTTTCTGTTTGGTAACTGGAAGTACAATTTTATATTTACCTTTTTCTTCCTTAATAATTGCATCCCAATCCGGAGAAACTATATTTAAGTACCATGAAAGAGCATAAATTATCCCATTAGGAGATTGTTCAATGCATTCATCCCATAGGTAATAATTAATATCTTTATGCTTTACATACTTGTACATCTGTTACTTGCTTGTCTAAATGCCAATATTTACAAAGTTAAATTTAGTCACTTTAATATTTGCTATAATCATAAGATCTTGTTTAGAACTTATAATTCCAGATCCTCCTACAACAGACCTAGCTCATCAGCTTACTTCGGCAAAAAACCTTATCAATAACAAAGGGATCTCTCTTGCTACAGTTCAGCCAACAGATCTTGCAAATATAAATTACAACCCGCTTGCATTATGGCCTCCTGGATACGCGCTTTTGAGCGCTCCTTTATTCCTAATGGGATTCGATGCAGTGCCAGTAGTAACTGCAATTGATATCATTTCTATTATCATTTTTTTTGTTTCCTGGCATTTCATATTTACGATCTTACGCCATAAAATTCCACCTTATTTCCCTTCTTTGGTATATATTTATTGGACATTCTCCATATCACCTTTCAGGCACTTATGGCCTACAGATTTATTAGCACTGGCTCTTTTTCTACCTGCTCTTGCGATGCTGCTATATATTTTAAAAACCGGAACATCAAAGCATGGTTTCCCAGTAATTATTCTTTTTGCTTTTTTATCATTTTTGCCTTCTTTTATTCGATATGCTTATTATCCTGTGAGCATTTCTTTTTCGGTAATTCTTCTCTTTCATTCCTATATCGTTAGAAAAGAATTAATAAAATTCTCCATTATAACTTTTCTTTTTTCGTTATTCTTTATTTTACTTCAAGTAGGTTATCTTCATTTATATGCAAATGATTTTTTTTATTTAGACGACTATCATCCTAATCCTTCTAAAATCTTCTATTTTGAACATTTAAAAGATATTAATCCAGTTGTTTTAAATTCTTTTTTCGATCCGTTTTTACTCAAGAAGCTTTTTAGTTCGAAAACAGTTGCACTTTTAAATATTTTTCTGACCTTATCCGCAATAGCTTTTTTAGTTGGTTTTTTTAAACATTTGATTTTAGTAAAAATTAAATCATGGAACATTCTCCAATGGTTTATATTAAGCGGAGTATTTTTAATACTTGTTCAGGCAGGACTTTTGGTACTACTTTCTTTAAAATATCCTTATGAATCAGAAAGTTGGACTTATGTAAAAGAGACGCGCTATTATTCTTTAACCCTTATTTTTGTTCCTGTTTTAATTTTTTTGCTAGTAGTTAACAATTCGGTCGTAAAAAAAATTAGCAGAGCGACAGGAATCATAATGTTAGTAAGTTCATTTATTTTTTCAATCTCTATAAATACCTATTTATTAAATAAATACTCTATAACAAGTCCAATAAAAAACATGTGCCAATACTATCATTTTAGCTATGATTTTTTTAGTTTTCTTAGACAAAATGGCGAAAGGTTTAATGGAGATCTTTATGTTTTTTATAATTTGCAAACAAATGAAATTGTAAAAGGGCTGGTAGAAATAGAGCATATTCCTATTCTTGATGTTAAAAATAGTTTTTGTGATGTGGCCACTTCAAAGAATATAAAATTGCTAATAGCCCTCGATGACGAGCACCGACCAAACGTAATATGTTTGTTCAATAAGTATAGTTTTAGAAAAATTCAAAGATTCGAAGATATTAAAGTTGAAATTTGGGAGGGAACTATTAGAAAAACGACAAAAACTGATTGATAAGTTGTGTAATTCAGTTGATTTATTATGCCAGTCAAGGTTGTTCCCTTTCAACTCCCTTAAAAATTCATTGTGAAAATCACCCCTCAAAAAATTAACCTCTTTGTTTTAATTCTGGCTATAATCATAAGAGGGTTTTCTGAATATTTAATTGCAGATCTTCCTACTGATAAAACTTTCCAGATTACCTCCGCTACTCATCTTGCGGATTTAAAAGGAATAAGTCTTGCCCATGCTGATTCAAGCGATTTGGCAAAAACAGTATATGAACGGATTGGCCTTTGGCCTCCTGGCTATGCGCTTTTGGTCGCTCCTCTCTTAGCTACAGGATTGGATTGGTTCAGCGCTGCTCTTATAATCGACATATTGGCAGTTTGCCTGTTTTTTATTTCATGGCATCTTATCTTTTATTCTATTAGAGAACATATTCCTCCATACTTTCCGTCGGTTGTTTTCCTTTATTGGGCATTTGCCATTTCTCCTTTCAGGCATTTGTATTCGACTGATCTTATCGCACTATCATTTTGCTCACTTGGGTTTTTAGGATTAATCAAAGCAATGAAATATTTAGAAAAATTGAGTTTCCCTTATATTCTGCTTACTTCATTTACGTTCTTTTCAAGCAGCCTTTTCCACTATGGATTTTATTCTGTTTCGATTTCCTTTCCACTGATTTTAATTCTGTTTGCCTATATCAAAAATAAAAGTCTGATTAAACCTGCTTTTTATTCCTTAATAGGAACTGTAGTTTTTATAATTCTTCAGATGGCTTACCTGAAATTTTATGTGGGTGACGCTTATTATCTAAATGAATATCATCCCAATCCTCTGGAAAATTTTCACTTTTATAACCTAAAGAAATTTGACCCTTTTGTCGTAAATTCATTTTTTGACAGTCATCTTGTTAATAGGTATTTGGGGTCTTTTCAGTCGTCAGTCTTTACAATTGTTTTCTCCCTGCTTATTTTCTTCATCCTGGCTCTATCGTTTGCCCGGGAACTGTTTTATAATAAAATAAGAGATTGGACAATTAAACATTGGTTTTATTTGTCGGGTTTGATAATTGTTGTTATGAAAATCCTGCTACTAGTTGTCCTTTCTTTAAGGTATCCACCTGAATATAATGGGTGGAGCTATGTGGGAGAACCCAGGTACTTTTCTGTAGCATTCTTATTTCTTCCTCTCTTTTTAATTTTTTTCACAATGAATAGAAAGGAAAAATGGCAGAGAATAAATGCGGTCTTTTGTAATCTTATAATTGGATTAGCTATTGTCTTTTCTTCGATTGTAAACATCTTTTTATTAAAAAAATACTCTCTTTATACTCCCATTGCTAATACATGCAAGTATTATCACTACAGTAAAGAGTTATATTCTTTTATTGAAGAATCAGTATTTATAAAACAGAAAGAGACTATTGTTTTTTGTAATGCTCAGGATAACTATATAAATGAATTATTTTTGATGGAAGGTTTAAAAACAATCGATTTCAATCAATTACCAACTGAAATTAAAACTTCCCGTGACATAAAAATCTTGATTGCATTGGATGATAATTCTAGGAAAGAGGCAAGCCTGTTCTTGAAAAACCATAAATCTCGCAAGCTTTTGTCTTTAAAAGATTTAAATGCAGAAATTTGGGAGGTAAGTATTCAAAAAAATATCCAGAAATGATTTATGTAGTTGTGCCTGTTTTTAATGAAGAAGCGATACAACTGAGGCAAAACCTTCTGGCACTCCTTAAGTTTCATTATAATATTGTACTTGTAAATGATGGTTGGAATAAGGAATTAAAAGAAAGTATTGCTGACTTACCTATTCACTACATCCGTCATTCGGTTAACTTAGGTCAGGGCGCTGCTCTACAAACCGGGGTGGAATACGCCTTACTACACAATGCTGAATTTATCGTTCATTTTGATGCAGATGGTCAGCACAATCCCGAAAATATAGCAGATTTAATTAAACCTCTCATAAATGGCGAAGCTGAGATTGCTTTAGGATCAAGATTTCTTGCGAACAATACGGTTAAAGAGATTCCGCCTTTCAGAAGATTTATTTTATTCCTGGCCAGATTTGTCAATTATATTTTTACCGGAATGCTATTATCTGATGCGCATAATGGCTTAAGGGCTATGACACGAAAAGCTGCCGAACAAATTTTTTTAACTGAAAATAGTTATGCCCATGCAACTCAAATTTTGTCCGAAATAAGAAAGAATAAGTTAAACTATAAAGAAATACCTGTTACTATCTACTATTCTCAATATTCTACGAACAAAGGACAAAAGTCTTTTAATATGTTTAATATTTTCCTGGATTTGATCTTAAATAAAATATTTCGTTGAAATGACAGCCATCCAAATCTTACTCATTTTCTCCATAGTTCTATTCACTTTAATCTTCTTCCTGAAATTAAAAAAGAACAACCTCATCAAAATACTATTGTCTTTAATTTCTGCTTTCGGAATTTATTTTGTCTTATTTCCAAAGGTTACGACAACAATCAGCAATGAACTTGGCGTTGGTAGAGGAACAGATCTTTTATTATATGTTTTTATAATCGGTGTCCTTTTTACTTTAATAGCTTTTTATATTCAGTTAAGAAAGCTAAAAGCACAAATTACAATTCTCATTAGGGAAAAAGCAATAAACGAAGCGGTAGTTTTGGGAAAACCACATAATTAACATGCTCCCCCTCGTCTCCATCATTTGCCTCTCCTACAACCACAAGCCCTACATAAAAGAAGCGCTGGACTCAGTTTTAAATCAAACCCATCAAAATATCGAGATCATTGTAGTTGACGATGCCAGCCCGGATGGAAGCGCTGAAGAAATCAGGAAATATCTCCGACCTTTTCCTCAAATCAAATTTATTGCGTTGGCAGAAAATATTGGCAATTGTAAAGCTTTTAATATTGGATTTAGGGAGTCAAAGGGAAAATATGTAATTGACTTTGCGATGGATGATGTGCTATTGCCGGGAAGAATAGAAAAACAGGTAGAGGTTTTTGAAAAATTGCCGGCACACATTGGCGTTGTTTTTTCAGATGTGGGCTTTATAGATAAAGAATCCAGATCCATAGGGGTACACTATAAAAGGGACAAAAAGGGAAACCTTTTGGAGCATATTCCTCAAGGAAATGTGTATAAAGAGTTGCTTGAAAGATATTTTATCAGCCCTCCTTCCATGATGGTGAAAAGGGAAGTTCTAGAAAAATTGGAAGGATATGATGAAACGCTTGCTTATGAAGATTTTGATTTCTGGGTAAGGTCTTCCCGTATATATCAATTTCGTTTTATAGATGAAATTCAGACTTTAAAAAGAATCCTTCCTCATTCTCATGGAAGCAAATTCAATCAGAAAAGGCAACATTTTATGTTGGAATCTACTTTAAAGGTTTGTGAAAAAGCTTTCCAATTAAATACATCTAAAGAAGAAAATAAAGCTTTAGCAAAAAGAATCCGCTTTCATTCAAGACAGGCTCTTTTTACAGAAAATTATTCATTGGTAAAAGATTTTTATCATCTTCTTGAAAAACTAGACGAAGAATCTTTAATCGATAAAGCTTGGTTATTTCTGGCTAATTTAAAAATGCCTTTTTATTGGGTTTATAGGAATTTCAGGTAACGAAGAAAACTTTCCAAAAGTTTAAAACTTTTGGAAAGTTACTAGCTCATATAAGTATTATTTAAACTACCGCTTCTGCATACGCATCTGTAGGCAAACAAGAACAAACCAGGTGTCTGTCTCCATAAGCGCTATCTATCCTGCTTACACTTGGCCAGAATTTTCTTGCTTTAACCCATTCTAATGGAAAGGCTGCTTTTTGTCTTGAATAGGCTCTTGCCCATTCATCTGCCATCACCACTTCGGCAGTATGTGGCGCATTCTTCAGCACATTGTCTTGTTTGCTTGCAGTTCCATCTGCTACTTCCTGGATTTCTTTCCTGATTTCTATCATCGCATCACAGAACCTGTCCAACTCTTCCTTTGGTTCACTTTCTGTTGGTTCAATCATTAAGGTGCCTGCCACTGGAAATGAAACTGTAGGTGCGTGAAAACCATAATCCATAAGCCTTTTCGCAATATCTTCCACTTCTATCCCAGCACTTTTAAATCCACGGCAATCTACTATCATTTCGTGGGCACATCGTCCGTTTTTTCCTGCATAAAGAATAGGATAATGCTTTTCCAACCTTTTCATAATGTAATTGGCATTCAGGATAGCGAGCTCCGTGGCTTTTTTGAGTCCCTCTCCGCCCATCATGGCAATGTAAGCGTATGAAATAGGCAAAATACTGGCGCTTCCATATTGTGCTGCCGAAACTGCATGAATGGCTTTAGCGTGACCTAAATCTACCACCGCATGTCCTGGTAAAAATTGAGCCAATTCTGCCGTTACTCCGATTGGACCCATTCCAGGTCCGCCACCGCCATGAGGAATACAGAAGGTTTTATGCAGGTTAAGATGACAAACATCTGCACCGATACTTCCAGGACTTGTAAGTCCTACCTGGGCATTCATATTTGCCCCGTCCATATATACTTTTCCACCATTTTTATGGATGATGGAACAAATTTCCCTGATACCTTCCTCAAAAACACCATGCGTGCTGGGGTAGGTAATCATAAGACAGGAAAGATTTGATTTATTTTGTTCAGCCTTTACTCTCAGGTCTTCTACATCAATATTTCCTTTCTCATCACATTTCACAATTACGATTTTCATTCCGGCTAAAGATGCGCTGGCCGGATTGGTACCATGTGCCGAAGACGGAATTAAAGCGATATCCCTATGTGCTTCACCTCTATTTTCGTGAAATGCACGAATAACCATTAAACCGGCATATTCTCCCTGGGCACCGGAATTTGGCTGTAAAGACATGGCAGCAAAACCGGTGATTTCACATAACCATTTTTCCAATTCCTTTGTCAACAACTGATAGCCTTCTGTTTGATATAAAGGAGCAAACGGGTGCAGATTCCCAAATTCGGGCCAGGTAACCGGGATCATTTCTGTGGTAGCGTTTAGCTTCATTGTACAAGATCCTAAAGGAATCATTGAATGAGCCAGAGAAAGATCTTTATTTTCAAGAAGTTTTAAATACCTGAGCATTTCTGACTCAGAATGATGCATATTGAAGACCTCATGCGTCAGGTAGTTTGATTTTCTGACCAAAGAATCAGGCAAATCTAAGGTCAGGTTGTTTACATACTGAGAAACATCAGGAGCTGAAACAATTTTTGCCTGTGCAAACACATTTAAAATAGTTTTGATTGCTTCAAGGGAAGTAGTTTCGTCAATTGAAATCCCTATTGATCCATCGGAGAAATACCTGAAGTTTATTGCTAATTCATCTGATGATTTTAGAATGCTTTGTTTTTCACTTTCAGAAACTTCTACTTTAAGCGTATCGAAATAAGTTTTATTGGATACAGTTAAACCAATTTTTTCAAGGCCTGAGTGAAGCACTTTTGTCAAACCATGGATTCTTTCTCCAATTGCCCGTAATCCTTTAGGACCATGATAAACGGCATAGCTACCGGATATGACAGCTAACAAAACCTGAGCGGTACATATGTTACTTGTTGCCTTTTCTCTTCTTATATGTTGTTCACGGGTTTGCAAAGCCATACGATAGGCTTTTTTCCCTTGAGCGTCTATGGAAGCCCCGATAATTCTACCAGGTAACTGTCTTTTAAATTCGTCTTTAGTTGCAAAATAAGCTGCATGCGGTCCACCAAACCCCATGGGAACACCTAGTCTCTGAGTAGTACCTACCGCTACATCAGCGCCCATTTCTCCCGGAGGAGTGAGTAAAGTAAGACTTAACAAATCTGCCGCAACACCCACAGCTACTTCATTTTCATGTGCTTTTGATATATGGGCAGAATAATCAATTACAGAGCCATCTTGTGCAGGATATTGAAGAAAGAGGCCAAATACATCATTTCTTGTCAAATCGAAATTTTTGTGGTCGCCAATTTCCAGCTTTATACCAAGCGGTTTAGCCCTTGTTTTCAGAACATCAAGGGTTTGAGGAAAACACAAATCAGAAACCAAAAATACCTTTGCAGATTTTTTATTTGCCTTTCGCACATTATATAAAAGGAACATGGCCTCTGCTGCTGCTGTGCCTTCGTCCAGAAGAGAAGCATTTGCAATTTCCATTCCTGTCAGGTCCATCACCATCGTCTGGAAGTTTAATAAGGCTTCCAATCTTCCCTGGGCTATTTCTGCCTGGTAGGGTGTATAAGCCGTATACCAACCCGGGTTTTCAAGTATATTTCTAAGAATTACAGGCGGTGTAATTGTATTGTAATAACCCATTCCTATGTAAGACTTGTACACTTTGTTTTTAGAAGCAAGTCTTTTAAGGTTATTCAGAAATTCAAACTCACTTTTGCCTTTTGGAAGGTCCAGTGGTTTTTTAAGAAGAATATCCTGTGGAATAGTTTGTTTGATCAATTCATCTAAAGACGATGCTCCGATTTCTTTAAGCATTTCGTCAATTTGTTGATTATCAGGTCCTAAATGTCGAGATTCGAACTTTTCAATATTATTAATATTGATTTTCATAGTAGAGAAAAAGAGATTTTTATGGTTTGTTCAAGGAGTGTTGTAATAATGGCTGCAAATTTAATCATCTTTAAATAATAAAGAATAAACCTTTGAAATTATAGTT
>Ga0196965_1000515_pt1 | contig 21878 bp, 20 predicted proteins | sample S1_20metaG_FD_148668 | JGI IMG/M metagenome (GOLD analysis project Ga0196965, IMG submission 148668) | Soil microbial communities from Anza Borrego desert, Southern California, United States - S1_20 | ecosystem: Environmental > Terrestrial > Soil > Desert | place: USA: California | collected... | reverse complement strand
ACGTCGGCCGGGATGAACAGGTTCAGCGACGTCGCCTGGTCGATATAGGGCGTGCGGTCGGCGGCGAGCTCGATCAGCCAGCGCTGGTCGATCTCGAAGCTGGTCTTGAACACGTCCTTTTCCTCGGCCGTGAGGAAGTCGAGATGCTGGACCGAGCCGCCGCGCTCGAGGATCGTCGACCAGACGGCTTCCGAATTCTTCGACTTCTCGATCAGGAGCTTCTCCAGATACGGATTCTTGATCGAGAAGCTGCCGGACAGGGTCTTGTGGGTGTAGATGTTGGCCGGGATCGGCTCGATGCACGCCGAGGTGCCGCCGGTGATGATCGAGATGCTGGCGGTGGGAGCGATCGCCATCTTGCAGCTGAAACGCTCCATCACGCCCATGTCGGCCGCGTCCGGGCAGGGCCCGCGCTCCTTGGCGAGCATCATCGACGCCTCGTTCACCTGGGCCGAGATGTGCTTGAAGATCCTCATGTTCCAGCTCTTCGCCATCGCCCCCTCGAAGGGGATGGAGCGGGCCTGGAGGAAGGAGTGGAAGCCCATCACTCCGAGGCCGACCGAGCGCTCGCGCATCGCCGAATATTTGGCGCGCGCCATCTCTTCCGGGGCGCGCTCGATATAGTCGGTCAGCACGTTGTCGAGGAAGCGCATGACGTCCTCGATGAAGAGCTTGTCGCCGTTCCACTGGTCCCAGGTCTCGAGGTTGAGCGAGCTGAGGCAGCACACCGCCGTGCGATCCTTGCCGAGATGGTCGCGGCCGGTCGGGAGAGTGATCTCGGAGCACAGGTTCGAGGTCGAGACCTTGAGGCCGAGCTCGCGGTGATGCCTCGGCATCGCCTTGTTCACCTTGTCGATGAAGATGATGTAGGGCTCGCCCGTCGCGAGCCGGGTCTCGACCAGCTTCTGGAACAGCGAGCGGGCGTCGACGGTGGCGCGCTCGGAGCCGTCCTTGGGGCTCTTCAAAGTCCATTCCGCGCCGTCGCGGACCGCCTCCATGAAGGCGTCGGTGACGAGCACCCCGTGGTGGAGGTTGAGCGCCTTGCGGTTGAAGTCGCCCGAGGGCTTCCTGATCTCGAGGAACTCCTCGATCTCGGGATGCGAGATGTCGAGATAGCAGGCGGCCGAGCCGCGCCGAAGCGAGCCCTGGCTGATCGCGAGCGTCAGGCTGTCCATCACCCTGACGAACGGGATGATTCCGCTGGTCTTGCCATTGAGGCCCACCGGCTCGCCGATTCCGCGCACCGCGCCCCAGTAGGTGCCGATGCCGCCGCCGCGGGCGGCCAGCCAGACATTCTCGTTCCAGGTGTCGACGATGCCCTCGAGGCTGTCGGGGACCGAGTTCAGGTAGCAGCTGATCGGGAGGCCCCGGCCGGTGCCGCCGTTGGAGAGGACCGGAGTGGCCGGCATGAACCAGAGCCTGGAGATGTAATCGTAGACGCGCTGGGCGTGCTCGGCGTCGTCGGCATAAGCCGAGGCGACCCGGACGAAGAGATCCTGATAGGTCTCGCCGGGCAGCAGATAGCGGTCCTTCAGCGTCTCCTTGCCGAAATCGGTGAGCAGCGAATCGCGGCTGTGATCGACCTCGAGAGGATAGATTTTCGGCCCCGCGCCGGCGGCGCCCGATTTCGCCGTGGACGAATCGGAGGCGGTGGTGGCCACGTCGCTCGCTCCCGTGTCGCTGCTGCCGGAAAGGTCCATCATCCTACCCCTTGTACTATTTTCGTTCCAGTGGATTCGGCTCCACCTTAAGCGCTTTCGAGGGGGCGCGGGCGCTTAGTTTCGACTTGCCCCCGATATCCACAGGGCAAACGAATTCCGCCTCCTCCCGATATAGGATGAGCAGCGGCCGCCTACAATCTCTTGCGTCGCCCCCTTGGCAGCGCCACTAGCCATAGTGCCTCAACTCGAATCCGACGCCAAGAGGGTTAATGACTTATCCACCATATTTTGCGGTGGGTTGAGGGTCCTTCGATACGCCGCTTCGCCAGGCTCAGCGGCTACTCAGGATGAGCGGGGTCAGCGGCTTTCCGCCCATCCTGAGCAGGGACCGAGCGAAGGCGAAGCATGTCCTGAGCGACGCCGCAGGCGGCGTCGAAGGGGCCGGTCTCGAAAGGACCTACCCCTTCATGATCTCCTCGACCCGCCCGCTGGTCACCGAATGATAGGTCGGGCGCGCGCGCTCCCACAGCGGCCTGGCGATCGAGCGGCCCCATTCGTCCTCCGCCCACAGGGTCTTGAAGAGCGGAGTCACGAACTTCGCCCGTCCCATGGACAGGAGGAACCGTTCGGCGGCCGGCACCGCCGGCTGGTAGCGGTTGGCGAGCGCGAGCTGGAGCCAGGCGAAGAGGACTTCGGCGTTTCGGCTTCCGGTGAGCTGGAGCGACCGGTCGAGCTCCGCGAGGCGCGGCTGCGGGAGCTCGCGCGGAAGGCCGTTGAGGAAGCGCAGCCGCTCGGCCGTCGTCCAGCGCGCCCAAAGCTGCGCCGGCGCCGCGCCGCCGCCCTTGAATCCGGTCAGAGCGGCGTCGACCGGAGCGAAGGTCTTCGGATCGGGGCGGACGGCGTTGGCGGGGAGGCCGGGCTTGTAGACCCACTCGTCGAGCATCAATTTCTGCTCAAGCGTCTTGTCGCCCTTGATCAGATTGGCGCGCAGGTCCGCGAGGAACAGGGCGGACGTCATCGGCTGAAAGGCGTGGCGGTCGAAATAGGAGCGAAGCCAGGCGTCGAACCGCTCGCGGCCCGCGATCCGCTCCATCGTCCTCAGGAACAGCGCCCCCTTGTCGTAGACGATGCCGCTGGCGCCGCCCTCGGTGGTCTCGTCCGGATTGTGGAGGCGCGTGCCGGGCGCCGTCGCTCCGAGCTCGGTGAAGGCGCTTTCCATGTCGGCGAAGGACAGGGCCGCCTCCATTCCGGCCCGGCCCGGGCCGTAGAGCGCCTCCATGATCCTGTTCTCGAAATAGGAGGTGAAGCCCTCGTTCAGCCAGCTGTCCGGCCAGACCGCGTTGGTGACGAGATTGCCCGACCAGCTGTGCGCGAGCTCGTGAGCGACGAGGCCGACCAGGCTGCGGTCGCCGGCGAGAAAGGTCGGGGTCAGGAAGGTGAGGGTCGGATTCTCCATTCCGCCATAGGGGAAGGCCGGCGGCAGCACGATCATGTCGTAGCGGCCCCAACGATAGGGGCCGTAGAGCTTCTCGGCCGCGTCGATCATCTTCTCGGTATCGACGAGCTCGGCGGCGGCGGCCTTCACCGTCGCCGGCTCGGCATAGACTCCGCTTCGCGGCCCGAGCTCCTGGAAGGCGATGTCGCCCGCGGCGAGCGCGATCAGATAGGGCGCGACCGGGTGGTTCATCCGGAAGCGGAAGGCGCGGCCGCCGCCCTCGGCGGGCTCGCCCTCGGGAGTGACCCGCTCGCCGCTCATCACCGCCCGCAAGGGCTCGGGAACGACGATTCGCGCTTCCCAGGTCTGGCGGATGCCCGGGCTGTCCTGGGTCGGGATCCAGCTGCGGTTGAGGATCGCCTGGCCCTGGCTGAACAGGAACGGATGCTTCTTGCCGGCGGTCTGCTCCGGAGTGAGCCATTGCAGCGCCTCCGCGTCGGGCGCGCTGGTATAGAAGATCCGGATCCGCTTCGCGCCGTTCAGGTCGACCGTCAGCGGCGCGCCGAGATCGGGATCGGCCTCGCCCAGGGCATGAGGGAGGGGCTTGCCGGCCTCGTCGGTGACGGCGCTCACCTCGAGCCCCTTGCTGTCGAGGACGATCGCCTTCACGCCCGGCTTGGCCTGGACGTCGAGCGTGGCGGTGCCGCCGATCCGCTTCGCCGCGAAATCGGCTTTCAGGTCGAGCGCCACGTGAGTCACCCGCGCTTCCAGCGGCCTCGCATAGCTGTGGGTATCGCGGGCGTCGGGCGAATCGAGGATCGGGGCGACCCGCCGCTCGGCCGCCGCGGCCTCCTCCTGCTTGGGGACGGCCTGGTCGCCCGCGGGCGAACAGGCGGCGAGGAGAGCGAGAAAGGCGGCGGGCAACAAACGCACGGCAAAACTCCTGTCGTCAGGCGGGGCCGGCCCGCTCCTCCACCAGCCGGAAGCCGATGTCCACCAGGGCCTCCGCGGCGAGCCCGATGGCGAGGCCGGCGCCGACGTCGGTGGGATAGTGGGCGCAGCGCGGAATCTGGGCGAGAGCGAGCGCGGCCCCGGAAGCGTAGGCCGGAGCCGAATATTCGGGATAGTCCCGGGCGAAGGCCGAGGCGACCGCCGCCGCCCCGGCGCTGTGGCCGGAAGGGAAGCTGGTCTCTTCCTTGGAGGTGTCGCGCCCCGGCCTCGGCTTGTGGTCCTTGCCCTTCTCGCCCCTGGAGCGCGGCCGGGTGCGGTCCACCCGTTCCTTGACGAAATCCTTGGCGAGGGTGGCGAGCGTGTGCGCGACCAGCATCCTCACGCCGGCGCGGGCGAGTCGGCGGTCGCCGCCCGCGACGCCCGCCGCGATCACCGCCGCGCACAAGGTCCGGAGCGGCGGCTGGTCGCCGAGCGAGGCGAAGCGCCCGAGCGCCTCCATCGCCGGCGAGCCCTGATATGGCAGAGCGGCTTCGGCCGCCGCTTCATCGGCCGCCAGCAGCGCCTTCGTCGCCTTCGCCTTAGCCATCGCGGCCGAACACCGAGCTGTCGAAGCGGGCGAGGAGATCGCGCGGGCCGTCATAGATCTCGCAGGCGCCCGCCTCGGCCAGCGCCTCGTCGGGGAAGCCGCCGGAGCGGAAGCCGACCGTTCGCAGGCCGAGCTTGCGGGCGGCCTTGGCATCCCAGGGGGTGTCGCCGACCACCGCCACCTCGTCCGCGCCGAGCGGCGCCACCCGGCCGAGCGCCGCCTCGAAAATGTCCGGGCAGGGTTTGGAATTCTCGGCATCGTCCCTGGACGTGGTCGCCGTCACGAGATCGGCGCAGGCGATGAGGCTGAGATGATAATCCACCTCCTCGGCGTGCGAGGAAGAGGCGAGGACGATCTTCACGCCCTCCCCGGCCAGCCGCTCGAACAGATCCCGCACGCCGGGAAAGGCTGTCGCGCGCGGCAGATAGTCGCGCTTGAACAGGTCGCCGCGATAGTGCTCCAGCTCCGTCCGCCGGGCCTCGTCCAGGTCGGGGAAGAGCGAGGGGATGAGGTTGTCGCCCCCCTTCCCCACCTGCCGGCGAATCTCCTCGAACGGCTTGTCGAGGCCGAACTCGAGAAAAGCCTCGCGCCAGGCGGAGGCGTGGAGATCGTTGGTGTCGACGAGGGTGCCGTCGACGTCGAACAGGACGGCGCGCGGAGCGCCGCCGGGGCAGATGCGGTTTTGAGGCTGGGCGGTCATTGCACTCCCAACGCCGGGAGCGCCGCCGGTTTCCCTCAGGCGGGATCGGCGATGCGGAAACGAAGCAGGGGGCCGCCGGCGTCGATGCCGTCGACCCGCGGATAATGGCCGATGAATCGCTCCACGCCGGCCGAGACGGTCAGCCGCCAGGGACTTCCGTCCTCGAGTCTGAGCACAAGCTCGACGCGCGTCGGGTCGGCGATAGCTGCAAGGAAGGCGGGATGGATACGCATACAGACCTCGTGACAGCCAAACGTTCACAAAAGGTTGAAGGTCCGTCGCCGGCGGCAGCCTTAATCCAAGATAAACGGTTTTGCGGCAAAGCATATTTGGGTTGAGGGGAATCGTGGCTTGACGAGCATCATCGCCAAATTGCGCGAGATCGGAAAAACCGACCGGACGGTCGCCGAAGAGGTGCGCCGTTCGCTGGTCGAGACCCTCTTCACGTCTTCGACCTCCCTCGGCGTCGGCGCCGTCGCCGGATCGACCGTCAGCACCATCATCGCGGTCTCGAGCGGCGACATGTGGCTGAGCGCCATGGCGGTGGCGATCGGACTGGTCGGCGCCGGCCGGGTCAGCCACCACGTCTTCTTCCACCGCGCCGCCCAGCACGACGCGACGGCCAGCGCCCGCTCCGAGACGATCTACGAGGTCGGCGCCTGGGGCTATTCGCTGCTGCTCGGAATGATGACCCTGATGACCATGATTCGGTCGGACGATGCGCTTCATCATATGTGTGCGGCCACTCTGACGACCGGCTACGCGGCCGGCATCTGCGGGCGCAACGCGGGCCGGCCGGTGATCGCGATCGGCCAGCTCGTGCTCGCCACCGGCCTGTCGGCGCTCGGACTGTTCCTCAGCGGCGAGCTGTTCCGGATGATCCTGGGGGCCGTCTTCCTCGTCTTCATGATCGGCATGGTTGACATCACCCTCCAGACCTACTCGGCGATCCTCAAGGCAATGTCCGCGACCCTCGAGCAGAAGATGCTGACCGGCCGCTTCGAGCGGCTTGCCCGATACGACGCGATGACCGGCCTCGAGAATCGCGGAGCCTTTCACGAACGCCTTCAGTCGGAGCTGGCGGCAGTGCAATCGGGAGAGGCCGGCGAGCTGGCCGTGCTCTGGGTCGATCTCGACAGGTTCAAGGAGATCAACGATTCGCTCGGCCATCCGACCGGGGACGGGGTGCTTTGCACCGTCGCCCGCCAGCTTTCGTCGATCGTCGACGGCCGCGGCAGCGTCGCCCGCTTCGGCGGCGACGAGTTCGTCCTGCTGGCGCGGGGCACCAAGCCCTATTTCGCCGAGGAGCTGGCCCGCGAGGTGATGCGCGGCCTCGCCGTGCCGATGACCATCGAGGGCGCCTCGATCCAGGTGACCGGATCGATCGGAGCGGCGGTGGCGCCCGGCCACGGCACGGAGGCCGATATTCTGCTCCAGCATGCGGACATGGCGCTCTACCACGCCAAGGCGAACGGCCGGAACGACTTCTGCCTGTTCGAGGCGAAGATGCAGGACGAGTTCCAGCAGAAGCGCCGGCTCGAGGCGGCGCTCAAGGAGGCGATCGAGAAAGGCGAGCTGGAAGTCTATTACCAGCCGCTCGTCGACCTCAAGACGAAGAGGGTGACCTGCTGCGAGGCGCTGCTGCGCTGGCACCATCCCGAGCTCGGAATGGTCAGTCCCGCGGTGTTCATCCCGCTCGCCGAAAGCACCGGGCTGATCTCGCCGATCAGCCACTGGGTGCTCTACCAGGCCTGCGCGGCGGCGTCGCAGTGGCCGGAGGACGTCAGCATCGCCGTCAACATGTCGCCGGCCCTTCTCAAGGACCTCCACCTCAGCCACATGATCCTCTCGGCCCTCTACCGTTCGGGCCTGGCGGCGCGGCGCCTCGAGCTGGAGATCACCGAGAGCGTTCTGCTCGAGGAGAATCCCCAGTCCAACTCGCTGATCCGCGAGTTCCAGCGGATCGGGCTAAAGCTGTCGATCGACGATTTCGGAACCGGCTATTCGTCGCTCACCTATTTGAAGAAATATCGCTTCGACAAGATCAAGATCGACACCACCTTCATCGCCGACGTCACCAAGAGCCGCGAGGCGCGGGCGATCATCCACGCCCTCGTCAGCCTCGCCGCCGAGCTCGACATGGAGATCGTCGCCGAGGGCATCGAGACCGAGACCCAGCTCGGCTACGTGACCGGCGCCGGCTGCACCGCCGCCCAGGGCTTCTTCCTCGGCCGGCCGGTGCCGGAATCGGTGATCCGGCGCAGGCTGGAGACCGAGGCGCGGGGCGAGGAGTGGCTGGAAGCGGACCCCGCCCCCGGCAGCCTCAGACGGCTGCAAGCCTAGTTTGAGCGCTTCCCAACCGACGCATGAGCTTCAGATCCGCATCACTCAGGCAGAGCGCGCTGTCCGCCCACACTTCGACGATCGCGTTGAGCTCCTCGAGCGTGACCGGATCGGCGAGGCTGGAAGCATGGTAGATGCCGCGGTGCCCAGCGTGCCTGCGGCCGTTCTTGGCGATGTAGGCGCGAACCGCCTCCTCGCCGCAGCCAGGCTCGGCCAGGATGTGAACGATGCCCATCTCATGCATCTCCTCCGCCGTGTAGAGGCGGTTGGACAGCATCATCTGCTCGGCGCGGGCGAGGCCGACCTTGCGCGACAGCAGGCTGTGGGCGCCCATGCCCGGGAACAGGCCGAAGGCGATCTCCGGAAGGCCGAACTTGGCGCCCTTCTCGGCGACGATGACGTTGAAGCTGAGCACCGCCTCGAAGCCGCCGCCGAGCGCGTCGCCCTGGACGAGGGCGATGGTGACGATCGGCAGCTCGAGGCGCCGCATGTTGTTGTGGAGGATGGAGACGCAGTCGCGGCCGTAGCGGATCAGGCCGTCGCGGTCGCCCGCCTCGATGAAGCGGGCGAAGAGATCGAGATCACCGCCGAGGTTAAAAACGCCCGGGAAGCGCGAGCCGAGCACGAGATATTTCAGCCCCTCTTCCCGATCGGCGAACTCCCGTCCGATCTCGGACTGCCAGCGCTGGAAGTCGCGCAGCATGCCGGTGTTGAAATTGGGCCGAGCGACCGGTGTCATGTGAGTCCACAAGGTGCCGAGCGCGGCCTCCCAGCGGACTTCGAGCTGGCCCAGGTCGAACAGGCGGGTTCCCGCCGGGCGCTCGCGATGCTGCAGGGGCAGCGTCCCCGCGCGGCCCTCCACAGCGACCGCCATCGGGATCGCTTCGTCGGACGTCGGAAGACTGAAGTGGTGATTCATCATTTTGCCCCAAGCATTTGGTGTACGCAGAGGTAAGCATATATGTGGCTGTGGAACAATCGGGCGTAGGCACGTTTCGGGCGTTAACCGTTTAGGTGTTGCCCCAGAGGCTCTCATTGATCCGGAAGCGGGCGATCAAATATCCATTCCGGATACAAATTAAAAAGGTTGAGAAACAAAGATTTCGTTTCTAACTCCTAGGGGGTGAGGGGCGTAACGAAGTGGGGGAAGAATGAACGTGAGACGTGGCGGGCGCGGTGGCGTCGAGACGCACCTGTTGCTTTTCGGGACGGCGGCCGGCCTGATTATGACCGCCGCGGGCAACGCCCAGGCCGCGGGTTTCTACCTTCAGGAACAATCGGTTAGGGGATGGGGCCGAGCGAACTCCGGAGAGGTCGCCGATCAGGGCGCGGCGTCGCTGTGGTGGAACCCGGCGGCGATCGCCGGCACCACGGAGAAGGAAGCCGCCTTTGGGGCGACCGCCATCTTCCCCCGCGGCCGGGTGAGCGACGCGGGCACTCTTATCGACCGGCCGGGCGCCGCGCCGGCCCCCGTGGGGGGCTTGCCCGAGCTGCGCGACCCGATCCTTCGCGGCGTCGCACCGAACAACGCTTTCGCCCTTCCGCTCGGCGAGCGGGTCGCGATCGGCCTCGCCGTCACCGCCCCGTTCAGCTTCACCAGCGACTATGACCCGTCCGGCTGGCAGCGTTATTCCGCGATTCGCAGCCGCCTGCTCACCCTCGACCTGCAGCCTTCGCTCGCGGTCAAGGCGGCCGACTGGCTCAGCATCGGAGCGGCTCTGAACGTCCAATATGCCGATGCCTGGCTGTCGAACGCCCTGCCCAATCTGACGCCGGGCTCGCCCGACGGCCGGCTGAGGCTCACCGGCAGCGGCTGGGATCTGGGCTGGAGCGCGGGAGTCCAGCTGCGCCCGGCGGAGCGCGTGACCATCGGCATCGCCTACAAGTCCGCGGTCGAGCACAAGCTCGAGGGCCCGGTCGACATCAGCGGCCTCGCCGGCCCCCTCGCCGCGCGCAACCTTCGCTCGCCGACGGTGGCGCGCTTCACCACTCCGTGGCAGCTCACCCTCGGGACTCGGCTGGGGATCACCGACGCGCTGACGCTCAACGCCCAGGCCGTCCGCTTCGGCTGGAGCAAGTTCGACCGGATCGAGATCGACGCTCCGATCAGCAACGCCATCGAGCAGAATTACAAGAATACGTGGAACGCCGCGCTCGGCTTCGACCACAAGCTCGGCGAGCGGCTGACGCTGCGCGGCGGAATCCAGGTCGACCCGACGCCGACCCGCGACGCCGGCCGCGACCCGCGCGTGCCGGACGGCGACCGGGTCAATTACAATCTCGGCGCCACCTTCCGGATGAGCGGCCATATCTCGATTGACGCGGCGGCCGGCTATACCGACGTCGAGGACGGGCCGATCAGCCGCGACGAGCGCTTCTATGCGGGCACCGCGGCGCAGACGGACGTGCTGACCGACGGCCGCGCCGAGGCCCAGCGCGTGCTCGTTTTCGCCCTGGGCGGAAGGATGAGCTTCTAGGGGCCCGGGCGCTCACGCGGATCCCGGATCAAGTCCGGGACGACGATCCGGGCTTGAAGCCCCGCGCTCCAGCCGAAGCGGGAACGCCGGGGCGCCCCTCGTCCGCTCAGTCCATTTTGGACCGGCGCCACTCCTCGCGGGTCATGCAGATGCGCTTGCCGCCGAGCCGCGAGCTCGACAGCTTGTAGGTCCGGCAGATCTTCTTGGGCTCCTCGGCCTTGGCGGGCTGAGCCGAAGCCTCGACGCGCTCGGCGCCGGCGGTCTCGCTCGACGGGGCGGAGTCAGGGCCGGCGGCGGCGGCCGGGACAGCCGCGAGGAACAGCAGGGCGGCGCTCGCAAGCCCGCCGGAAATCTTAGGCAAGTACATGATAATCCTCGGAAAAGTCACCCCCCAACGGGCTCGGCCATAAAGCCGGTCGGACGCGCCGCGTCAAGCCCCGATGTGCGCAATCGTCGTCGAAGGCCCGGCGGAAGGCGATCCGCCGGCCCTCGAGGACCGGGCAAATTGTGTCGAAGCGCTAAGGCTCAGGCGCCCGAGCCCTCGGAGCCTCCGCCGCCGCTCGCGCCGCCGCCGCCCGAGGACGAAGCCCCCGCGCCGCCGCTCTTGCGGCCGCCGCCGCGTCCGCCGCCGCTGCTCGTGCCGCCGCCGCTGCTGCCGCCCGACGCCGACGCTCCCGCGCCGCCGCTCTTGCGGCCGCGTCCGCCGCCGCCGCCGCTCGAGGCGCTGCCGCCGGAACTTCCGGTCGAGCCGCTGGCGCCCGAGCGGCCCTTGCCGCCCGACGACGCTCCCGCCGCCTTGCCGCGCCCGCCCGAGGCGGAAGCGGCCTTGCCGCGAGTGCCGCCGCCGGAGGCGCTTCCCGAACCGCCGGCCGCCGCGCTCCCGGAGCCGCGACGGGATGTGCCGGACGACGCGCTCTTGGCCCGGCCGCCGGCCGCCTTGGCGGCGCCGCGCGTGCCGCCGGCCTTGGCGCCGGACGATTTGGCGGAGGCCTTGGCGCGGGTCCCGCCGGTCTTGCGCCCCGATGCGGCGCCCGAGCCGCCGCTCCCGGCGCCGCCATCCTCGGAGCCGGCGAGGAGGCGCCGGACCGCGTCGGTCGCGGCGGTGACGATCGCGGCCCCGATCTTGCTGGCGCTGTCGGCGGCCGCCTCGGCGGTGTCGAGCGCGTCGCGGCCGGCCTCGCTCACGGTTCTCCTGACCCGGGCATTGGCGGTGAGCGCGGCCGCGGCGGTGACCAGGCCGGCGGCCAGCAGCGAGCGCGCCACCGGGTTCTGAGCCAGCTCGGCGGCGCGAGCCCCGGCTTCCTTGAGGGCGTCGGGAAGGACTCCGGTCGAGCCGCTTTTGTCTTTCGAGCCGCCTGAGCCGCCCTGGTCCGAATTCTTCGCCATGTCGGTCTCCAATCTTGTAACTGGTGCGTAACAGACTCGCGGCGCGAAGAGTGGTTCCCTCGCGGCCCGTCGTCAATCAGGAAGGGCCGCCCCTCGGGACGGCCCTTCCATCTTCTCCGCTATTCCGCGGCTAGCGCTGATCGCTCTCGAACTCGATCCCGCTTTGGCCCTGGCCGCGATCCTGGTGCGACTGCTGGTCCTGCTGGAACTCGACGTCGGCGCCGCCTTCGCGCTGCGACTGGCCGCTTTGCTGCTCCTGCTGGAAGCCGCCCTGAGCGGCCTGGCCGCCCTGCTGGTCCTGCTGGATCTCCTCCTGGCCGCCGAACTGGCCGCCCTGCTGGTCCTGCTGGAACTGACCCTGGCCGCCCTGCTGATCCTGCTGGAAGTCGGAATTGCCGCGGCCGCCGCCCTGGGCTTCGTCGAAGGCCTCGCCGCGCGACTGGCCGTCGGAGCTGCCGCCGCCCTGGCGGAGATCGCCGCCTTCCTGGCCCTGATGGTTCTGCTGGTTCTGGGCGTCGCCGTAGCCGCCGGAGCCGCTGCTGCCGCCGGCCTGGTCGAAATCGGCGCCGGACGCGCCGCCGCCTTGCTGGCCGCTCTGCTGCTGCTGATCGCGATTGCCGCCGAACTCGCCGCTGCCGCCGCCGGACTGCGACTGCTGCAGGCCGCTGCCCGTGCCGTCCTGATTGTTCTGATTGGCCATGATCATGCTCCTGGCTGAAGGGGTTGGAACTTGATCAACGTTAAGCCGGGCGCCCGGCTCCGGAGCGAGCGCCGGAATGGTGCGGGGGTGCGCCGCGCCGCTGGCCTGGCGGGTCGAGCGTCAACTCCGTTCGGGCCGGGCTTGTCGAAGCCCTTCTCTTCTCCTGCCGACGCAAGGGAGAGGGCTTCGACAGGCTCAGCCCGAACGGTGAGACTCTTTCTTGTTCACTTTTCAACTTCCTCCGCCCGGCCGTTGTCGTCGTAGCGGTAGCGCTCGCCGTCGGGCGCGACCGCGTCGCGGCCCGGCTGGACCACCGGCTTGCTGTCGTCGCCGCGGCCTTTCTCCTCGGCCACGTCCTCCGGAATCTCGTTGTGGCGCGCTTCGTCGCTGCCCGGGAGCGGATGGCCTTCGCCTGCCATGTCAAACCCCCTCGTCGGGATCGATCGGACGATGGGCGGAATCGCCCGCCGGGCGCGGGCCGTGCGGCGGCTCGGCTCCGGACCCCGCCATCGGATCGGAATCATAATCCTCCGCCGGATTGCCGCCGCCGCCCGCGCCCGAGCCGGAGCCGTGGACCTCGCCGGTCCGGGGATCGAAGGTGGCGGGCTTTCCCCGCTCGCTGTCGTCGTCGGTCATGTCGGGGCTCCTGTTGGCGCGGCTTTGAACGTCCTGCCGCTTATTCGCGTTCCGGCACGGACCCTTAGCGACTTGATATGGGTTGAATCGCCGAACCTCACCCAGGAGAAGTCCATGTTCAACCAGCACGACGTCACCGTCCTCAACAGCCTCATCGAAACCACGATCGACAGCGTCGACGGCTATCGCCATTCGGCCGGCGAGGCGACCAACGAGCAATTCGCCCAGATCTTCCGCCAGCGCGCGCAGGAGCGCGAGCAGGTGGTGCAGAAGCTGCGCGAGCGGGTCCGCGAGCTCGGCGGCACCCCGGAGGAGGAAGGCGGACTGCTCGCCGCGGCGCACCGCCAGTTCCTCTCGCTTCGCGACGCCGTCACCGGCCGCGACGACAAGGCCGTGATCGCCGAGGTCGACCGCGGCGAATCCTATCTCAACGGCAAGTGGGAAACGGCGCTCGCCGACGAGGAGCTGTCGGTCGACACCCAGCGGCTGATCCGCGAATGCTACCAGTCGGTCCGCTCCGGCCACGAGCAGTGGGAGCAGATCCACAAGGGCATCACCGCGAGCTGAGGAACGGCCATCCTCCCCGCGGCGCCAGCCGTGGGGAGGGGGACCGCCCGAAAGACTGGCGGGTCCTTCGATACGGGCCCCTTCGGGACATGCTTCGCCTTCGCTCAGTCCCTACTCAGGATGAGCAGTTGGATTTCCCTCTACCGCTCATCCTGAGTAGCCGGTGAGCTTGCCGAACCGGCGTATCGAAGGACCCCTCCACCAAATCTGGCATGGCCCCCTCCCCTCTAGCGATGGGGAGGACTGAGCAAATCCGGCCTCGAATCCCGCCCTTGCAGCAGCAGCTTCTCCTGCTGCTGGCGCTGGAGCTGCTCGTCATAGAGCTGGGGAGCGCGGCCCTGGTCCGCGGGCAGGTTTCCGGTCATGGCGTCTGAACGCCCGGGCGGCGCCCGCCGTTCCTCCGGCCCGGACAAGTTGAAGGGCCGCCGCGCCTTCGCGCGACGACCCTCCGAACATGGTCAGCGGCCGGATGGCTCCAGCCCGGAAGACCTCGAAGGCTAGGCCTTCATCTCCCGAACGAGCAAACCCGACCTCTTAGCTGAACCATGAGACATCGGATCACCTCCTTTCGCGTTGTTGTGGCAGAAGCGAGGATGAATCATCGCGATTCGGCACGCAAGACTTGTTTTGATCTTTTTCGCCGCTAGTCTTTCCGTTTCGCGCCTCGCGCAGCTCGCTCGCGCCATCTTCCCCCGCGAAACATGACCGAGATCAAGCCGTTGCAGCGCGCTCCGGGGGGCGGGCGCTCCGCTCGCGGGGCTCAGCAAAGAGGGGTGATCAGGGAGTCGATCGCCTCCGCCTGCCAGGGTCAGCCGCGGCAATCCTCGATCACCCGCGCCGGCTCGGGCCAGGTGGGCATGATCAGCGCCGGCCGGCCGTCCGCCTCCACCGTGAAGCGGCCGCGGCTGAACACCATCTCGTCGAGAAGGGGGTCGGCCGCGGGCAGGCTGGCGCCCGCCGGCAGGGCGCGCCGGCCGTAGGAGGTGAGCACCCTCAGCCCCGCATTCGAGCCCTCGCGGGACAGGAGGATCCGGCGCCCGCCCGCCTCGCAGCGAAGGCTGAAGCCGTCGCCGCCCGCCGCGCCGAACCGGGCGACGCTTCCGCCCGGATCGGCGGCATAGCTCCAGTCGCCGGGCGTGAGCGGCAAATCGGGCGCGGCCTGAAGGGCCGGCTCCGGCGGCGGCGGCGCCGGGGGAGCCGGCGGCGGGGCGGGGCGGGCGACCGGCGCGGGTGCCGGGGCCGGCTCGCCCGCGCATCCCGCGGCCAGCGCCGCCGCGCCCGCCGCCGCCAGCCATGCCTTCATCCGTCCGAGCCCGCTCATGCCGCGCCCTCAGCACGGCGGCGCGGGCGAAGCCAAGCGAAAAGCCGACCGGCGGTGCATTTCCGGCGGCGGGACCGCCGGCGCCCCTGACCCTCGCCTGACGGGTGCATTCATGGGCTATTCAATGGCCTGCGCCTATGCCAGTCCCCGAACAGCAAAAGCAGTAGCCCGATGCGTATAGTCCCGATCCTTTTCGCCGCCCTGACGGCCCTGAGCGCAGCCGCCTCCGCCCCGGCCGTCGCCGGCCCGCGCGAACGCGAGCAGGCGGCCGCCTTCCAGGGCACCCAGTCGGGCCGGATCATCCCCTTGCGCGCCATCGAGGCCCGGATCATCCCTCAGATGCGGGGCTTCTCCTATCTCGGGCCGGAATATTATGCCGACATCGGCCGCTACCGGCTGAAGTTCCTGCGCGGCCAGCGCGTCGTCTGGATCGACGTCGACGCCCGCTCCGGCGAGGTGATCGGCAAGTCCGGCTTCTGAAGCGCGCTGCCGTCTCCCGGCGTTCAATGACGCGAGTGAAACAATTGGCCATCGCGCTGGTTGGGCGGCTATTGAGACGCGCACATAGCGATAGGGGAGTGCGATGCGGGTTCTGATCGTCGAGGACGAGCCCAATCTGGGACGCCAGCTGAGGGCGACGCTCGAGGGCGCGGGTTATGCCATCGATCTCGCCACCGACGGCGAGGACGGCCATTATCTCGGCTCGACCGAAAGCTATGACGCGATCATCCTCGATCTCGGCCTGCCCGAGATTGACGGCCTGACCGTCCTCGACCGCTGGCGCAAGGAAGGCATCGCCGTGCCCGTGCTGGTGCTGACCGCCCGCGACAGCTGGTCGGACAAGGTCGCCGGGCTGGACGCCGGCGCCGACGACTATCTCGCCAAGCCTTTCCAGACCGAGGAGCTGATCGCCCGGCTTCGGGCGCTCATCCGCCGGGCCTCGGGCAACAGCTCTTCCGAGCTCACCGCCGGCGACGTCCGCCTCGACACCCGCTCGGGCAAGGTGACGCTGAACGGCGAGCCGGTGAAGCTGACCGCCCAGGAATATAAATTGCTCTCCTACCTAATGCATCACAAGGGCAAGGTGGTCAGCCGAACCGAGCTGATCGAGCATATCTACGACCAGGATTTCGACCGCGATTCGAACACGATCGAGGTGTTCGTCACCCGAATCCGCAAGAAGCTCGGCCCCGACGTCATCACCACCATCCGCGGCCTCGGTTACTCGCTGGAAGATTGAGGGCGGGGAGCGTGCCGCCCGTCAGTCCGGCGAAGGCCGGAGCCCCTGGACACAAAGGTTCGCTTGTACCTGCCGACAACGGTGTCCAGGGATCCCGCATCAAGTCCGGGATGACGAGCGTCGAACGCTCGCCGATACCCGCGACATCCTCTGTTCAGGGATCCCGGATCAAGTCCGGGATGATGCGCCCGCGACTTCCCCGCCTCTTCCGCCGCTTCCCGAGGGCCGCCCGCACCGGCTCGCTGACCCGGCGAATGATCGGGGTCTCGGCCTTGTGGATCCTCATCCTGCTCGGCGCAGGCGGCTACACCCTGGACCGGGTGCTGACCTCGGCCATCACCCGTAATTTCGACGCCCAGCTCGAATATGTGCTGACCGCGCTTCTCGCCTCGGCCGAGGTCGGCCCCGAGGGCGAGGCCTTCCTCAACCGACCGCTCGCCGACCAGCGCTTCCTCGAACCCTATTCGGGCCTTTATTTCCAGATCAGCGCCGTCGCCAACAAGCCGGCCGGCGCCTCGGCCGACATCGACCTTCCGTCCCGCTCGCTGTGGGACCGCAAGCTCAAGGTGACCAACACCCATAGCGACGTCGGCCTCCACATCTACGACAGCCGCGAGCTGGAGGGCGAGACCCTGCGGGTTGTCGAGCGCGACATCCAGCTTCCGGGCTCGCCGACGCGCTGGCGATTCCAGGTCGCTCAGAGCCGCGAGGACCTGGACGACCAGATCAGTGTGCTCCAGCGAACCCTGCTTCGCTCGTTCGGGATCCTCGGCCTCGGCCTTCTCGTCCTCGCCGCCCTCCAGGCGCTTTACGGCCTGTGGCCGCTGCGCCGGGTCCGCCGGGCGATCGCCGCCATCCGCTCGGGCGAGAAGTCGCGGATCGCCGAGCGCTTCCCGACCGAGATCGAGCCGCTCACCGAAGAGCTGAATGCGCTTCTGGAGCATAATGAGAAGCAGGCCGAGGAGGCCCGGCGCCACGCCGGCAACCTCGCCCACGCGCTCAAGACCCCGCTCACCGTCATCACCAACGCCGCCACCGCCCGGGCGCCCGACCTCGCCGACACCGTCTGCCGAGAGGCGACGACGATGCGCCGCCAGATCGACCACCATCTCGCCCGCGCCCGCGCCATCGGCCGCCGCTCCTCGGCCCAGGCCCGCTCGCAGGTATGGCCGTCGCTCGAGGCGGTCGAGCGCGCGGTCTCCCGCCTTTACGAGAATGTCACCATCGACCTCGCCGGCGACAAGCACGCCTCGGTCCGGGTCGAGCGCCAGGATCTCGACGAGATGCTCGGCAACCTCATCGAGAACGCGGCCAAATATGGCGGCGGCCGGGTCTTCGTGACCGTCCGCGCCACCCCCGAATGCGTCGAGATCGAGGTCGAGGATGACGGCCGCGGCATTCCCGAGGAGGAAAGGCAGAGCATCTTCGACCGCGGCGCCCGACTCGACACCGGCAAGCCCGGCACCGGCCTCGGTCTCGCCATCGTCCGCGACGTCGCCCAGATTTACGGCGGCTCGATCACGCTCGAGGAGAGCGAGGATCTGGGCGGATTGCTGGCAAGGCTGAAACTGCCGCTCTGCAATTAATTCCCCTCCCTGGAAGGGAGGGGTGGGGGTGGGTCCGCCGAAGGCGGCCGAAACTCGGAGTCGGCAGAAAGTCTCGCTGCGCTCGCCTACCCACCCCCGACCCCTCCCTTTCAGGGAGGGGAGGCTTGCCTTTCTCCCTTGCCCGGCGCACATCGCGGCGCGATGAGCGCTTCCGTCCATCCGCTTCGCCCGGGCCGGCCCCCCTCGCTCGACCCGATGATCCAGCTGGTCGCCGCCGACCTCAACCACGTCAACGCCGTCATCCTCGAGCGCATGCAGAGCCCCGTGGCCCTGATCCCCGAGCTGGCCGGCCATCTCATCGCCGGCGGCGGCAAGCGGATGCGGCCGATGCTCACTTTGGCCTGCGCCCGGCTGCTCGATTACCAGGGCGCGCGCCACCACCGGCTCGCCGCCGCGGTCGAGTTCATCCACACCGCCACTTTGCTCCACGACGACGTCGTCGACGGCTCGGGCCTGAGACGCGGCCGCCGCACCGCCAACATCATCTGGGGCAATCCGGCCAGCGTTCTGGTCGGCGACTTCCTGTTCTCGCGGAGCTTCGAGCTTATGGTCGAGGACGGGTCGCTCCGGGTCCTCAAGATCCTCTCCCGCGCCTCCGCAGTGATCGCCGAGGGCGAGGTCGACCAGCTCACCGCCCAGCGCCGGATCGAGACCGGCGAGGATCATTATCTCGAGATCATCCAGGCCAAGACCGCGGCCCTGTTCGCCGCCGCCTGCCGGATCGCGGCGGTGGTCGCCGAGCGCGGCGAGGAGGTGGAGTCCGCGTTCGACTGCTACGGCCGCAACCTCGGAATCGCCTTCCAGCTGATCGACGACGCCATCGACTATTCCTCGGACCCGGAGACGATGGGCAAGGGCGTCGGCGACGACTTCCGCGACGGCAAGGTCACCCTTCCGGTCATCCTCGCTCATGCCCGCGGGTCGGCCGCCGAGCGCCGTTTCTGGCAGGAGGCGATGGAAGGCAGCCGGACCTCCGACGAGGACCTCCGCCACGCCACCCGCCTCCTCGAGAAGAGCGGAGCGCTGGCCGACACGATCGACCGCGCCCGCACCTACGGCCAGCGCGCCATCGACGCGCTCGGCGCCTTCCCCTCCGGCAAGGCGAAGTCGGCCCTCACCGAGGCGGTCCAGTTCGCGATCGCCCGCGCTTACTGATCCACCGCCGGCGACGGCCGCGCCCCTCACCGCTCCAGCACGTAGGTCACCACCAGGTTCACCGCGCTCGTCACCCTTCCCGGCGAAACCGGGATGCATCTCTTCATCTACTCTCTCCTTGTTGCACGAGCGATTCGGAAGACGAATCGCGACGACGGAGGCGAGGTTGCGACTTCACCCCCTTACCTCACCCTGAACTCGTTTCAGGGTCCAGTCCGCCGCCCGCCCCGCGGCTCGAAACTGGATGCTGAAACAAGTTCAGCATGACGTTAGGGGGTCGGGCGTGAGCGACCTTCCGATCCACGCCGTTCTCCCGCAATTGCTCGAGGCCCTGCGCCGAGGCTCCAACGCCGTGCTCGTCGCCCCGCCCGGCGCGGGGAAGACGACGGCGGTCGCCCCTGCCCTTCTCGCCGAACCCTGGTGCACGGGCGAGATCCTGCTCCTCTCCCCCCGCCGCCTCGCCGCCCGTGCCGCCGCCGAGCGGATGGCGGAGCTGGCCGGAGAGCGGGTCGGCGAGACGATCGGATACGCCACCCGGCTCGATTCGAAGCGCTCCGCCCGGACCCGGATCCTCGTTCTCACCGAAGGCATATTCAGGAACCGGATCCAGTCCGATCCCGAGCTGACCGGGGTCTCGGCGGTGCTGTTCGACGAGGTCCACGAGCGCAGCCTCGACAGCGATTTCGGACTTGCCCTCGCGCTCGACGCCCAGGCGGCGCTTCGGCCCGACCTGCGGCTGCTCGCCATGTCGGCGACGCTCGACGGCGAGCGCTTCGCCGGCCTGATGGGCGGCGCTCCCGCGATCGAGAGCGAGGGGCGAAGCCATCCCGTCGAGCTTCGCCATCTCGGCCGCAATCCGGAGACAAGGATCGAGGACGCGATGGCGGCGGCGATCCGCCGAGCGCTCGGCGAGAGCGGGGGCAGCCTGCTCGCCTTCCTTCCCGGAGTCGCCGAGATCGAGCGCACCGCCGAGCGGCTCGAGGGTCTGCCCGACGGGCTCGACCTCCACCGACTCCACGGCAGCCTTGAGCCGGGCGCGCAGCGCGCCGCCATCGCCGCTCCGCCGCCGGGCCGGCGCAAGATCGTGCTCGCGACCTCGATCGCCGAGACCAGCCTGACCCTGGACGGAGTCCGGATCGTCGTCGATTCCGGCCTCGCCCGCCGTCCCCGCTACGACCGCGCCGCCGGCATCACCCGGCTGGTGACCGAGCGCGCCAGCCAGGCGGCCGTGACCCAGCGGGCCGGCCGCGCCGGACGCCAGGGGCCCGGCCTCGTCTACCGGCTGTGGGAGGAGGCGGCGACGGCGAGCCTGCCGCGCTTCGATCCGCCCGAAATAGCGGAGGCGGACCTCAGCGCGCTGCTGCTCGAGTGCGCCTTGTGGGGCGTCTCCGATCCGCGTGAGCTGCGCTGGCTCGACCCGCCGTCCGCGGCCGCGGTCGACGAGGCTCGGCGGCGCCTCCTCTCCCTCGGTGCCCTCGGCGAGGACGGCCGGCCGACGCCCCACGGCAGGGCGATCGCCGCTCTGCCTTTGCCGCCGCGCCTCGCGCACATGCTGGTCGAGGCCCAGGAGCGCGGCTGGGGCCGGACCGCGGCCGAGGTGGCGGTGCTGCTGTCGGAGCGCGGGCTGGGCGGCAACGACGTCGATCTGGAGACGAGGCTGAGGCGCTGGCGGGGGGAAAAGGGCCAGCGGGCGGAGGCGGCCAGGGGGCTCGCGAAAAGGTGGGCTTCGATGATTCCCCTCCCTGGAAGGGAGGGGCCAGGGGTGGGTACCGCCGAAGGCGGCCGAAACCCGCGGCCATCTGGCTCGCTCCGCTCGCCACCCACCCCCAGCCCCTCCCTTTCAGGGAGGGGAGACGTTGGGGAGTGTCTCGCCCTCGCCTTCCCCGACCGACTCTCGAAGCGCCGCGATTCCTCCGGCGAGAACTGGATCAGCGCCGGCGGGCGCGGCTTCCGGCTCGATCCGCATTCGCCGCTCGCGCGCGAGACCTGGCTCGCGGTCGGCGAAGTGAGCGGCACCGCCGCCGGCGCGCGGATCCTCGCCGCCGCCGCGATCGGCGAGGCGATGGTCGAGGCCCTGTTCGGCGAGCGGATCGAAAGCGGCGCCCGGCTCGGCTTCGATCCCGCCACGGGCACCGTCCGCGCCCGCCGCGGCCGGCGGCTCGGAGCGATCACCCTCTCCGAAGGGCAGGATATGAAAGCCTCTCCCGACGAAGTCGCGGCCGCGCTCGTCGAAGGAATCCGGACTCATGGCCTCGGCCTCCTCCCCTGGAGCGACCCGGCGCGCTCGCTCCGCCGCCGGGCGGCTTTCGCGCGGAGCCACGATCCCGGCCTGCCGGACCTTTCCGACGAGGCTCTGCTCGCCGATCTCCACGAGTGGCTGCCTTTGCTCGTCGCCGGCAAGCGCAGCCTGCGCGATGTGGATCCGGCCGCCTTGTCGGGAATGCTCGACGCCCGCCTCGGCTGGGAGGGCCGCAAGTCGGTCGACCGGCTCGCCCCCCACGCCTTCGAGACCCCGGCCGGCAGCAGCCACGCCATCGACTATGAAGCGGAGGCCGGACCGACCGTCACCGTGCGGGTGCAGGCGCTTTACGGCCTCTCGCGACACCCCGCGATCGCCGGCGGGCGGGTGCCGCTGGTCCTCAGCCTCACCTCGCCGGCGGGGCGGCCGATCCAGACCACGCGCGACCTGCCCGGCTTCTGGAGCGGCAGCTGGTCGGCGGTGGCGAAGGAGATGCGCGGCCGCTACCCCAAGCACCCCTGGCCCGACGATCCGGCCGCCGCCGACCCGACGCTGAAGACGAAGAAGGCGACGGCTCGACTCCCCCCTCCCTGAAAGGGAGGGGCTGGGGGTGGGTAGGCGGGCGTAGCGAGACTTTCGCGGACCCGGAGTTTCGGCCGCCTTCGGCGGACCCACCCCCGGCCCCTCCCTTTCAGGGAGGGGAGGCATGCACCCGGTTGATTCTGCGGCAAAAGCCGGGCACCAAAGGCCGGCAGAAGGAGCTTCACATCATGGCGGCGGCGCGGATCTTCCAGCGGTCCAGGAATGCGATGCAATCGGGCAATGCCCGCACCGGCGAGTGGGTGCTTCAGTTCGAATCGCACCGCCCCCACCT
>Ga0196965_1000514_pt1 | contig 21879 bp, 36 predicted proteins | sample S1_20metaG_FD_148668 | JGI IMG/M metagenome (GOLD analysis project Ga0196965, IMG submission 148668) | Soil microbial communities from Anza Borrego desert, Southern California, United States - S1_20 | ecosystem: Environmental > Terrestrial > Soil > Desert | place: USA: California | collected... | reverse complement strand
AAATGAAAATCAGTTTTAAAGTCTAAGGTCAGCTTTAAATGGCTCTTCCTTAGACTTTAATTTTTACAATAAGGATATGGCAGAAGATAAAAACAATCCCGGAGAACAAAATCAGATAAACATTGAATTGACTGAAGAGATAGCAGAAGGAATATATGCTAATCTGGCGATGATTGCCCATTCAAACAGTGAATTTGTTATTGATTTTATAAGGTTAATGCCCGGAGTTCCTAAAGCAAAGGTTAAATCCAGGATAGTTATTACTCCTGAGCATGCCAAACGTTTTCTTTATGCGCTGAAAGATAATATTAAAAAGTACGAAGAAACCTTTGGAAGTATTAAGCAAACTGATGATGCACCTCGATTTCCATTAAATTTTGGAGGACCTGTCGGCGAAGCTTAATTAATAATGTTAATAAATAAAAATATTTTTTTGTAAAATATATCTATTTGTATAACTTTGCAATCCAATTTTTACAAGCATAATAAAGTATTTATTTAAATGCCTACTATACAACAATTAGTTAGAAAGGGTAGAAAGGAATTAACTACTAAATCAAAGTCTCCCGCTCTTGATTCATGTCCCCAAAAGAGAGGTGTATGTACAAGGGTATATACAACTACACCTAAGAAACCTAACTCAGCGATGAGAAAAGTTGCCAGGGTGAGGTTGACAAACGGAAAAGAAGTTAATGCTTATATTCCTGGAGAAGGACACAATTTGCAAGAGCACTCTATTGTGTTGATCAGAGGTGGAAGAGTAAAAGATTTACCAGGAGTTAGATACCATATTATCCGCGGTGCATTAGATACTGCTGGTGTAAGTGGTAGGCTACAAGGCAGATCCAAATACGGAGCTAAGAGACCAAAAGCAGGTGCTGCAGCTGCTCCAGTTAAAGGTAAAAAGAAATAAGAGTATATAGATAAATGAGAAAGTCTAAACCAAAGAAAAGATATATTCTTCCTGATCCTAAGTTCAAGGATACGATGGTAACAAAGTTCGTTAACAGCATAATGTACGACGGGAAGAAAAGTATAGCCTATTCAATTTTTTATGATGCTATTGATGTCATAGAAAAAAAGACAAGTGAAAATGGGCTAGAAGTATGGAGAAGAGCATTGAATAACATAATGCCTTCCGTTGAGGTTAGAAGTAGAAGGGTAGGGGGAGCGACATTCCAGGTACCTACAGAAGTAAGGCCTGATAGAAAAGTTTCTCTGGGTGTTAAATGGCTTATAAAATATGCCAGATCAAGAGGGGAGAAAACAATGACGGATAAACTTGCAGGAGAAATCATCGCTGCTTCAAAAGGTGAAGGCGCTGCTGTTAAGAAAAAGGACGATACTCATAGAATGGCTGAGGCGAACAAAGCGTTCTCACATTTCAAATTTTAATTAAAAATTAACATGGCACGCGATTTAAGATATACAAGAAATATAGGTATAGCTGCTCATATTGATGCTGGTAAAACAACAACAACTGAAAGAATTTTATATTATTCGGGAGTTAGTCATAAGCTAGGTGAGGTACACGAGGGAGCTGCTACTATGGACTGGATGGCTCAGGAGCAGGAAAGAGGTATTACGATTACATCTGCTGCTACTACAGTAAATTGGAATTATAGAGGCGAAAAGTATCATATAAATATTATTGATACCCCAGGTCACGTAGATTTTACTGTTGAGGTAAATCGTTCACTTCGTGTATTGGATGGACTTGTTTTCTTATTTAGTGCGGTTGATGGTGTTGAACCTCAATCAGAAACAAACTGGAGATTAGCCAATAATTATAATGTCGCAAGAATTGGTTTTGTTAATAAAATGGACCGGGCCGGTGCGGACTTTTTAAATGTCTGTAAGCAGGTTAAAGAAATGTTGGGAAGTAATGCTGTTCCATTGCAATTACCAATTGGCGCTGAAGAAAGCTTTAAGGGTGTAGTTGACCTCGTTAATTTCAGAGGTATACAATGGAATGAACATGACAAAGGAATGACTTTTGTTGAAGTGCCTATTCCTGATGATATGTTGGAAGAAGCCAAGGAATATAGGGAGAAATTACTGGAAGCCGTTGCTGAGTTTGATGATACATTAATGGAGAAATACTTTGATGATCCAAATTCAATAACCGAAGATGAGATTCTGGCAGCGCTTCGTGCTGCAACAATTTCTATGAAGATAGTTCCAATGCTTTGCGGCTCTTCTTTTAAAAACAAAGGAGTTCAAACCATGTTGGATTATGTGATGGCTTTATGTCCGTCACCATTGGATAAAGAAAATATAACTGGAATTAACCCAGATACAGGTGCAGAAGTAACACGAAAACCTGATACAAAAGAGCCTTTTTCGGCATTGGCTTTTAAAATTGCTACAGACCCTTATGTAGGGCGTTTATGCTTTATTAGAGCTTATTCTGGCGTTCTTGAATCTGGGTCTTACGTTTATAATACCCGTTCTGAGAACAAAGAAAGGATTTCCCGTGTATTTCAAATGCACGCAAATAAACAAAATCAAATAGAAAGACTAGAAGCTGGAGATATTGGTGCCGTTGTAGGCTTTAAAGATATTAAAACAGGAGATACTCTTTGTGATGAGAAGGCCAAAATAGTCCTTGAATCCATGAATTTCCCTGAGCCTGTTATTGGGTATGCAATTGAGCCTAAAACTCAGGCAGATTCTGATAAAATGGGTATGGCTATTGCCAAATTGGTTGAAGAGGATCCAACGTTGCATGTGTCCACCGATCATGAAACAGGCCAGACTATCCTTAGAGGAATGGGAGAGCTTCACCTTGAAATTATTATTGACCGTTTAAAACGAGAGTTTAAGGTAGAGATCAACCAAGGTGCGCCACAAGTTGCTTATAAAGAAACTCTTACTAAGAGCTTTGAACATCGTGAAGTTTATAAGAAACAAACTGGAGGTAAAGGTAAATTTGCAGACATCGTATTTGAGATCGGACCAAGAGAAGATGGGAAACCAGGTCTTGAATTCAAAAATGATATTGTCGGTGGTATAATCCCGAGGGAATTTATTGGCCCAGTTCAAAAAGGATTCGAAGAGGCTATGAAAAATGGGCCGCTTGCCTCTTATCCTATAGAATCTATGAAAGTGAGACTATTCCACGGTTCTTTTCATGATGTGGATTCAGATGCTTTATCTTTTGAATTGGCTGCAAGGGCTGGATTTAGAGAGGCTGGTAAAAATGCAGGGCCAAGAGTACTCGAGCCGATTATGAGTGTGGAAGTTGTTACACCTGATGAATATACAGGACCTGTAACAGGAGATTTAAATAGAAGAAGAGGACTTATGAAAGGTATGGATAAGAAAATAGGAGGTCAGGTTATAAAAGCTGATGTTCCTTTGTCCGAACTTTTTGGATATGTCACAGACCTTAGAACAATTACTTCAGGTCGTGCAACAGCCTCATTAACTTTCTCTCATTATGAGTTTGTACCAAACAACCTTGCGGAATCAATCATCGCTAAAGCAAAAGGTACTGTTAACGTTTAAAGAAATCATTTAGAATAATGAATCAGAAAATAAGAATAAAACTTAAGTCTTACGATCATAATTTGGTAGATAAATCTTCTGAAAAAATTGTAAGGGCTGTAAAAACTACTGGAGCAATAGTTAGCGGACCAATTCCGCTTCCTACTGAAAAAGAAATTTTCACAGTACTTCGTTCTCCGCACGTTAACAAAAAATCAAGAGAACAATTTCAGTTATGTACCTATAAGCGATTGGTTGATATTTATTCAACCAGTACTAAAACTGTTGACGCATTAATGAAGCTTGAATTACCGAGTGGCGTTGACGTAGAAATAAAAGTATAATTAAGTTTTTGCAGGAATATTTCGAGAACCAATAAGGTCTTTATTGGTTCTTTTTTTTGATCTGAGAATAAAATATATTTTTAATAAAGGACTTGTGTAATGTTTTTATTTTACTAACTTTGCACTCCTTTTTATAGAAGAACGCTTCTAAACACTGATTTAGAAGCAGATTTCAAAAAATTAAAGAGTAAGATAATGTCTGGAATAATCGGAAAAAAAATTGGAATGACGAGTGTTTTTGATGCCGAAGGTAAAAATTTGGCATGTACGCTTGTTCAGGCAGGTCCTTGTGTAGTAACTCAGGTTAGAACTGAGGAGAAGGATGGATATGAAGCTATTCAGTTGGGTTTTGATGAGAAGAAAGAATCAAGAACTACGAAGGCTTTAAAAGGACATTTTGCAAAAGCAAATACCTCTCCAAAACGAAAATTAGTCGAGTTTAAAGAGTTTGCTAAAGAGGTAAGTTTAGGGGATACTGTTAATATAGCAGACGTTTTTGTAGAGGGAGACTTTGTTGATGCTATTGGCACGTCGAAAGGTAAGGGTTTCCAAGGTGTCGTAAAGAGACATGGATTTGGGGGAGTAGGAGGTCAGACTCACGGACAACATAACAGACAAAGACATCCTGGGTCCATCGGTGCATGTTCTTTTCCTTCCAGAGTATTTAAAGGAATGAGAATGGCGGGTCGAACAGGAAATAATCGAGTAAAGATTGTGAATCTAAGAGTAGTTAAAATTCTTGCTGATAACAACTTGTTATTAATAAGCGGAGCTATTCCCGGTGCCAATAATTCATACGTATTGTTAGAAAAATAGAATATGGAGCTAGTAGTTTTAGATAATACTGGAAAAGATACAGGTAGAAAAATTACCTTGGCTGAAGATATATTTAATGTTGAGCCGAATGATCATGCTATATATTTAGATATCAAATCATATTTGGCAAATCAACGTCAGGGAACTCACAAGTCAAAGGAAAGAGCTGAAGTTGCTTTTTCAACAAAAAAGATTAAAAAACAAAAAGGCACAGGTGGTGCAAGAGCTGGAAGTGTTAAATCACCCTTATTTAGAAAAGGTGGTAGAGCATTTGGTCCAAGACCTAGAGACTACCATTTCAAGTTGAACAAGAAATTGAAAGTGGTGGCTAGGAAATCAGCTTTATCTTATAAGGCTACCGAAGCTAATATTTCTGTAATCAGTGACTTTACTTTTCAGTCTCCAAAAACAAAAGATTATATAACGTTTTTAAATAGCTTGTCTTTACAGGATAAGAAAACTTTATTGATCATTTCCCAGGTTGACGACAACGTAATTCTTTCATCTAGAAATTTGAGCAGAGCCAAAGTTATTACTGCTGATCAAATTACTACTTACGACGTATTGAATGCGGATAAATTACTGATCGCAGAGGGTTCTTTAGAAAAAATTTCCAACATCTTAAATAAATAAAAATGAGTGTTTTAAAAAAACCACTTGTTACTGAAAAGGTTTCTGCCTTAAACGAGAAGGGAAAGTATGGTTTTTTAGTTGATCTGAAAGCCAACAAGGTTGAGATAAAGAGAGAGGTAGAGAGAATGTACGGTGTTAGTGTTCTTAGTATTCAAACCATGAGATACATGGGAAAAAGAAAAAGCAGATATACTAAGGCGGGTGTTTTATCCGGTAAAAAAAATAATTTTAAAAAGGCAATTGTTTCTCTCCGCGAAGGTGAGGTAATTGATTTCTATAGCGGTATATAATTGAATTGATATGTCTGTAAAAAAATTTAGACCTGTTACTCCTGGACAAAGATTTAGAGTGGGTCCTGTTTTTAAGGAGATTACAACAGCTTCACCAGAAAAGTCTTTGGTGTCTTCTATAAAAAAATCTGGTGGTAGAAATAATGTGGGAAAGATGACCATGCGATATATCGGTGGTGGCCACAAAAGGAGTTATAGGATAATAGATTTCAAAAGAAATAAATCGGGTATTCCTTCTACAGTAAAGTCTATAGAGTATGATCCTAACAGATCTGCAAGAATAGCCTTATTGTACTATGCAGACGGAGAAAAAAGTTATATACTGGCTCCCGAAGGTTTAAAAGTGGGACAAACAATAGTTAGCGGTGAGAACGCGGCGCCTGAGGTAGGAAACGCACTGCCACTTTCATCCATACCAATGGGTACTATTGTTCACAATATAGAATTGAAACCAGGAAAGGGCGGATCTTTGGCTCGCAGCGCTGGATCTTATGGTCAATTGGTTGCACGTGAAGGAAAGTATGCGACCATCAAATTGCCTTCCGGGGAAATGAGATTGGTTCTAGTTAATTGCTTTGCCACAGTTGGTGCAGTTTCCAATGGAGATCATATGAACCTTACTCTCGGGAAAGCAGGAAGAAACAGATGGTTAGGTACAAGACCAAGAGTTAGAGGTGTTGCAATGAATCCCGTGGACCATCCAATGGGTGGAGGGGAAGGTAAGTCTTCCGGAGGTCACCCACGATCAAGAAAAGGTGTGGTATCTAAAGGTAAAAAGACTAGAGATCAGAATAAATACTCTAATAGATTAATAATTAGCAGGAAAAAATAATGGGAAGATCATTAAAAAAAGGACCTTATATTGATTTCAGGTTGGATAATAAAATATCCACTATGGTTAATTCCGGTAAAAAATCGGTAATAAAAACATGGTCTAGAAGATCCATGATTTCTCCCGATTTTGTAGGTCATACCTTTGCTGTACATAATGGAAATAAATTTATCCCGGTTTATGTAACTGAAAACATGGTTGGGCATAAACTAGGAGAGTTTGCTCCCACACGAAACTTCAGAGGGCATGCCGGAAATAAAAAAGATAAGGGTAAAAAATAATTGAAATGGAAGCAGTAGCAAAATTAAAAAACGTTCCCTCTTCACCTAGAAAAATGCGCCTGGTTGCTGACTTGATTAGAGGTCAGAAAGTTAATAAGGCACTTAACATTTTAAAGTTTGAGTCTAAGAAAGGTTCTGTAAAGCTAGAAAAGCTGTTACTTTCGGCGATTTCTAACTGGAGGTTAAAGAATGCAGATGCTAGACTTGAAGATGCGGATCTTTATGTGAAAACAATATTCGTTGATGGAGGCAGAATTTTGAAAAGATTACGCCCTGCTCCTCAGGGAAGAGCACATAGAATACGAAAAAGATCAAATCATGTAACACTTGTAGTTGACAATTTGGCTTCTTCCATAGATGCTACCGGTGAAGTTTCTGAAATCACTAAAACTGAAAATAAATAAAATGGGACAAAAAGTTAACCCTATCGGTTTAAGGCTTGGCATTATAAAAGGTTGGGACTCCAATTGGTATGGAGGAAGAACCTTCTCTGAAAAGCTTGTTGAAGATGAGAAGATCAGAAAATATATAAGTGCTAGAATTCCAAAAGGAGGGATCTCTAAAGTTATTATTGAAAGGACTTTGAAGAGAATCACCTTGACAATTAATACTGCAAGACCAGGAGTGGTTATAGGAAAAGGTGGAGGAGAAGTTGATAAAATTAAGGAGGAGCTTAAAAAGATTACCGGGAAAGATGTTCAGATAAACATTTTTGAAATAAAGAGACCGGAGTTAGATTCTAAACTTGTAGGAGAGTCTATCGCGCAACAATTGGAAGCAAGAATTTCCTATAGAAGGGCGATGAAACAAGCGATTTCTTCAGCAATGAGGGTAGGAGCGCTAGGTATAAAAGTTAAAGTTTCAGGAAGGTTGGGCGGTGCTGAAATGGCTAGAACTGAACAATATAAAGAAGGTAGAATTCCACTTCATACTTTGAGAGCTGATATAGATTATGCTATTTCCGAGGCGCATACAGTTTATGGAAAGATTGGTATAAAGGTATGGATCTTCAAAGGAGAGGTTTTTGGGAAAAGAGATTTGTCTCCAAATATCGGAGTAGCTAATGCAGCTGTGCCGTCAGGAGCAGCTTCTTCTCAACAAAGATCAGACAGAGGAAAACCAAATAGAGATAACAGAAGAGGTGGAGGAGATAATCGTGACAGGGATAGGGGCGGAGATGATGGAAATAGAAGAAAGAAAAAATAAAGAATATTTTATTCTAAATAAAATATAAAAATGTTACAGCCGAAAAGAACAAAATTTAGAAAGCAGCAAAAGGGAAGGGTAAAGGGAATTGCTACTAGAGGACATGACATCGCCTTTGGATCATTTGGAATTAAATCCCTTGAGTCAGGATGGATCACTAGTCGTCAATTGGAAGCAGCGCGTATTGCTTTGACAAGAGCGATGAAAAGGGAGGGACAAGTTTGGATTAGAATATTCCCTGACAAACCCATTACTAAGAAACCTGCTGAGGTTCGTATGGGAAAAGGTAAAGGAGCGCCAGAATATTGGGTGGCTGTTGTTAAACCCGGAACCATTTTATTTGAATCTACAGGTATAGATTTCGACGTAGCTCAGGAGTCTTTACGATTGGCTGCTCAAAAGCTGCCCATTAAAACCAAATTTGTGGTTCGAAGGGATTATACTCAACAATAATTCTATGTAAATAACTCCTTTTAGGAGTATTCACTAGATAATTAAATAGAATTTAGTAATGAAAAATTCAGAAATAGCCGCTTTAACGGTAGAAGAAATTAAGGAGAAATTGGCTTCGGAAAAGGAAGCTTTAACTAAGCTCAAATTTGCTCACGCAATTACTCCTATAGAAAATCCTATGAAAATAAAGGAAACCAGGAGAGTTATTGCCAGACTTAATGGTGAATTACGTTCTAAAGAACTTTCAAAATAGTTATTAAATGGAGGCTAGAAATTTTAGAAAAGAAAGAGTGGGTAGAGTGGTTAGCAATAAAATGCAAAGCACTATTACTGTAGCTGTTGAACGAAAAGTGAAACACGGTATCTACGGTAAATTTATGAAAAAGACTACCACACTTATGGCCCATGATGCCAATAACGATTGCCAGATAGGTGATACTGTTAAAATCATGGAAACAAGACCATTGAGTAAATTAAAAAGGTGGCGATTAGTAGAAATAATAGAAAGAGCTAAATAAAAATGATACAGCAAGAATCTAGATTAAATGTAGCAGATAATAGCGGGGCAAAAGAAGTTTTAGTTATACGCGTTTTGGGCGGAACTAGAAAAAAATATGCTTCTGTAGGAGACAAGATTGTTGTTACTGTTAAATCTGCACTTAGTTCAAGCTCCTTAAAAAAGGGAACAGTTTCCAAAGCTGTTATTGTTAGAACAAAGAAAGAAGTAAGACGTAAGGACGGATCTTATATCAGATTTGAGGATAATGCAGCCGTTTTATTAAATGCCAATGACGAGCCCAGAGGTACTCGTATTTTTGGACCTGTTGCCAGAGAATTAAGAGAAAAGCAATTTATGAAAATTGTATCATTGGCCCCTGAAGTTCTATAACCATGGAGAAGAAAATTAACAAGAAAGTAAAGCTTCATATTAAGCAAGGCGATACTGTGAAAGTAATCGCTGGAGATTCAAAAGGTAAAACTGGTAAAGTATTATCAATTGAAACAGGCAAGGAAAAGGCTCTAGTGGAAGGCGTAAATATCGTATCTAAACACACTAAACCGTCTGCCAAAAGTCCTGAAGGAGGAATTGTAAAGCAAGAGGCTCCTATTCATATAAGTAATTTACAATTAATAAATCCGGCTACTGGAGAAGGAACCAAGGTAGGAAGAAAGCTGGATGATAAAGGTAAATTGAAAAGATATTCTAAAAAGACTGGTGAATTTATTTAATATGGCAACTCCAAGATTAAAAGAAACTTATCTTAAAGAAATTGTTCCCTCTTTGAAGGAGAAATTTCAATTTAAGTCAATAATGCAAGTTCCTAAGATTACAAAAATCTGCATTAATAAAGGTATAGGAGCCGCAGTAGCCGACAAGAAATTGGTAGATGTAGGAGTAGAAGAACTTACTACAATAACAGGCCAAAAGGCAGTGGCAACTAAATCCAAGAAGGCCATCTCTAATTTTAAGTTACGTGAGAATATGCCTATTGGGGCAAAAGTAACTTTGAGGGGAGATAAAATGTATGAATTTTTAGATAGATTGACAACAATAGCGCTTCCCAGGGTTAGGGATTTTAGAGGAATAAGTGAAAAAGGATTTGATGGCCGTGGAAATTATACATTAGGTGTAAAGGAACAAATTATTTTTCCGGAAATAAGTATTGATAAAGTTCAAAAGATTTCTGGAATGGATATCACATTTGTGACTACTGCACAGAATGATGAGGAGAGTTTTGAATTATTAAAAGCATTTGGATTGCCGTTCGCAAACCAGAAAAAATAATGATATGGCTAAAGAATCAATAAAAGCTAGAGAACGCAAAAGAGAAAAATTAGTAGCTAAATATGCTGCAAAAAGAGCAGAGCTAAAGGCAAAGGGAGATTATGAAGCGTTAGATAAACTTCCAAGAAATGCTTCTCCTGTTAGATTACACAACAGATGTAAATTGACTGGAAGACCAAGAGGATACCTAAGAAAATTTGGAATAAACAGAGTAACGTTTAGAGAAATGGCTTCTGATGGTAAGATTCCAGGTTTAACAAAATCAAGCTGGTAAACTTTTTAAGGAAAAAAGTTTTATTAATTGCAATAATTATCTATTTTTGCAGCCCTGTTTTTAACAATAAATAAATTAAATAATGACTGATCCAATAGCAGATTATCTTACAAGATTAAGAAACGCTATAAAAGCGAATCATAGGATCGTTGAAATACCTGCTTCAAATATTAAGAAAGAGCTTACAAAAGTACTTTTTGATAAGGGTTTTATTCAAAACTATAAGTTTGTTGAGGCTGCCCCTCAAGGTACTATTAAAATAGCGCTCAAATATCATCCGGTGCTTAAAACACCGGCTATAGTCTCCTTAGAAAGGGTAAGTAAGCCTGGCTTAAGAAAGTATGTTAATCATTTAAGTATGCCAAGGGTTTTAAGTGGACTGGGTGTTGCTATCATTTCTACTTCTAAAGGAGTAATGACAGATAAGGAAGCCAGACAGCAAAATATCGGTGGTGAAGTTCTTTGTTACGTATATTAATTAAATAGTTGAAATGTCACGAATAGGAAATAAACCTATAGCTATTCCTAACAATGTTACTATTACTATAGATAAAACTTTAGTAACTGTAAAGGGACCCAAAGGAACGCTTGCTCAAAAGGTAGATTCAGATATTAAAGTGGAAATAGAGGGGACTGAGCTTCTTGTAAAGCGACCAACTGACCAAAAAAGACATAAAGCGCTCCATGGTCTGTACAGATCTCTCATCAATAATATGATAATTGGTGTGAGCGATGGATATAAACATAGTTTGGAATTAGTAGGGGTTGGATATAAAGTTACTGCAAGTGCTAATGTTTTGGAGTTGAACTTGGGATATTCTCATAATATCTTTCTTTCCGTTCCTCAGGAGATAGCCGTATCTGCAGCTACTGAAAAAGGAAAAAACCCAACTATTACGCTTTCAGGCATTGATAAGCAACTGTTAGGTCAAATTGCTGCAAAGATTAGATCATTCAGAAAGGTGGAACCATATAAAGGAAAAGGTATCAGATTCTCTGGTGAAGTTGTAAGAAGAAAAGCTGGTAAAACAGCAGCTAAAAAATAATAAATATGGCGACTAAAAAGGACAGTAGACGTATTAAAATTAAGAAAAGTATTAGGGCGAAAATTTCGGGCACTTCTTCAACCCCAAGATTGTCAGTCTTTAAGAGCAATACTTCAATTTACGCACAGTTGATCGATGATTCAACTGGCAGGACAATTGTAAGCAGCTCATCTAAGGAAGTTTCAAGTGAGAAGAATGCTAATATTGAGATATCGGTTTCTGTAGGGAAGAAATTGGCAGAGAAAGCACTTTCTACTGGTATAGAAAAGGTGACTTTTGATAGAAATGGTTATTTGTATCACGGTAAGCTTAAAGCTTTAGCAGAAGGTGCTAGAGAAGGAGGCCTTAAATTTTAATTTGATATGTCTCAAATCAATATAAGATCAGTTAAAGCAAGCGAAACGGATCTCAAGGAAAAGGTTGTAGCAATACAAAGAGTTGCAAAAGTTGTAAAAGGAGGTCGAAGATTCAGCTTCTCTGCTATTGTGGTGGTGGGTGACGGGCAAGGCGTTGTAGGATATGGTTTAGGAAAAGCCAATGAAGTTACAGACGCTATTACTAAAGGAATAGACGATGCTAAAAAGAATTTAATTAGAGTTCCTATCTTAAAGGGAACCGTTCCTCACGTTGCAACCGGTAAATTCAGTGGTGGTTTTGTTCTTTTAAAGCCTGCTGCTCCTGGAACTGGTGTTCTTGCCGGCGGTTCAATGCGTGCAGTTCTTGAAAGTGCAGGTATTAAAGATGTATTGGCAAAATCAAAAGGTTCATCTAATCCTCATAATGTGGTAAAAGCAACTTTTGATGCGTTACTTAACATGAGAGATCCTTTTACTGTTGCACAGCAAAGATCAGTTTCTCTATCAAAAGTATTTAATGGATAATCATGAGCAAGGTTAGAATTACACAAAGTAAGAGCGTAATTGGTCAGCAGAACCGTCAAAAGTTAACAGTAAAAGCATTAGGTTTAGGCAAGATCAATAGTTCTGTTGAGGTTGAGCTAACGCCTCAAATCAAAGGAATGATTGACAAAGTGAAACACATTGTTACTGTAAATGAATTATAACTTTTCATTTTTGTGTTTCTAAATTAATATTGATAAATAGTTGAATTCCTATAATAGAATTTAAAATGAAATTAAATCAATTAAAACCTGCTGAAGGTGCCACTAAGGTAAAAAAGAGATTGGGAAGAGGTACAGGATCAGGAATGGGTGGAACTTCTACCAGAGGTCATAAAGGAGCAAAATCTCGTTCAGGTTACAGCAGCAAAAAAGGGTTTGAAGGAGGACAAATGCCTCTTCAAAGAAGAATTCCCAAGTTTGGCTTTAGAAATCCAAATAGAATAGAATATAAAAGTATAAATTTGGATTCTTTACAAGAATTAGTAAATAAGACTGGCGCAACAGCTGTAGATTTTGATCTATTTGTATCAAACGGACTTGTTTCAAAAAATGATCTTGTTAAAATTTTGGGTAGAGGGGAGTTTACAAGCGGAATCGAAGTAAAAGCACATGCTTTTTCCGCATCTGCAGTTAAAAGTATAGAAAAAGTAGGAGGAAAAGCTATTACTTTATAATATGAAAAAGTTTATAACTACTATAAGAAACATTTTCTCAATTGAGGATCTTAGAACCCGTATTATCAATACCATTGGGTTCATCCTAATTTTCAGATTGGGTTCTTTTGTAGTTTTACCTGGTGTGGATCCCTCTAAATTAAGAGAAGGTGACATATCTGGAGTTTTAGGCTTACTCGATGCTTTTACCGGAGGTGCATTTAATAATGCATCTGTTTTTGCATTAGGTATAATGCCATATATTACTGCCTCCATTGTTCTTCAACTTTTGACAGTTGCTGTTCCTTATTTTCAGAAGATGCAAAAGGAGGGTGAATCTGGGAGGAAGAAAATTAGTCAGATCACACGTGTTTTGACTATTGGGGTTTGTATCGCACAGTCTTTTGCCTTTATTGCTGGTATGATTCCGGCTGAATCTATTGTTATAAATACCAGTTTATTCACTGGTTACGCTTTGGTTATTCTTACCGCTGGTACTATATTTTGTATGTGGATCGGTGAAAGAATGACGGAAAAAGGGATTGGAAATGGAATATCGATGCTTATTATGATCGGTATTATCTCAAGATTTCCTACTGCTTTATTGTCAGAGGCAATGGCTAGACAAATGGGAGGTGCATTGATATTCTTGGCAGAAATTATTGCGTTGTTTGTTGTAGTAATGGCAGTGATCATGCTTACTCAAGCAACAAGAAGGATACCTGTTCAGTATGCTAAACAAGTCGTTGGTAATAAAGTATATGGCGGCCAAAGGCAATATATTCCATTAAAAGTTAATGCTGCTGGTGTTATGCCGATAATCTTTGCTCAATCTTTAATGTTTTTGCCTTCAATGATTGCTCAAGTATTTTCTGAAGATAGTGATATTGCTACTTATATAGCAACAACCTTTGGTAATTATACTTCCTGGGAATATAATTTTGTATTTGGGGTAATGATTATTGTATTTACATTCTTTTATACTGCAATAACAGTAAGTCCAAATCAAATAGCAGATGATTTAAAGAGGAATGGAGGATTTATTCCTGGAATTAAGCCAGGTGCACAAACCTCGGATTTTATAGATTTAGTTCTTACCAGAATTACGCTTCCAGGATCTATTTTTCTTGCCATTGTGGCTATTTTACCTGCTATTGCTAGTTCAATGGGTATGATGACGGAGTTTTCTTATTTTTATGGGGGAACTTCCTTATTGATTATTGTAGGGGTTGTCTTGGATACATTGCAGCAAATTGAGGGATATTTGTTGATGAGGCATTATGAGGGAATGATGAAGTCTGGAAAGATTAAGGGAAGATCTCAGAATGTGGCTGTTGCCTCCTAATTTCAATGATTCAATATAAAACAAAAGAAGAAGTTGCAATAATTAAGGAGAGTGCGGATATTTTAGGTAAAGCGCATGCGGAAGTTGCAAAGCTTATTAAACCAGGGATTAAAACTATTCAGTTAGATAAAATAGCTGAAGAATATATAAAAGATAACGGAGGCATACCCTCATTTAAAAATTTTAATGGTTTCCCTTCGTCTTTATGTATTTCCGTTAATGAGGCGGTAGTACACGGGTTTCCGGGAGAGTATGAGTTAAAGGAAGGCGATATTATTTCGGTGGATTGTGGCGTATTTTATAAAGGTTTTCATAGTGATTCTGCCTATACCTATCCGATAGGTAACGTAAGTGAGGACACGTTGCAACTATTAAGAGTTACAAAGGAATCTTTAAATAAGGGAATAGAAGCTGCAAAGTTTGGGGCAAGGATTGGTGACATAGGATTTGAAGTACAATCATATGTTGAAAAACTGGGGTTCAGCGTGGTGAGAGAATTAGTAGGGCACGGCGTCGGACGAAAGTTGCATGAAAGACCGGAGGTGCCGAATTTTGGAAAGAGAGGACAGGGTATAAAGTTGCAAGAGGGGTTGGTAATAGCCATTGAGCCTATGATTAATTTGGGTAAAAAGGCCGTGGTTCAGGAAAGAGATGGGTGGACCATTCGGACAGCGGATAGAAAGCCCTCAGCTCACTTTGAACATACAGTTGCAGTTTTTAAAGACAAAACAGAAGTGTTAACAACCTTTAAATATATAGAAGAGGTTTTTAAATTTTAATATGGCGAAACAATCATCTATTGAACAAGATGGAACTATTATCGAAGCACTTTCTAATGCAATGTTTCGAGTTGAACTGGAAAACGGACATCAGGTAATTGCCCATATTTCCGGAAAGATGAGGATGAATTATATTAAAATTTTACCAGGGGACAAAATTAAATTGGAAATGTCTCCTTATGATTTAACTAAGGGAAGAATCGTATATAGATATAAATAAAATGAAAGTTAAGACATCTATTAAAAAGAGGAGCGCTGATTGTAAGATTATCCGAAGGAAGGGTAAGCTTTATGTTATTAATAAAAAGAATCCAAGGTATAAACAAAGACAAGGTTAAAATTTATGGCAAGAATTGCAGGTGTAGACATACCCGACAATAAAAGAGGAGAAATAGGACTTACCTATATTTTCGGTATTGGGAAAAAGTCTGCTCAACAAATTTTAAGTAAAGCAGGAGTAAATCTTGATAAAAAGGTAAGCGAGTGGAATGATGATGAATCACAAGCTATTCGTGGTATCATTAGCAGCGAATTCAAAGTTGAGGGTGTTCTTAAATCTGAAGTTCAGATGAGCATTAAGCGATTGATGGACATCGGTAGCTATAGAGGTCTTAGACATAGAAAAGGTCTTCCAGTACGTGGTCAGAAAACAAAAAATAATGCACGTACCAGAAAAGGAAAGCGTAAGACTGTCGCAAACAAGAAAAAGGCAACTAAATAATAATTGTTAAAAATAGATCGAGAGATCTATCATCTAATTTAAAATGGCGCAAAAAAGAAAAGATAAGGCTAAGAAGAGGGTTGTAATTGCCGAACCTGTAGGTCAAGTACATATACAAGCTACCTTCAATAATATTATTATTTCTATGACCAACATGTCAGGTCAGGTATTATCTTGGGCTTCTGCTGGAAAGATGGGTTTTAAGGGTTCTAAAAAGAACACTCCGTATGCAGCTCAAATGGCAGCTCAAAACTGTGCACAAGCCGCATATGAAATGGGACTTAGAAAAGTTGAACTTTTTGTTAAGGGACCTGGTTCCGGGAGAGAGTCTGCTATAAGAACTATTCAGAATGCAGGAATTGAAGTTACAGTAATTAAAGATGTGACTCCTATACCTCACAATGGATGCAGGCCTCCAAAAAGAAGAAGAGTTTAATTATAAGTGTAAATTAAAGGTTAATCTGAATTAGGAATAATTCAAACCCCAATAAAAAATATCATATTTAAATGGCAAGATATACAGGTCCAAAATCTAAGATTGCTCGAAAGTTTGGAGAAGCTATTTTAGGAGCGAGTAAAGCTTTGCAAAAGAAAAGCTACCCTCCAGGACAGCATGGAAGAGGAAGAAAGAAGAAACAATCTGAGTATTCTATACAGTTAACTGAAAAGCAAAAGGCTAAATATACTTACGGTGTATTAGAAAGACAATTTGCTAAAACCTTTGAAATGGCTTCTAGAAAAGGCGGAATTACAGGGGAAAATCTGTTGAGATTACTAGAAGCTCGATTAGATAATACTGTTTTCAGATTAGGTATCGCTCCAACAAGACGGGCTGCACGCCAATTGGTTCTGCATAAACACATCGTGGTAAACGATCAAATCGTAAATATTGCTTCTTTTGAACTTAAACCAGGCGATCTAATTGCAGTGAGGGAAAAGTCTAAGTCATTGGAGGTAATAACAAATAGTTTAGCTGCTAGAGGAAGTAAGAGATTTCAGTGGTTGGAATGGAATGGTAATGATTTAGTTGGAAAATTTGTGACTTATCCGGAAAGAGATCAGATTCCAGAGAATATCCAAGAGCAGCTAATCGTAGAACTTTATTCAAAATAATTAATCATAATTATCTATATATGTCAATATTAGCATTTCAAATGCCGGAAAAAGTCGTTATGGAAAAAGCTGACGACTTTCATGGCTTGTTTGAGTTCAAACCCCTTGAAAAAGGTTACGGTGTAACAATTGGTAATGCTTTAAGAAGAATTTTATTGTCTTCTCTGGAGGGTTATGCTATAACTGGAATAAAGATACCTGGCGTTTTGCATGAGTTTTCTACAATAGAAGGTGTAGTGGAAGACGTATGTGAAATTATTTTAAATCTTAAAATGGTGAGATTTAAAAAGGTATCTGATGTAGTTGATAATAAAATTACAGTTTCAATTAAAAATCAAGATGTGTTTAAAGCTGGTGATATTGCTAAACACACTCAGTCTTTCGAGATATTAAATCCTGATTTTGTTATATGCAGTCTTGATTCTTCAATCAATTTCGACATTGAATTGATGGTTGAGAAAGGTAGAGGATACGTTCCTGCTGAAGAAAACAGACCAACTGAGCAAGTATTTGGATATATTCCAATTGATGCTATTTTCACTCCTATTAAAAATGTGAAATTTAGTGTTGAAAATACGCGGGTTGAACAAAAAACTGACTACGAAAAACTTATTTTGGACATTGAATCTGATGGTTCAATACATCCGGAAGAGGCCCTTAAAGGTGCTGCTTATATATTAATTCAACACTTCATGTTGTTCTCTGATCAGACCATGACGTTTGATGCAGTGAAACAAGAAGAGGAAGAGACTGTAGATGAAGAAATTCTTCACATGAGAAAGCTTTTAAAGACTTCTCTTGCAGATATGGATCTTTCAGTTCGTGCTTACAACTGTTTGAAAGCGGCGGATATTAAGTCTCTGGGTGATTTAGTAAGTTTGGAAATTTCTGATATGATGAAATTCAGGAATTTTGGTAAAAAATCACTTGCTGAATTAGAGCAACTTGTTCAGGATAAAGGATTAACCTTTGGAATGGACTTGTCTAAGTATAAACTTGATGAAGACTAATTAAAATGAGACACGGAAAGAAATTTAATCATTTAGGCAGAACTGCTTCTCATAGAAAGGCCATGCTTTCTAATATGGCTTCTTCTTTAATATTGCACAAACGTATTTCTACCACCGTAGCTAAAGCTAAGGAATTGAGAAAGTATGTTGAGCCGCTGTTAACGAAATCCAAAAGCGATACTACCCATTCCAGAAGAACTGTATTTGCCTACTTAAAAAATAAGGAATCAGTGAAAGTTCTTTTTAGCGAAGTAGCTGAAAAAATTGCTGCAAGGCCGGGAGGATATACTAGAATTATAAAATTAGGCACCAGACCTGGTGATAATGCTGATGTTTGTCTAATTGAATTAGTTGATTTTAACGAAACAATGTTAAACGCTGCTGCTCCTGCCAAAGCTAAAACAAGAAGAAGCAGAAGAGGGGGAAAGGCAACAGAAGGAAAGCAAGCTAAAGGAACTGAAGAATCTGAGGTTGCCGTACAAGGTGCCGAAGAAGAAAAAGCGCCAAAAGCTAAAAAGAAGGCTGCAAAACCAGCTGAAGAAACAAGTGAAAACGAATCTCCTTCAGAAAAACCAGAGTAAAATTGATCTTAAAAATATCATATCAAAGGGATTAGACAATTGTCTGATCCCTTTTTTTATGAATAAGGGAACCAGGATCATAATAAATTGCTTTAATAATAAATTAATACTAAACCTTAAATAGAACCAATGAAGTTTACTCAACAAAAAGAAGCTTATTTAATTCTTGAAGACGGAACTGTATATAAAGGTTGTGCCATTGGAAAGGTAGGGACAAGTGGTGGAGAAATCTGTTTTAATACAGGAATGACAGGTTACCAGGAAATATATACCGATCCGTCTTATTATGGACAAATACTTATAAATACCAATTCACACATTGGAAATTATGGAGTTTTGCAGGAGGAAATGGAGTCTGCTAATGTAAAGATCAACGGGTTGGTAGTGAGTACGTTTTCTAATGTTTATTCCAGAAATACGGCAGATAATGGCTTGCAGGAATACCTTGAAAGGAATAATATAGTTGGAATTTGTAATATTGATACCAGGGAACTTGTAAAGCATATCCGTAACAAAGGTGCAATGAATGCTGTTATCTCTTCAGAGATTTTAGATGTTGAAGTGCTGAAAAAGAAATTACAGGATATTCCATCAATGGACGGCTTGGAATTATCCTCCCAGATCAGCACTAAGGAAGCTTTCTGTTTAGGAAATCCTGATTCAGAGATCAAAGTTTCTGTTCTGGATTTAGGAATTAAAAATAGTATCCTTAAAAATCTGGCGAATAGAAATTGTTACTTGAAAGTTTTCCCGGCAAAGACTTCATATGAAGAAATGAAGGAATGGGGCGCCGACGGATACTTTATCTCTAATGGGCCTGGCGATCCTGCATCAATGCCTTATGCAGTTGACACTGTTAAAAAGATCCTGAATGAAGAGAAACCTTTATTTGGTATTTGTCTTGGACATCAAATCCTTGCTCTGGCAAATGGGGTATCAACTTATAAGATGCACCATGGACATAGAGGATTGAATCACCCGGTTAAAAATCTGATTACAGGAAGATCTGAAGTGACTTCACAAAATCATGGTTTTGGTGTAAGTAAAGAGGATTTGGTAAAAGCGGATAATATAGAAGTGACTCATGTGAATTTGAACGACGACACTATAGAAGGAATCAGGGTAAAAGGTAAAAAAGCATTTTCAGTTCAATATCATCCTGAGAGCTCTCCTGGACCACATGATTCCAGATATCTTTTTGATGATTTCCTCAAAATGATTAAGGAATAGGTAGTTATCTAAATTTTGTCTGCAAAAAATAAATGAAGGAGATACATGCGTGTTCTCCTTTTTTTGTGTCCTGGCAATAGACAATTTTTGAGAAAAAATGAGGTGATGTTTAAATAAGAAGTTATATTTGCCGACTTATTTAAAAGGTAGTCATGAGAGTGATGAAATAAGAAGGCTTAAAGCATGTAGGAATGAGGCGAAATGAATCGAAAGGATAGCCCCACCCAAAGGGCGCCATGAAGAGCAGAATGTCTGTAACGAAAGTGTATAAGGAAAGAGAGTCGAACCGAAAAATTTAATCTAATCATAAATAATTTAACAATCAACAATTATGAGCTTAATTGAAAGCGTACATGCAAGACAGATATTTGATTCAAGAGGAAACCCAACTGTTGAAGTAGATGTAATTACTGAAGACGGATATTTTGGTAGAGCTGCAGTGCCCTCCGGTGCGTCAACAGGTACTCATGAAGCAGTAGAGCTTAGAGATGGCGACAAGAAGAAATACATGGGTAAAGGCGTATTGAAAGCAGTAGAAAATGTAAATGATTTGATTTCGCCCGAATTAATTGGTTTTGACGTTTTTGAACAAAACCTTATTGACAAGGTAATGCTTGAACTTGATGGTACTCCGAACAAAGGAAAACTTGGAGCAAATGCTATTTTGGGTGTTTCCCTAGCTGTAGCTAAGGCTGCTGCGGAAGCTTCTAACCAATCGTTGTTCAGGTATATTGGAGGAGTAAACGCCAATACTTTGCCTGTGCCAATGATGAATATTTTAAACGGAGGAAGCCATGCAGATAATTCTATCGATTTTCAGGAATTTATGATTATGCCTGTTAATGCTCCGACATTTTCTGAAGCATTAAGAATGGGTACTGAAGTTTTTCATCATTTGAAAACTGTGTTAAAGAAAAAAGGTCTTTCTACAAACGTAGGAGATGAAGGTGGTTTTGCCCCTAATATTACTTCAAATGTAGAAGCCATCGAAGTAGTACTTCAAGCTATCGAGGCTGCAGGTTACAGACCGGGTGAAGATATTTTTATTGCTATGGATGCTGCTGCCTCTGAGTTTTATGAGAACGGTGTATACCATTTCAAGAAATCTTCCGGCGAGAAATTAACATCTTCTCAAATGGCAAATTACTGGAACGACTGGACAAACAAATATCCTATTCTTTCTATTGAAGATGGAATGGCTGAAGATGACTGGAATGGATGGAAAGAGTTAACAAACCTTGCAGGAAAGAAAATCCAGTTGGTAGGAGATGACCTTTTTGTAACCAACGTAACAAGATTAAAAGAAGGTATTGATAAAGGAATTGCAAACTCTATTCTTGTGAAGGTGAATCAAATTGGTTCATTAACAGAAACAATTAACGCGGTTAACCTGGCTCAGAGAAATAACTATAAGAGCGTAATGTCTCACAGATCTGGTGAAACTGAAGATAATACAATCGCTGATCTTGCTGTTGCTTTAAATTGTGGACAGATCAAAACCGGATCAGCTTCAAGGTCCGATAGAATGGCCAAATACAATCAGTTGATAAGAATTGAAGAAGAACTTGGAGAGACAGCTTACTTTCCGGGAAAAAATTTCTAAATAAAGAGGCCCCGGTAAGGGGCTTTTTTATTTGTTTTCTTTATTTTTATAGAAATCGTTCATCGTTATATGTCTGACCGGATTCCAAAAGTATTTAAGAGTTTTTATTTTATCGTAGGTGTTGGCTTTCTTGTTTGGATGCTATTTTTTGATGCAAGCGATTTGATCACTCAATATAAACTTTCAAGCACTAAGAGTGATTTAATTGATGAGAAAGAATATTATCTTAAGAAAATACAGGAAGTAAAACAGGAGCGAAAAGAGCTTCTAAGTAATCCTACACTCTTAGAAAAATTTGCCCGGGAAAGGTATCTGATGAAAAAGCCTTCCGAGGACGTATTCATAGTCATTGATGAAAAAAAGGAAAACTAGCGCGCCATTTTAAGCTTTTCCTATATTTATTCCTCTTAAAAATCTTTTTTGAAATACAATGGAGTTATCCTTCTCCCGTTTGAATTGTAGTTATTTACTACCATGAACAAAAGCTTTGTTT
>Ga0196965_1000513_pt1 | contig 21932 bp, 8 predicted proteins | sample S1_20metaG_FD_148668 | JGI IMG/M metagenome (GOLD analysis project Ga0196965, IMG submission 148668) | Soil microbial communities from Anza Borrego desert, Southern California, United States - S1_20 | ecosystem: Environmental > Terrestrial > Soil > Desert | place: USA: California | collected... | reverse complement strand
CATAAGAACTGCGGATGCCATTAAGGAGAAGATTTAACACAGGTGGACCTGATCCTACCGTTCCGGTTAAGGGGAAACGTGCTAGGATTATTGCTAACTCTCAGTATCCTGAATTTAGTACAGAGTTTCAACGTGCTAAAGATCAATACTTAAAACACTATCCCGGTGGAGTAGATTTTGTTGAAGCAGGTAACTATGACGAACTGAAGAAAGCTTTTGGTAGTTTAGGAACAGATCAAGACCTTATTATGATGACACATTATAATGAGGATTCGATGTTTAGGACACCTGTTTCTGATCCTAGTATGAGAGGACTTAATGATGTTCCTGATGGACAGACATTAAGTACTTTATTTAAAGGATTGCAAGATCGTGGATATAATGGTAATTGTTATTTAGGTATATGTCATGGTGAAAATACTGCAAAGGCAATACAGAGTCAAGGAGTTAATATACCTATGTTTGCGGCTCCCGGAGAACAAAAGTGGTTTGGGACTAATCCGGGAAATAAGGAAAGTTTTGAAGATTTTTTCTTTGGTGTAAGAGGTAGTAAAGCAAAAGCAGGTGATCCTGTACATTATAATGACTCTGTTAATTCTTATACAACCCAAGCAATAGATCCAGAACTAGGTAAAGATTATAAACTATTACTGTCGGAAAGACGCCAAGAACTTATGAAAAGAAGAGCCAGTGCAACTCCGGTGAATACCGTAGCACCTCTTAAAGAGGTGAAGCTTCGGTTTGGTGGAAAATTTAAGTATGCAACAGGTGGACCATATGAAGATGATCTTGCCGGCTTCTATGGAAGAACAAATCCATTAGGAGTAGGAGAAGAAGAAACTGCATCCACTGCTAAACCAAAGTTTAATTTTGGAGAAGGATTAAATAAGATATTACCTTTTGCTACTAACATAAGTAATAGTTTTAGGAGACTTCCTGAACCTCCTAGACCAATGCTTGAGCAAAATCTTAATCCAGAACTTGTGAACTTTGACGCTGATAGAGCAGAACTTGATAGAACTTTTAGAAGTTTTAATAAAGGTATCTCTCAATCAACCAATAACGTAGCACAAGCCAATGCTGCTAAAGTAGGTACTCTTGGTAAGATACTTGAAGCAAAAGGTAAATTAAGTCAAAACGAACGTAATACTAATGCTGAAATAAAGAATCAAACTAATCGATTTAACTCCTTTATATCAGGAAGAAATGTAGAGCGCAGTAATGATTATAATAATGAATTATTTTCACGTACTTTGAAAGAACAACAACTAAGAGCAGAAAACTTAGCTGATGTAAGCAATAAGATACAATTATCTCGTAGAGATGAGGATATGATGGATTTGGAGAATCGTAAACTTGGGATCTTACTCGCAACAGATAAAGATACTGGGACATTTAATCGTAATCTATACGATAACTACTTGGGTGAACTATACCCTAAGAGAAAAAGATTTGGCGGTAAATTAAAGACTTACTAATATGGCGAAACAGTCATTATATGACAATATTAATTCCGTTAATTCACAGTACGTTCCTCGTTTTGTTGGTTCTAACTATAATGAACTTAGTGAAGCGAAGAAGGCGTTAGATGAACGGTTCTATCGGAATAGAGATTATTCTGATAAGATTAGTATGATGTTAGCACAAGAACAATATCTTGAAGGGGATAGAGCCATTAAGGATAAACTTACTGAATCAATATATGGACAAATAGATGCTATTAGTAAATCTGAATCCAATTTTGAAAACTCATCTGCTGCTGTTAGTCAGTTAGCAAGAGAGTTTCTAACTAACCAAGAACGTATAGCTGCACTTGATAATTATAGAAGGGTTGAAGAAGCAAGAGAATTACAAACAAAACTTGGCGCTCAAGCTATTAATTTTGGCGATAGCTTGGAAAAGTTTTCAACTATTGACCCCAACACCGGTCAAACTAGAAGATTTAATCTGGGAATTGAGCAAAGGCTTGATTATGATAAGCAAAGAGAACAATTTTATAATCAGATAGAAGCTGATCTAAAAGCGGGTAAACTTAGTCCTGTAGATATAGAAGGTATTTATGGATTTGTTTCTAGTTCTATGACAGAAACAAACGTAGATAAAATAGGTAAATATCTTAATGATGCATTCTTAAGATATAAGAGTACTCCTGAATACCAACAAGAAAGAAGGAAGTTAACACAACTTGAAGGATTATCTTCAGATCAAGCTGATCAGACGATTAAAGATAATCTAGCTGCGGTAGGTAGAGAGAGACTTCTTAATCGTACACGCATACAATATGAACAAGATCCATTTGCCATCTATGCTGCAAAGAAATCATTAGAGGAAGAACAAGGTGCGGTTCTTGATAGAGCTAATTCACAATATCTACGAAATCCTAATCTTCCGGATAACCCTTTTGAAGGTGTTGAATTTAAAGAAGATGGTACAGCAACAGCATCAAGAATTAAGGATATTAAATATCAGATGACTCCAAGGGGTCCAGTTCCTATATTAACTCCTGAGCCAGATACAAATAAAACTGAGGAAGTTAATAATGCTGCTGCAACTATTGTTGACAATAATCAACGGAGTCTTCCATTCTTAGAACAACAGTATGGAAGTGGGTTTGCAAGTCAATACAATCTAAGTGGTATGAATCCAAAGCAGATAGGAGAACTTCATACTAAAGCATATGATAGTATGAAATCTATCTCAGCTAATATATTAAGACCATCGGGAGATGTATTAGACGCATTGAATAAAGTAATTGTTCCTAGTATCCAAGATAGATCCATTTATACATTAGATAAGCAAGGAAAGCCTACACAAGGAGGAGACTATGCCGCAGTTAGAGAAGATTTGGATATGTCAGCAGAGGAATTTGCAAAGGCTATCGAGAATGCTAAAGTTACAGGTATTGCTCCTTTTAATCCTTATAATACCGAACTAGCCGGGGGATTTACAATGACTATAACGACACCAGATGGTCATAGAACTCTTTTAGTTGGTGCTGATCAAGGACAAGCTGCATTTTTCAAACGTGGACAAATGTTGAGTATGGCGAAAATGACAGGTCAAAGGGTTGATATACCTCCGGGATCAGGACTAGACGAATTTGGATATGTAGCTACTCCTCTTCTTAATAAAAATGGAACCTATGATGTATACGTATCAAAGTATGATCGTAATACTAATATGGTACCATTTGATCCAGATGGTAAAGTTTTCTCTATACCATTAGATGATTTACTAGAAATGGACGTAAGTAGATATACCAATTCAAATCTTCTTCGATCTAAGCTAACACGGACGAAAAATACTTCGGTAGAATAATGCCTGATCCAATCAAACAAAAACCCAAGTATATAGATGCGCCTATCACTAAGCGCATTTATAGTAATGAACCTATTGGTACAAAGGGTACATCATTAGACAGTCAATATGATTTATATACTAATCCTGCTAATATTGGTAGTGTTGGTGTTACTAGAGCTACCTTACAACCTTGGTATGACCAATTAGGTAATAACGCAGCCAAACTTATACCTGCTATTGGTTTAGGTATTGTTGAAAATGCTGGGTATATAGGTGAGTTATTTGATTCAAATCAGGACTATACTAATGCTCTTACTGAATGGGCTACTAAAGGTAGGCAAGGACTTGAAGGAGCATTACCTACTTATCGACAAAATCCAAATGAAGTATTTGATTTAACTGATAGTGGCTGGTGGGCGCAACATGGTTTAGGACTTTTTGAATCTATTGGGGAATTCTTTGTAACTGGTGCTGGTGTAGGTTCTGCCACTAGTGCAGCAGCTAAAGGTATTGCTAGTGCTGTTAAAGCTGGTAAAGTATTATCAGGTGGGTTACAAGCTACTGCTCAATTAGGAACAGCATCTACTCTTGCCTATACTGAAGGTGCTATATCTGGTGCTCAGATATATAAAGAAGTATATGATCATGAAATTAAACTTCATGGTAATATAGATCAAGCTAAAACAAGGGCAGCACAAGCAGCAAGTGAAACGGTAAAACTTAACACCATACTTAATACAGGTCTTAACGTAACCGCTTTATCACCTCTCTTTAAGACGATGAATAGTATGCAGACAGCTACTAGATTAGGTCTTAATAGGAAAGCAGGTGAAAAGCTTAGTGATTGGGCAACAAGACTTGGACAACTAGAACAACAAGGAATTATTCAACCAAACTTCAAGAAAGTGTTACTCCGTGAAGCAGGACAAGAAGCACTTGAAGAAGATGTAAACTTATACGCTGAAAGTGAAGGACGTATTACAGGTGGATTAGAAAAGGCATCTGATAAAGATCCATTTCAACGATTCCTTAATAAGGTATTTACAGAAGAAGGTGCTCTTAATGCTATTCTTGGTGCTGTAGGTGGTGTTGGACAAACAACAGCTATTAATCATTTACCATATCGTACAGATGAAAATGGTAATCGAGTTAGTAATTCTGCATTGGCTACACTTCAACAGAATGAAGCTGCTAAAGGATTAATTGTTGATCTGAAAGCAGACATTGAATATATTACCACAAAACAGAAAGAACTTAATAGAAGTCTTGAACAAAATGATAAGGAGGCAGTTCAGAAGGCTAAAGAGGATTTATTTAATATAGCTGCACTCAGAGCAATACGTAATGGTAATGCTCAAGAATTTGCTGAAACCATTAAACAAATTGGGTTAATTGATAACACTCAGGTTGGAGAAGATGGTAAGACTGAAGCAATGAGATTAGGATATGCTGACTCAACTGAAGATAATGATTATAAAACAATAGCAGCAAGAAAAGCACATGAATTAACTGAACTAGGAGAAGAATATGAGCGTGTAGGTAGATTATTTAATGATAAATTTACAACTGACCAAGTATTTAGACATCGTCTTGATATTTATTCAGCACAAGAAACTGTAGATAAACTTGATCAGGAAAATACTAAACTTACAAATGCTACTCTAAAGCTAGTTACTGATCCAATCATTGCTCCTATAGTTAGTGAATCTGCACAGATATCAGCAGTTAATGCAGTTATTAACTCATTAGAATCTCGTAAGGATCTTACTCCACTTGAGGAAAGAATGTTAGGTAATCTTAGAAATACTAACATGATCAACACTAAGTTGATGACAGATGCCCTCAAACTTGATCCTTCCTTAAAAGCAAAGCTAACTGAAAATGCAGGAGTAGTTAAAACACTTACACAAAATAGAGTACCCTTAATTTCATTACAGGAGGAAGTTAGACAACTCAAAGGCGAATATAATAAACTTCTTGATAATCCTAGAGAGACAACTAAAACATTTAAAGATGTTAAAGAAGCTATAGTTAAACAATTACAAAAGAAAGAAACTGATAAAAAGATAACGGAAGAAAAAGCTCAGGAGGTCAAAGATAAAGAGGACGCAAAGATCCAGAAACAGAATAATAAGACAAAATATCGTGAAATAGTAGGTGAATTTGCTATCATTTCTAATCCTGAAGGAGGATTTGATATAGTAGACGAGGAAGCAGGAGCTGTAATGGATACCCAACCTACGTTAGAATTAGCTAAAGCTAAGGCACAGGAATTTAATAAACGCTCTAAAGAAGAATCCAAAGGAGAACCTTATGAGGTAACTCCTATTGTTATCGATAAGAAACCTTCTACTACAGATGGAACTACACAAATTAAGACAAAGGAGATTAAGGACCGAGAACAACAACTTGAAAAAGAAACAATACAACAAGGAACTATTAATGAAAATGTTGTAGGTAAAGCAAATAAGATAGCTTATCGTGCTAAAGAAGATAACACGTCAGGAGTTAATCCTCAATATTTGATTTTACATTCTTCAAAGTTTAAAGTAGGAACTAAAGTTACTCTTAAAGTAGCTACGGAAACATCATTTTATAAACCTGATCTCCCTAATAACAAAGTACCTATAGGGGTTTATCATAAAGGAAACTTAGTAGGATTTGTTCATGTATTAGGTGATAATGAGAAAAATGTTGAACTTTCACGTATTAGGGATTATGTGATCGCAAACGAAACAGTCGAAACGACTATCGTTGATAAAGACTTAGGAGTCCTTAATAAAGGAACCAAACAGACCACAAGTGACAATCTACCACAAGTTAAGACATTTGTAATAGCTAAAGATGATGGTAAGATTTATACTGCTGTTGGTAAATCATATTCGTCACCAAAATTAATGAATAAGAGTTTCATTAGTGGAATTACCTATGCAATAGTAACTACCCCAAATGATAAAGAATTTGCAATAGCACTTGATACTAAACGTCTAAGTCCTGAAATAGTTAAGAGTGTTATGATTGCAACTAGAATATTTCTTAATCCTGAATTAACTGAAACTGAAAATGCTCTATTAGATGAGATATTTGAGAAGTTTGATGTTGATATAAGAACACCACAAGGATATAAAAAATATTTTAAGATGTTTCTTTATGATTATGATTTGACAGATAAAGAAGATATAGCTAGTAAGATACAGGATAAGAATGATAAACGTTGGGTTAATTTTGCTGGTAATGGTATTAGATTTTTAAGATCAGGTGGACAAGTATATGAAGTAGGTAAAAATAGTCCAGAAGCAGTACAAGAGAGTCTACTTAATCAACTTGAGAGTCATATTGGTAAGATGTTTTTTAATGTTGACTTAGAATTGCTTCAGGATAATACTAAAGTTAGCTTACCTATTTTTACTGTTGATGGTAAACAGAATTTAAGTTATACTGAATACAATAAAAAGAGCTATAAAGATCATATTGCTGACACTACTGAAACAGATGTCGTACAATTCCAAATCAATGATAAGGAATATGGTAGCTTTGTAAGTCCTAAGATTTACTTTAATACTAGTTTCCTAGGAACCACTGAGGAAGAAAATTACGGTAAGAAGCTCAAAAAGCCAAAGAAAAAGGCTATATTAGCTCCTGAAAAACAGGAACCTGAAAAACCAAAGAAGAAGTTCAAGTCAATGACTAAACGACTTCCTACTAACAAACTAGATGAAGGACAGGTTACTGATGATAATGTCGATGAACGTATAATTCTCTGTGAATGAAATGTCCTAATAAGTCCCACCCTGATTGGATTGCTTTAGTTGCAAAAGTTGGGGAGAAAGAAGCATATAAAGCTTGGATAAAGAACGGAGAAGAAATACCTGATCCCAAGTTATATTCACCTGCCGAAATAACCAGTCCAGAAAATATTGCAGAAGGACTATTCGTTGAAGGATTTACACCACATCTTCAGAATGAAACAACCAATCATATATTTGAGTATGTAATTGCTCATATAAAAGATAATCCCGGAGTTTCATTTAATGATGCTTTAACTGATTTTGTAGAATATGCAAGAGAGCAGGTTATAGATGGTGAAACTAAGTATCAGACTATCATTGACCATATTGATGATTTTAGACCACTTGTTAAAGATAGATTAGATAGACTTGGATTACTTAAAACACAAGCCTTAAAGGAAGATGATTCTGTAGATGCCGATGATTCTGGGGATCATCAAAGTGATGGATTCTATTGGCAAGATGATTGGGTATATAAGTTTGATTCAAAAGCTAATGCTCTACATAGAATAAAGGAGTTTTTAGTATTTATCCCTAAGACAGTATATAAAGATGGTGAGTATAGTGAAGTATTTAACTATCTTAATACTACTAGCTATATGTCTTATGATGAGGTTTTTGAAGACCTCAAAGCATTACTAGCAGATGAACCTCCTATGTGGGACTCAATGAGAAAAGTCCTTGAGGGTCATCAACAGGCTAAACCTTGGATACATAGTCTTTTATACCTTATTGATAACTATGATGGAGATAAACAACAATTGATTAATCAGTTTGTTACTACCTTTTCATCAACCCATTCTAACTTCAAAACCTTACTATGGAATGATAACGAAGGAGCTTTTACAGCTACCCTAGTTGACACTGATCAGAACTCCGCCCAGAAAACCATTCTAGCAAAATGGCAAGATAACTTTAATCAAAGTAGGATACTCACCACAGATTCAGAGGGTAATCCAGTTGCAATTAAAGAGGAACTTGAAGCAGCTATTGCAACCCTAGATGGATTAAAGGAATCAAAGAAAGGTATAAAACAGTTCCTAAGTTCTCTTGGTATAGATGTTAGTAATCAAACAATTAAAGACCTGTTAGAAGGTGAAGTAGGAAGATTAACCTATGAACATCATTTCACAAGCAATAGAGGATTGTTTTATAATATTCGTCAAAGGCTTTTAGGAAAGGATGCAGCAGGGTTAGAATTTGGTGAGGTTGTTAATCCTATCATAAATAATAGTGGTGTAAGAGCATTAGCAAAAACTGAAGTTAAATATAACTCAGCTATTTATTCTAATTCTCTCATCAACGGTGAGGGTAATACTGTTTACAGCTATGCCTTTAATAAGTTCTTAACAAAGAGGTTTAGGGAACTCCAAGATCCTGAATTTGTAAATAGGTTAGCACAAGTTACTTTCCAGAAACCTATTATTGATGATGATCAGCCTTTATATAAGAGTTGGTTGTGGCAGTTACAGAACAACCCCTTGTTCTTAGAGAACTTTGATATAGGAGCATTTGATACAATGCGTAAGCAAACCACCTTTGATCAGGGTGTCAAGCTTACTAATATGACCGATATTGATATTGAGCTTGCTAAACTTACTGCATTTCAGAACAAAGGTTCAAATGTAAAAGGACTAGGGAGATTAGCTAATTATATATTTACAGTTCCTAGTAAGACAACTGCTTATACCTTTACTGCACCTGCTATAGATATTAACGTATCCAAACTTGGTACAGAGGATTACAAATTAGGCACTTCTACTAAAAGAGCATTATATAGTATTGCTCTTTCTGAACTTAATAGAATTAATTCATCTAGGGATAGAAAAATTATCACTAAGAAGTATAAGTCTGGTAGTAAATTCTTTTACTTCTTTCCTCAACTTAATAAAGATACAACTCCTCAAATATGGAATACTGATGGAACTGTTAAGCTTCCGACAACTAAAGTAGGAGACAAGACAGTAGAATCAATTATACTTGACATAATAGAATCAACTATTAAACAAGATGTTAACACCAAAATTGACTACTGGAAAAGTGTTGGATTTATCCAAGATGAGAAGCTTATCTATGTGGATGAATCATATAGAAAACTTCTTAAGTTGGATGACAAGGCTAATACTCAGCTTGCTGCTCTTGATTACATTATCAATAGCATCTTTGCTAAGTTTAATCTTCATCAGCTTTTTATTGGTGATCCTGCCATCTACTTCAAAGAGAATGTTGAGGAGACGTGGGATGAAATTGGTAAACGTCTCGCTGCTATGATTGCACCGGGGAAAGACCCGGCACTAGAATCAGAATCAGAAGAATTTATATCAGTTAAAGCTAAAGATAGAAGAGGTAGCATAGCTGTTAACATTGCAGAACTTATTGATAGACTTGGTGACGCGGCTAAACCTTATGAAGATATTGTAGGTACGGATGCTCAGGAATTTATTACCTTACAAGAGAAGCTTACAGTACTATATAAGTTTGGTCAAATAACGACAGATACTTATAATAGTATCTTAAATCGTTATAAGAAGGAAGGAGATAATCTTGTACTTAATAAAGAGGAATTAAGTCAAATATACCAACCTGATAAACCAGTTTATGTAAATAGTGAAATTAATATAGAGGAAGATGTACTTAGCTTAGACTACGTTAAATCCTCCTCTATACCCCTCATTCCTCAAATTACTAAAGGTTTGGAGTTAGATAAGCTCCGTAAATCAATGGAAAATCTTGAAGCTAAGGTAAAGCTTCCGGTTAGACTTGCCTTCGATTCTGCTACTAAGGTAGGAGGTATACCTTCAATTGATATATTCAATGATAATGGTGGGATTAAGGATGATTTAGACCTTAGTAAAAACTATAAAACTTATAAAAGAGTAGGATTTAGAATTCAACAAGATGTACCTTATGATCCTGAACATGATGAAGTAATCAAATCAAGTCAGGTATCAAAGTTACTTTTTGATAACGCACTCAATCTTGATGGATTTAGATTCGGAAAAGAAGTTTGGACAGGTAAACAACTTCAGGAGCATTGGAATAAATTACATAATAGTCTATTTAGCTGGACATTAGATGAATTACATAAAGAGTTACTTGATCCTATTACAAAGCAACTTGATATAGGTAAGGTTCAAAAACTCTTAGTAAAAGAAGCAAAATTAAGATCATACTCTCCTGCGGAACTAGCATCTTTATCACTACTTCCAGACAATACATTTGAGTTTCCATTCTGGGCTGTTACCAGTAGTAAGAAATACGAATCAATTCTTACCTCACTTTATACCAATAATGTTATAAAGCAAAAGATGCATGGACGTTCATATGTCCTTGTATCAGAGGAAGGTATGAAAGGTAGATCAAAGGGTATTGTATATACAAAAGCTTATGATCCGCTTATTGGTTTAAAGCCAATGAGAATTGAAATAGAAGGAGATCAAGAGGTAGTTAAACCTGGACAAGTTTTAATACCTTGGGGATATAAAGCATCTATCGAAAAGTATATAGATAAAGATGGTTATATAGATACTAGTAAAATTGATCCTAATTTACTAGAACAATTTGGATTTCGTATTCCTAATCAAGGTCATAATTCAATGGCATTGATTGAGGTAGCAGGATTCTTACCAGAGGGAAGTAATCATGTTGTTGCATCAAGGAACTTTATCGTACAGATGGGGTCTGACTTTGATGTTGATAAACTTTATATCTATGATTATTTTACAAGAGAGATTAATGGAAGACTTGAGGAAGATAGGATAGACAATATTAACAGCTTTAAGAATGACATTCTTCATATTCATAAAGCAATGTTACGTAATCCAAAGGTGTTTAAGCAAGTAATTGCACCATTGGAAAATGTTAAAGACACTGATACAGCTAAATACTTAAGAGGACTAAATAAGAAGAAAAGTAAAGTTACTAATTACCTCTCACCTGATTACGATAAAAAGAAATATCTTGAATCTATTGATGGTAAATCAATGGTAGCTATTACTGCATTAGCTAATACACTTAATGGTATCATTCAAGGACACAATCTCCAATTTACATATAAGGATGGAAGTATTCAAAATATCGTATTCGGGGATGAGAAAGGAAAACGTATATCATTAAGTGATCTTTCTAAACCTACTACATGGAGAGGTAAGCAAAAGAGTAGTATCATATCTGCTGATTTGTCTGCGGCTGTTGATAATGAAAAAGATCCTATTCTTTCTGATCTTAATAGTAATCCTATAACTGCTCCTGCTATTGCAGCACTTAGGCAAGTTGGATTTGAAGAAGATCACATCTATCATTTGATGACACAATCAGTCATCCGGGAATTTACTACTGAGGTACGTAAATTAAAGTCTACAATCAATCGTAGAGGTAGAAATATTGAACGTGCTGTGCTACTTCAACTTAAAACTCGTGCGCTTGAGGAATACTTTAAGACTATAACGGAAGCTGAACAAGTTACACATAAAGATTCTGATCTTCTGTTTTACCCATTAACGGTAAAGCAAATGAAGGAGAACCTAAATAAAGAACAAGCAGCTATTAATTTAGCTGTGATTCTTAAGTTTGAACAAGCTTATGATTTAGGTGAATCATTGCAAACTATTCAAAGAGCAATCAACATTGAGAGTAAAGGTGTAGGAAAATCCGTCCTTGAACTTTCTCTAAAAGCAAGTAATATATCAAGACTTTTTGATATAAAGAATATCTCCAATGTCCCTTCACTACTTGGAAGAGTTGAAAATGAGAAATTAATTCCAACTACATATACAGGTAGTATACTAACTCATGGATTACTAGGAGCGAATAAAGTTCTTGGTAGTCCTACTAATGATCTATTCAAATACAATTCAAGGGCATTTAAGCAGATACTTAAAGAGTATGAATTAATATTTGGAGGACAACCTAGTGTAGAACAAACAGGTAAAATCTGGAATGCATTCAAGTCTTATATCTTTGCACAACAATTTAGTACAGAAGATAGAAAAAGATTATTCTTTGGTAAAGATAGTTTAGCAAGACGTATTAAAAAGTACATGAAGACAAAAGAAGGAGCTACTAATCCCTTCTTAATCAGATTAAGTTTTGAAACCAAAGGAGGTAGTAATAAACCGGATTTTGTATTTTATAATGCTGCAAAGGAAGAATACATAGAGGAGGTAGGGATTTATCAAGGCTTAATTACATTACTTACATCAGAAGATGAAGATGCCTATGATATTGGTGAAGACTTAATCAATTACTTCTTTATTAATGGAGGTATTCAAGAAGCAAAGCAATGGGGTAAATATATTCATCCGGGATACTTAAAAGTATTTAAGCAAGGTACTTTTCTTAATTATTTAAGAGGAATTAACTTTGAGGAACTTAATGTTATAGGAGGACAAAGAGGAGAAGAAGTTTCTGATTTTACTACTCAATTCTTTCAACATAATCCTTACCTATTACCCGAGGTTGATCTTAATAATAAGCAGATAGTTCAAACTACTACCGGACAAAAGATTACAATTCCTTCTGCATTAGTAGCTGATGGTCAAATACTACCAGTAGATGCTGACGGTAGATATGTACCTATGTTCTCTGTTAAGTCTAAAGCTGGTGATAGAGGATACATGGTATACATAAAGGAGTCAGAAGATGCTGAACATACCGTATACTCGCGTATAAGTGTATTAGGAGATAAAAATTTCCTTGAATACTCCAATCAACCAAGACCTGAAAGTCTAATTAATAAAAAGTATCAGGCAAAGAAAGTAGCTATAGCTCCCCCTAAAGAACAAGTTACAAATGATACCAAAACTAAAATAACTGAACCTGTTCTTTGGTGGGAAGGTAATATAAATGATGTTCTTACTAGAGTAGGTAAGAGAAGACCTGATCTTAAACCTTTAGCAGATGTTCTTCAGCAAAGAGGGTATAGTGGAAAGATAACTACTATGGCTTATTCTAGAGCATCAGGTGAATATCACCCATCAGGAGATATACAAATCAATCCAGCAAGGGCTGGGAAACAAATTGAAGAAGTGATTCTTCATGAAGTTACTCATGCAGCTACTTATCATGCTTTAAGAGCTACAAGTGGATTAACACCTAATCAAACTAAAGCTGTTAAATCATTAAGGACTATAGCAACCTCATTACGTAAAAGAGTACTTGATGGAGAATTAGAATATGCAGGATGGTTTGCTAATGAATTATTAGAATTTGATTCGTTACTCGATAAAGTACGTGGTGAAAAATCAGTAACTAAAGAAGAACAACATAAATTTAATCAACTACGGTGGAAGTATTATGGTATTGCAGCTTTTGAGGGAAGACAAACTATAGATGAGTTTCTTACTGAAATGTTTACAACCCCAGCATTTCAGGAAATACTTAATAAAGTTAAATATGATAGTAAGAGAACCTTATTGGATCGTATTTTAGAACTTGTAAATACAATACTTACTGGATTAGGAGTTAATGAAAATACAGCATTAGCAGCTAGTATTAAAGATATTGTTACACTCATTGCAGATAAACCAGTAGTAGAAAAAGCACTAGATAAAAATGGTAAGCCTATAGTACTTAGTTTGCAATATATAGGAAATCAAATTACTTCTGAATATAGAAGCTTTATTTCTCAATATGCTACACGGTTAAGAGTATTGGATCAAGCTATTTCAGTTGCCTATCAAAAGGAAGATCAGAGAGAAGTTCAAAGATTGCAGAATCGAAAAGAACAAGTTGAGGAAGAACTTAATCAACTTGAGGAATCACAAGTGCTAGGTACGATTCTTAAAATTGGTAAGGATGATCTAGATAGAATAAAGAAGATATTAGATCAACCTGCTGTAAGTGCTAATGATTTAAATTATACACTTAGGGCATTAACTCAATGGATGGAATCAGATCAACTACTTCTTGAAAAATCAGATATTGATAATGATACACAAAGAAGTATTGATGTTAATAATACTCTAGTAGGACCAGCTAAACGAATCTATAATAAATGGATTAATGTTGCAAGAAATTCTTTGTTAGAGGCAGTTAAACAAGAGTCTGGATTAGAAAATCTTACAGAAGAAGTTATTCAAGCTCAGAATAAGATATCTGCTATTACAGCTAATATGATGGATATTTCCAGAAGTGGAAACATTATACTTGATGTAATGAGCAAGTGGATGAGAGAAGCAACCTATAAGGCTAATATAGAAGCGAATAAGATTCAAGATAATATAGAACAGCTTGTTAAAGGTCTTGAAAAGAATAAAACCTTTCAACAAGATAAATATTATATCTTTGCACAAAGAACTTCTGATGGTAGTTTAACAGGTGAATTTGTTCAACCTTTAGTTGCTGAATATTATCAAACTAGAAATAGATTTATTGAAGCTGCATCAGAAGCTAAAGGTAAATCACAACGTAGTCAGAAGTGGAAAGAGTATTTCAACTGGGTAAGAAGTAACCATAATTTTCTTGATATACGTAAATTATATCAAGTTGATAATACTGGCTACTATAATTATAAACCTGATCAAGAGTACTTAACTACTTTAGAAAGAACCTTCGGAGAGAAATTTGAAGAGTATCTTAATGAGCAAAAGGAAAAGATTAAATATTATAACGAACGTCTACAAAGTAAGATAGAGAGTCTTGATCCAGATGATCCTAATACATTTAGACAAATCAATAAGTGGAGAGCTAAGTATGATCCTACTATCTATCTTCGTAATGTATTAAGTGAGGAATATATAAGTAACATTGTAGATGGAGAGTATATCAAGAATGAGGGACATGAATTTGTAGTTAAAAGAGCAAATAAGAAGTGGGAAGATGTTCAGTATAATAAGATACAGCAACAACCTGAATTAAAAGCTTTCTATGATTTTGCTATATCTACACTTAATGGACTATATAGATTTATACCTCCTGCTTTTAAGGAAGGTGTAACTTCTGGTACAATTCCTAGTATAGGTAAAACTATTATTGAAACCTTTAATGAGAAAGGACTTAGTGCAGCTCTTACTGAGGCAAATAATAATCTAGTTAGAGCTTTATCGGTTGATGAACTTGAAATAGAAACTAAAAAACTTCAAGATCCCCTAACAAAGAAACCAGAACAAACCCTACAGGTTAGATACCTGAATGAACTATCCCCTGATGAGAAATCATATGATTTAGGTAAAGTCATTAATATCTTTGCACAAGAAGCTTTAGCATTTAAGCATAAGAGTCAAGTTGAAGATCAGATTAAACTCGCTTATAGTATTCTTGAGCAGTCACTTGAAGTAGTTAAAACTCCATCAGGAAGAAGTATGACAGATCGATTAGGAGCTGTTGTAACTATTAAAGATGGTGAAAACTTAAAGAAACAAGTTGAATATGCAATAAGAGTGTTCTATGGAGATAGGAAGAATATACAAGGACAAACTAATAAAAAGGTCTACCTTAACAAAGCTAAAAGTAAGTATAAGGAATTGCTTAAAGATATCGAAAAGATATCTGATCCCAAGGCAAAACAAGAAGCATTAAAGGAAGCTAATTCCTACCTAAACGAAAATACCCGTTACGTTGTTGGTAGTAAACTTGGTGATGTACTTCTTAAGTATATGCAACTTAAGGGTATGGGATGGAACGTATTTGGATCAATCACTAACTTAACCTTTGGATGGTTTTCAAATTTCATTCATAGCTTTGGTGCAGTTGATTTCACAACTGATCAACTCTTAAAAGCAAATCGAATAATGTTAGCAGCTACTACTAATGGAGTAGGATGGTCCAGTGATACGTCAAGAAAAATCAATGCTTTAATGACTAAGTATGATGTACTTAAGGAATTAAACAATGCTGCCTATGATGCTACTACAGGAGCTAATAGAGTAAGAAAAGGAATGGAAAATCTTGCACCATTTGAACTTCAAAGACGTGGTGAATATTTCGTGCAAGGTAGTACACTTATAGCATCGATGCTTAATACTAAAGTAACTATTAATGGGCAAGAAACTACCCTATGGGATGCATATGATTCAAGTGGGAACTTTAAAGAAGTTACTAATACTGATTGGAATGGTGATATAAATAATAGAGAACATAATAAAGAACTTTACAAGTTTAAATTTAAACTTGATCAACTTAACAAGGCTATTCATGGTAACTACGATCCTAATTCACCTGTACGTATCAAATCAGGTATACTAGGTAGAGCTACTATGCAATTTAGATCATGGATTGCTGAAGGTGTAGCCAATCGTTTTGAAGATAAGAAATATGATATGTTCCTAGGTAGGGAAAGAAAAGGAAGATGGAGAACATATATGGATCTTGGTTTCAAAGATAGTATAAAAGTTCTTATGAGGTTAGCAGCCGGTCGAAAGGTTGATGATATCATAAAAGCTGATCTTGCTCTTGTGACAGAAAACATGAGAAGAAATCTTGCTGAACTCTATACTAAACTTTCTCTTCTCGGTTTATATCTAGTACTACAAGGACTTGATCTTGATGACGATGATGACTATAAGAAGAAAGCAAGAAACTTGATGTTAAACCAGATACTTAGATTACAAGATGATATAGAATTCTATTATAGCCCTTTAGCTATAGAGAACATCACACAAAACTTCATACCTGCATTTAGAATAGCTACAGATGGATGGAAGTTTGTAGATGCTTTTGAAAAAGGAGTAATTGAAGGAGAATGGGAATATCAAACTGGTAAGAAAGCAGGAGAAAATAGATTGCTATGGACCGGTGCTAAACTATTCCCCGGTGGAAGTAGCCTTGTTTCCTTCATTAATAAGACAGAAAACGAAGAAAACTTTAGGAAGTAATTCAAGAAATTTTTTAGTAGTCTTTTTTACAAAAGTACTTCTGAAGTAGCTTATCGCCAGTAGATAAGCTATTTTTGTATCATGGCTATCCTGAAAGATGATCAAGTACTTCGACTACCTGAGAGGTGGCAAGACAAGAGTAAATTCTCCATCGCAGATGAATCTGAATATACAAGCACAGTAGGAGATCGTAGATTAGATGCAGCTAGGATTATGTTAGCTGCAAAGATGGACGAAAACCAGAAACTTGCTTTTATAACTGGACTTGATAATAGTGATCCACTTAATACACTAGAGTGGGAAATCACATCTCAAGGAGATGGCGCGTATCGCTTCTTCTATTTCAACATTCTTTTTTATAATGTAGCTACCACATATCAATGGGAAGTACAAAATAGTGAAGGTGTAATTACACAATATAGAGATGTTATCTATAAAAACGGTACGTATTATACACCTAAAGTAGCTACAGTTATTGCAGTTGAACCTGAAGTAACTGCTGATTGGGCAGATTCATGGGAGGAGTATGATATTACTGATCTTGAAAATCAACTTCTTTCAACCAGATTAGATATACACATTCATGATGATATCTTTACTGCAAATTATGAAGATTGTATATTAGAAGAAGTGGATGAAAAGAATGATGATGTTCTTTGTGGTATCTGTGTAAGTAATGATGCTGTACTAAAGATATTCGATATGGAGTTCTTACTTAATGCTGCAAACTCCTTCAACTGGCAAGATAAGGCAACGAAGTCAGAAATTATTCTTAGAGAAGCACTTAAAAGGTATTGCAGCACATGCTAGACCCTAAACTAACAGAAAAGATTGCTCTTGCTTATGTTGCCATAGGTGATATAGGACATTCTATTGCCCTTAACTCAATGAAGGGTAAAGATCATTCCAATAGGCAAAAGGAGCTGAAAGATCGTGGAAGAAAGCTTCAATTATATATGAAGATTCTTCTTCGTCATGTTGATGCTTCTACTACACCTCCTACACTTTATCGAATTACTGATGAACAAGTAAATAAACTAATTAGGTGTATTGAAAAGATAGGACAAATAGATAGCTATCCTATCGTTCCTAGTTTACTCCCAACCCCAAGACCAATACTTCTTAACAGAGGACTCGATGGCACTGATGGTGAGGATGGAGCACCCGGATCAGATGCTAATATAGTTTGTGAGCCAGATACAGACGAAACACAAATTAGCATAACAGAGGTTGATGTTGACGGAGTTAAGACTTATAAATTTAAATTTACTCCCTACGAAGAGCCTACTATATCAGTTGATTTGGATGGATCAGAAGTAGTAGAAGAAGGAGTAGTTGTAGCAAGTCATAATCTTAATATTACCACTCATAAAGGAAGTAAGAATATAACAGCATTAACTATTACAAATGATTCAGTTCTTAATGCTGCTTTACAAGCTATACTGAATCTAGCTACACTAAATGGAGGAACACAGCCTGTACTTACAGTATTACCTAATACTAATATATCCGCTAATAAAGACTATATTGTGGAAGTAACAGATAGTAGTGAGGAAGCAACTGCTGAAGATAGTATTAGATTTTATTATCCATTTTTATATGGTGCAACGGATACTACATCTCCTACTCACTATTCAGCATTAACTAAGTTAATTGAAGCTTTAGGAGATAAGGAACTTATACTAAATGGTGCGAATAAATATTTCTGGATAGGCTTTCCTTCAAGCTATGGATCAGCAGCACGGATTAAAGACCAAAATGGATTTGTTGTAACAGATGCATTTACAGAAGTATTAGTAGATGTAACTAGTACAGGACTTGATAATAACTGGACTGTAGAATATAGATTCTATAGAACCACATTAAAGACAGATATAAATAATCAACCTTATACTATTGAATTTTAATGGGTATCCAGATTATAAATAACTTTGATGTTGCTAAACAAGTTCCACTTGATAGTAGGCAAGTTGTTACTGATGAAACAGCACGTCTTGCTTTAACTTGGCAGTATAAAGGTCTTAGAGTTCGTCAAACTGATACGGATAAACATTATGAATACATTGGTGATGGTACTACTAATCTAACGACGGATTGGAGACAAATCATCCAACTTCATAGAGGAGCAGGTGTACCCGCTGGAACACTCGGATTTGTTGATGATGTGTATATAGATGAAACAAATAGAGTCTATTATCTTAAAACAGCATCAAGTACTTGGACAAGTCAGTTTACATTCGATGGTAGTCAGATACTTATATCATCTACTGACCCTCCAAATAATGCTGATGGTAACAATGGAGATATTTCTATTTATAATAATGGTAAAGTTTGGAAAAAGGTAGCGGGAGCATGGGCGTTTCAATTTAATATTGCAGGAGCTGCTGGTACCGATGGAGATAGATATGCTACTACATCAACCACAAGCATCGATCTATCAACTGCTGCGGAACCCTTAAACATAACTGTAGAAGCTGGACTAGCTTATACAGTTGGGCAGGAAGTGGAAGTAGTATCTGCTTCCACTCCAGCAGACAATTTAACTGCAACTATTGTTTCATACGATAGTGGTACAGGAGCAATGGTACTTGAGGATCTTACTATTAGTGGTACAGGTACTCATACTGATTGGGTAGTCAACTTGTCAGGTTCTCCGGGTAAGCAAGGTAAATCTCTTATTCATACAGAACATGATATTACTTTAACTCAAGCGAAGATTACCTCTGTAGAAGGTGGATCTTATACTCCACAAAATCCTTGGAATGCATCAATTTTAAATGATACAAGATCAGCAAGTGAACTTACAGCTACCGCAGGTATTCAAGGTAGTATGGTAGATCATAGTATTTCATATGATGGATCAGCTTGGTATGACAATGGACTTTGGAGAGGTAGAAAAGGAGATAAGGGAGATACAGGAAATACAGGAGCTACTGGCGCTACAGGTGCAGCAGGACAAAATGCAGTAGTTCGTACTTATGAAGCTGGTACAAATTCTTCATATACAATACCTACAGAAACCGTAGTAGGTAATTATGAGATATATGTAAATTACAGACAATCAGCTAATGAACCTAGAATATATTTACCATCCCGTACTAATGTTAATATAAATTATAAGGTCTTTATAAATCTCTCTAGTACAGATGGAGTTGAACGTTCTGTTGTTGTAGATGCGCAAGCAACAGCAGGACTAGGAAATGCTGGAATAATGAATCCTAATGGTACTATTAGTACAGGATATAGATTAACTGCTAAGACAAACCAAAAACATGCAGCAGCATTTTACTTAGCGCATCAAGCTAATCAGGAATCTTTCTGGATTGCTGATGACTTTGCTAATCAGCAACCAGTGTCACCTACTAGTACATATAATAAGGCTGGCAATTTTACTACATATTCACAAACAACATCAAGAAATTATCCTAGTAGTGGCGCTAATCCTAATATTAGTTTAACGAATACTAAATATACAAGACCTAGAGTAGCATTTAAGATACAAGCGATAACCAATACTTCTGATCATGATAATATAGAACTACGAATTGAGCGTAGTACATCAAGCACATTTAGTAGTGGTGTTACAGTTTTAAAGACAAGTATTTATAGAGTTAGTGCATGGGCAGTATTACCGATTGAAGTTATCGATGAAAATGCTCCTAAGTCACCAGTATATTATCGATTAGTAGTTATTGCTAGTACAACTGCTATTTTAAGTACAGATTACGATTGTGTTATTCATCAAGTACCATACGGAGTAGAATAATATGTCAAAGAAGAAATGGATAATTAAGTATGATCCCCTTGCTGGGACTGGTGCTACAGGACCACAAGGACCGCAAGGACCACCGGGTTCAGTCGATCTTCCTTTATCTTCTGATGATGTAGATTATAATGGTCAAACATTAACAGAAGTACTTGATGAACTTTTATACACTCCATTAACTATTAATAGTTTCAGTGCAAATCCTTCTACTTATGAAAAAGGACAAGTTCTTACAAGTGTTGCGTTGTTATGGACTTATAATAAGGCGGTAGAAAGTCAAACTATTACGGGAACTGATGTAGTCTCTCCTAGTCTACTAGTAGGAGATAGAAACAAAGTTGTAACATTAAGTAATGTTGCAGTAAATACTGTAATTACACTTACTGCTGATGATGTGGTAGCTGATGATAACGCTGCAATTACAAGAACAGTTACACTTCAATTCCTTAATAAGTTATACTGGGGAAAGGGAGTAATACCCGGAGCAGTCAATAGTGCTTTTATATTAGCATTATCAAATAGCGAACTAAAATCAAGTAGAACAAAGAGTTTTAGTATAGATGCTTCTACTGGTGAATACATATGGTTTGCATTACCCGAAGCATACGGATTACCTTCATTCTTAACTAATGGATTCAATGGAGGATTTCAGCTTCATAGTACCATTAGTTTGACCAATGCAAGTGGGCACACTGAGAATTATAGAGTATATCGTACAACTAATCATAGTTTAGGATTAACTTTCGTTGATGTAGAATAACATGGCAATAGCAATAACCGATCAGTTAAGTAGGGGTACCAATGGCGATGCACCATTTCCATTAGCCTATGAAGGTGATATGAAGGTATCATACGTTACTGTATTAAATAATACAGAACGTGATGCTATACCTGAATGGAAAAGAGTTGCATATATGTTATGTTATGTTACAGGTACAAACTTAACATACAGACTTGGTGCCAATACGACAATTGCTGGACAAGTTTGGACTGCTGAAACATTTGGGGTACCTGATGAAGTACTTACAGAAGATGAAATACTTGACGCTGATGGTTTTATTAAACCCGCATTAATTAAAAATATATTTCTCAATGATAACTTTGTTGTAGATAGTGAAGCTGAAATGCTTGGTTTAAGCACTGTAACAGGAAACTTTGTTATACGTACTGATACAGGAGGTATTTATGTTAAGTTAAATAATGATGATCCGGCAACAATTGATGACTTTTCCGAAATAACCTATCCGGGGGCAGTCTTATCTGTAA
>Ga0196965_1000512_pt1 | contig 21985 bp, 12 predicted proteins | sample S1_20metaG_FD_148668 | JGI IMG/M metagenome (GOLD analysis project Ga0196965, IMG submission 148668) | Soil microbial communities from Anza Borrego desert, Southern California, United States - S1_20 | ecosystem: Environmental > Terrestrial > Soil > Desert | place: USA: California | collected... | reverse complement strand
AACATCATTAACATCGCTGACGCGGAAAGAAACTGAATTTTTCAAATACAGTGTTTTGATTCACCTGAGCCGGATGTACCACAGCAAGGGCTGGACGCAACAATTTCACTTGGGTGCGCTGCGAAATACAAATCAACGCATGTTGCGTGTGCTTGGACCGGATACCGGTTTCGATTCCATTGGCGACTTCACGCAAAGCCAGGCACTCGCCAGGTTTCTCAACGAACTTGATAGCACAGACCAACTTTCGAAAACCATTTTATACAACCTTAATCCTGCAGATAATGAAGTGATGGGAACGATGATCGGCAACTTCAACGATGGTTCCATCAAGGGAAAAATTCAATTCGGTTCTGCCTGGTGGTTCCTGGATCAAAAAGACGGCATGGAAAAACAACTCAACGCACTTTCAAACCTCGGTCTGCTCAGCTGTTTTATAGGCATGCTCACGGACTCAAGAAGTTTTCTTTCTTATCCGCGACATGAATACTTCAGAAGAATACTTTGCCAGCTCATAGGCAATGATGTTGCCCGTGGTGAACTCCCGGCTGACGAGAAATGGCTTGGTAAAATCGTTTCTGACATTTGCTATTACAACGCAAAGTCGTATTTTAATTTTACACCTGCACCTCAACACACTTACGAAAATGCTTAAACCACTTAACCGAGAAACTGCTGCTGTATCCAAAACGAGACCGGTTAAAGTACTTCAGTTTGGAGAAGGAAACTTCCTTCGCGCTTTTGCCGATTGGATCATTGATATACTTAATGATGAAACTGACTTTAACGGTGCCATCCAAATTGTACAGCCACTCCCATCCGGAATGGCCAATGCCATTAATGCACAGGATGGTTTGTACCACGTTGTTCTCCAGGGAATAAAAAACAGCAAACCATCTAAAGAAACAAGGCTGATCACGAGTGTAAGAGGCGTCCTTAATCCTTTTGAAAACTTCGGTGCGTATTTAAAAGAAGCAGAAAACCCCGAGCTGAAATTTATCCTTTCAAATACTACAGAAGCCGGCATTGTATTCAATGAAAAAGATCAGGATCCAAACATACTTTCGGAAAGTTTCCCGGGTAAGCTCACTACATTTTTATACCACAGGTTCCAGTATTTCAATGGCGCTTCCGATAAAGGCCTGGTATTGATGCCCTGCGAATTGATCGAAAAAAATGCAGACGCTCTTAAGAAATCCATTCTTCAATATGCAAGTCATTGGAAATTACCTGAAACATTTTCTGAATGGATCGGGAAGGACAATCTATTCTGCAACACTTTGGTTGATCGTATTGTACCAGGATTCCCGAAAGACAATATTGGTGAAATTCAGCAGGCGCTTGGATTTGAAGACAAGCTTGTAGTAAAGGCAGAACCTTTTCACCTGTGGGTTATAGAGGCACCGGCAAAGGTTCGTGACGCTTTCCCTGTTCACCAAACAAATCTTCAGGTAAAGTTCGTCGATGATCTTACACCTTACCGAACGCGAAAAGTACGTATACTCAATGGGGCGCATACGGCCATGGTACCTGTTGCTTATCTGCAGGGATTACGCACCGTTCAGGAAACGGTGGAAGATGCAGCTACCGGTAAATACGTGCGTGAGATGATCTACGATGAGATTATTCCAACCCTTGACCTACCCGCAGAAGAACTTAAGGGTTTTGCCGCAGACGTATTAGAACGTTTCCAAAATCCATTCATTCGTCACGAGTTAATTTCCATTTCGCTGAACTCGATTTCCAAATACAAGGTACGCGTATTACCGTCCCTGCTTGAATACCATAGACGCAAGAACGCTTTACCGCAACGACTGGTCAAAGCGTTAGCCAGCCTGATCCTATTTTACAAGGGCGCTTATCACGATGAAACAATTCCATTGAACGATTCTGTTGATGTGCTGAAGTTTTTTGAGCAGGCATGGACTTATCCAATTGAAAAACTGGTAGAGCACACATTAGGAAATATCACATTCTGGGATCAGGATCTTAACACCGTGCCTGGGTTGGCCGATCAGATCTCGATCATATTGAAGGAAAAATAGATTCCGGCCCGTGTGTTATTAAAGGGTCGGGTCGTACGCGAAGAGCCAACGTATGTTGTCATGCTTTGAGGTACGAGCCTATTCATTTTATTCTTACTATTGAAATCAGTTTCTACGCATTCCGAATACAAAACCAACATTGATTGATCGTGTGTTCGATATAAAGGTATCCTGTAGTTTGCCATTACTTTTTGTTGATAATGAAAAACCATTTTGCACTTCAGCAAAAAAATGGAGGAAATTACGCTGAAAAGGAACCTGGTACTGAACACCTATACCGGCCGTTGTGTACGTCGTACTCACCTGTCCAAGGTATGGCTCAATCCCCACACTCTGGTTAATAGAAGCTTGTTCAGCATCCTGAATATAAAAGCCGTGGAACTTATGGTTATTATTCAGAATACCGACTGACAAATATGGACTCCACCTGTTATAATATCTTGATTTCAATTGAAGGGGATGAAATTCCAGTTTACCCGCGAACTGAAGAAGGTCCACTGTATGTGGAACTGACGCCGAAGACGAATAAAAACCAGTTTCCAGTTTAGCTCTTAAATAATGCACACCGCCCATAATAAAAACAGAACCACCCTCCTGCGCGAGTTTCATTCCATTAATTTGTTCATGCTTGCTTGCGACTTGTTGTACGCTGGTTCCCAGTGATGCCCCTGCGCCAAAGTACCATTCCGTAGAATAATGATACTGTGCCGTTACCGTTGTATGAAAGAATGTGCCGATTGCTATCATGAACATTAAAATAATCCGGAGTTGAAAGGATTCTGTTTTCATGGTATTTATTCGTTTGAGTAGATCAAAATTCGAGATCATCAGAACCTAGTATATCAGTGCTTCTCCTGATTTTGAATAAATCAGGAGAATTGAGGATCCCGCGGTAATCTGAAATAAAAGCGGCGAAATTTTAAAACAAACGAGGTTGGCATCAGGGAAACCCTGATGGCGCTATAAGGGTACCAGCTTATTTTTGATCGCATATTTAACCAGTTCGGCCGTATTTTTTAGTCCGAGCTTTTCCAAAATATGCGCCTTGTGTGTCTCCACGGTTTTAACGCTGATGAATAATTTCTCTGAAACCTCCCGATTCGTAAGTCCTTGTGCAACGAGTGCGAGCACCTCATCTTCCCGTTTTGTCAGTTCGCTAACGGTTTCAACCTTCACTGGTGCAGTCGTCGTTTTGGTACGATTATAAAAGTCTTCAAACACCAGATTGGTAATCGCTTCGTTAAAAAATTTTCCGCCCTGTGATACTTGCTGAACGGCTTCAAGCAACGTCTCTTTTGGAACATCCTTATGAAGGTAGCCTGAAATACCGGCCTGAATACCCGCCGAGACAAATTCCTTTTTGATCTCCATGGACAACAAAATAATTTTGATTGAACTATTCTGTTCTTTAATCCACCGTGTTGCTTCTATACCTGTAATGCCGGGCATCACAATGTCCATCATGATAATATCAGGTGATAATTCCTGCGCGAGAGTAATCGCCTCTTCCCCGCTTGATCCAACACCAACGACTTCAATATCAGGTATGTTCAATATTGATTTCAAGCCTTCACGAATTAACGCATGGTCATCAACAAGCAGTATTCTGATTTTTGGAGACTCACTCATTATTAAATTGTTTAAGCTTCCTCAAAATGGCAAATCCAGTAATATAATCAAAGACTTAAGTAGTAACATGAGTACCAAAACGGGTTATCTCTTTCTTTGAATATCGAACAGGAAGTAAAATTAACATCAAAGTTTATAATGGTGGACGCTTGCAATATCTTTTGACCTGATCTTTATATAGATATTATATTAAACGATAAATAAAATCGGTGCATCCGTCAATCGGACAGCGGTTTTATGTACGAATCGTTTTTGTCTCATGGTGTAAGATTCGCGCAATAGTAGGTTTACCCTCCCGTATACAAGAGTTCTTTCTACGCGGTAGCGTAAGATCCTTCGCTCGCTGCTGTCTGGCGCACAGGGGCCGTGCTCAGGATGCAGTAACTGGGTGATTGCTGATGAAGGTTGGGATCGGTTTGCAGAAACGATGGTTTAATTGATGATCTCAATTGTGTTTATTCAATGCAGTTCCGTTAGGAACGTAATATGGGTAGAAAAAGAAAACATGAATCTTCAACAGTGCCGTGAGGTACGACTGTCACTTCTTGCACCATCTAATCAGGCGATTCGTGTCACGATCTTAACGAAACACTATTGCAATATCATTTGTCTGAGGCTCGGATGCGTTTATTGACGATGTATGCAATGGGCAATCCAACCATTACAATCAGAATGATCATTGCTACACTAACTGAATGAAACGAAAATTTCGTCGGCGCTAAATGGGTCATGGGCAAAACGATAAGGTTCATGACTGCCCAGATCAAAATAGCATAAGCAATCCCCTGAACTATCCAACTTCCCGCAATCCGGCACAATAACGGATAAAACAAAACAAAAATGGTTGCCCATACCGTAGCGATCAGATAATGAAAAAAAATGCCCCACCATAAATAGGGCGATACACTCGTAAACGCGACCTGGCCAAAAGCTGCACTCGCTATAAATTGAAATAGTGAAACAGTCGGTATGCTATATACGACGATAGCACCAAGTGCATCCAATGTACCTGCGACTATACCTGCCATAATAATAGTGAGCCAGGACATAGCCATTTTAGCAGGTGTTAGCAACAAGGTTTTCATAAGATAAGGTTAGGTGGATACCCGATTTATGGATGTTCCATTAAGATAACAGAAAAAAAACAGATAATCCCTTATGCAATTGATAAAAGATATTTTCTCAATGACCCAAATTCAATACTTTCATAAAAAGAAAGAATCATGTACACCATTGAAAAAATCAGTTCGGAAGAAGCGCGTCAGCTCATTGATGTCGTTGTTCAGGAAGCCACTAAGATCAACAAGGCAGTGGCTGTTGCTGTTACAGGGCCAGAAGGTGAACTTATCGCCTTTTTACGAATGGACGGGGTCAGTCCTGCTGCATCTCGCATTGCGCAAAACAAAGCCTACACATCAGCATGTGACAGAAAGACAACGCGTGAAATGGGAGAATTTATGGAAGGCCAACATCGTCCGCAGGCCTATTGGGGTGACCGCGGGATTACCGGTTTCGGAGGTGGCGTTCCGGTGATGAGCAATGGAAAAGTGATCGGTGGTATTGGTGTTAGTGGACTTTCAGAAACGGAAGATGAGCGAATTTGTCATGCTGCAGTCCATAACGTCTATCGCGATTAATGGACGATATCGAGGTTTCCATTTAATTCATATGTTTTACCTTTTTCGGTATTCAGGTTTATCACCTTATCACCATAACGCAACGTACATGGATTTCCGACTTTTGAACGCACCAAAAGATTAACAAGTTTTGAATCGTTCCAGGTAATATCAAGTTTAAAGCCGCCGCGTGCGCAGACGCCATGAACATAACCCTCGTCCCATGGCTTCGGAAGCGCGGGAAGTATGTGAATTTCGTTCGCGTGACTTTGTATTAACATTTCGGTTATCCCGGCCGTTGCACCAAAATTTCCATCGATCTGAAATGGTGGATGTGTATCAAATAAATTTGGAAGCGTAGACTTTTGAAGTAATGCCAAAAGATTTTCATACGCAGATTTTTCATCCTGTAACCGGGCAAAAAAATTGATAATCCAGGCTCTGCTCCATCCTGTATGACCTCCCCCATTTGAAAGACGGTACTCAATTGTTTTTCGCGCCGCTTCAAGGAGTACAGTGTTTTTCTGATTTGTTATTTCATTTCCCGGATGCAAACCATATAAATGAGAAATGTGACGATGTCCAGGTTCCGGTTCTTCGAACTCTTCCGTCCATTCCATAATCCGGCCATCGCTTCCAATGGTTGTCGGCGCCAGTTTACTTAACGCCTTTTCCATTTTTTTCCGAAACGCAGCATCGATATCTAGACGTTTACCTGCCTCGATTGTATTTGTAAAAAGATGACGAATAATCATGTGATCCATGGTAGGTCCCATCACCATGGTGGCTACATCACCGCCTTTTGTTTTGAATGTATTTTCCGGGGAGATCGAAGGGCCTGATACGAGCTTTCCAGTCTGGGGATGTCGCACGAGCCAGTTCAGGCAAAATTCAGCCGCATCGCGCATTATCGGATAGCCCAAGCGTTGCAGAAAGCCCACATCTTCTGTAAACAAAAAATGTTCCCAGGCGTGTTGTGCGCTCCATGCCATACCCATCGGCCACATCGCCCATTGGGTTTTCCCATAAGGTTCCGTGAAATGCCATGCATCTGTTGTGAAATGCGATACAGCGCCATCAATTCCATACATTTCTTTAGCTGTTTTCCTCGCATCAGGTCGCATCGCATTGAGAAATTCAATAAAAGGCAAATGCAATTCAGACAAATTCGTAACCTCCGCCGGCCAATAATTCATCTGGATATTAATATTGATATGGTAATCAGCATCCCAGGGAGGATTCAAACCATCGGCCCAAATTCCTTGAAGATTTGCTGGTAATCCGCCTGGCCGCGAACTGCTGATCAACAGATATCTTCCATATTGATAATAAAGTTCGATCAATCCCGGATCAACCTGACCTTTCCTTAACGCTTCCAGGCGTTCATCCGTTGGAAGATCAAACCCATCTTCACCAAGATCGAGTTTCAACCGATTAAAATACTGTTGATAATCACGAATGTGATCCTGTTTCAGGTCATCGTATTTTTTAGAACCAACGCCATTCAAATGCAACTGTGATTCAATCTCAGGATTTTTTCCCCAATAATCAGTTGAAGCGCTTAGCAGCAGAATAACTTCGTCCGCCGCACTTACATTTATTGTTTTCTTGGTTGACTTCAAAGTTCCTCCTGTATGAAGCACTTTGAGACGTGTGACCATCTTTACGCCAACTCCATTGCCAACATGCTCACGCATTGCCATCTCGTTATCTTTTATTTCAACCGAAGCATTATCACCCGGTCTGGACAACGCCAATCCGAATGAAACGGACCCAGGTTTATTAGAAGTGATACGCACAACAATGGCTTGATCTACTGCGCTGGAAAAGATCTCACGTGTAAACGAAACTGATCCAATATTATAACTCACTTTAGCAACGGCAGTTTCGAGATCGAGTTCGCGCACGTAATTGCTAACGTTAAGGCTATCGGGAAATGTAATATTCAAATCACCGAGTGTCTGATAGCTACTGGCTATTTTTTTATCCCCCATTAAATTTTTCTGCGCCAATTCCTGTGCTTCGGTATACTTGCCTTCAAAAAGTAACCGACGTACAGCAAATAACGATTTACTTGCTGCGGGATTTATAAAATCATTTTTTTTACCTGACCACACAGATTCCTCATTAAGCTGAATCCGTTCTTCCGCTATACCACCAAAAATCATGGCACCTAATCTTCCATTTCCGATTGGTAATGCTTCATTCCAGTTTTTTGCTGGTTTCGTATACCAAAGCTTCAACTCATTGTCCGTCGGTTGACTAAAAGCAGGAACTGCTATTCCTACAAAAAGACACAACAGGAGTATTCTACAGGTAAAAGGAAGATTCTTCATAGTTCCATTGGGCTAAAGCCCATTCTTATTGCGATTAATTACCACGGGCTTAAGCCCATGGTAATTAAATAAATATTGCAAGGGATTTTGGTCCCTCAGACTGCATAAGCAAGATAGCGCATAACTTTTACATCATTCAACCGCGGATATAATCGCATCAACTGCATCTTGATGTACGATGGCTCCCGTAGCACGATTAAACAATCCTGAGCTGTTATCTCCTGTGTGGCCGTTATCCCAATATACGGGTACGAGACCATTGTCTTTTGCGGCCTTCGTAACATAATTCAGGTAATAATTCCTGGATGCAATATGATCTGCCAGTCCCGTTGTTAAAGATGCGCGATAGGTAGCACCGTATTCACCCAGTATCACCGCGATGCCATTATCAACAAACTTTGTTTTCATCAAGCCGAAAGCTTCGTCAACCCATGCTTCTTGTCCCCAGTCAGATCGGTTTGGATTTCCTTCGTAAGCAGCTCCCCACAAATATTTGGAACTTGCTGCATCCAGGGTAAAATCATACGGATCATAAAAATGAACTTCAGCCATCAGCCGGTCCGTTGTACCTGGAGCATCTTCGGGCATTGTCATGTGTGTATTTGCATGCGTAATGTTGGTGTTATAACCCTGCACAATCAGGTTACGCCATGCATTCTTTCCTCCTGTAGAACGCACTGCATCAACGAAAGTCTGGTTATATGTTTCCTGTACTTCAATGTGTTCAGCAGTAGGATTATTATAATCGGCATGAACTTCATTCGTTCCGGCAAAAAGAAGATGTTCATCATAATCGCGAAAATAGACAGCGATCTGTTCCCATAGTGCTTTTTGTTTTTTATTCACTTCTTCCTGATGTGAATAGAGTGGGTGTTCTTCCAGCCATCCGCCATCCCAATGGATGTTAATAATCGCATACATGTCATTATCCACACAATAGTCTACTACTTCACTGACACGTGCCAGCCATGATTCTTTAATGCGGTGTGTTTCTGTATCTTCAATATAACCACTCCATGCGCACGGAATACGTACCGTATTAAACCCTGCCGCTTTCACAGCATCGATCAATGTCTTTGTGGTTTTAGCGTTACCCCAAAGTGTTTCGCTTGCCGCATAGACACCATTGGTTACACTGGTTGCTTCCAAAGAATTCCCTAGGTTCCACCCGACTGTCATTTTTTGCGCAAGCGTTATTGCATCACTGCTCATGCCGGTGTTGTCGGCAGGAATCGTCAATGGAAGACCAGCTTGACTGATGGTTACAATTTGTGTAACATCATTTAAAGCGAACGTGATCGTACCAGATCGGTTGCTTAACCCTGAATTAGCGGCTACCTGAAACGAAGGATTGCTTTGGTTTTCATCAACGACGGTGATCCAGTCATGCGAAATTGTCACATTATATTCTGCAGAACTTTGAACTTCAACTGAGATTTGTTGCCCTTCAACAGGTACCGCAAATTCTAATGGTGATACTATTAATATGGTTGATTCACTTTGCGTTACCGTTACCTGTTTTGATAATGAACCTGCGGTTACGGTAATAACAGCGGTTCTTGTTGCAGCTGTTTCATTTTTTGTTGCAGTTACATCCACTTTTATTGTTCCGGATTTACCGCTTGAAGGTGATAACGTACACCACGTTTCACTGCTTGCAACTTGCCACGAGGTATTTGATTTGACGTGGAAGGATTTTGTTTCACCATGTTTTGAAAGGGAAAGCGCTTCTGTTGAAATGATCAATTCTGCATCCGGAACCTCGCTATCGTCAGAACAAGAAGGAAAACAAAATGTGCTCAGGAAAAATAATAAACGTATTACCTTTTTCATATGCTATATTTTTAGGAAGGAGGCCGACTCGTAACCGAGACAGCCTCCAATTTACTCTATCGACCGTAATCTTTTATCATTCAATCACTAGATGGTAAATCAGGCGTTCGTCAGCAGTAGCATGGTTCGCGAGCGTTGTCACTTTACCAAACCATAACCCAGTAACATCACCTTCATCGTTAAATTCCCATTCGTAAAGTTCAAAGAATTGTGTATCTGTTGGCATATTAGCTACCGGAGGATCAGTATCATTATTATTCATATTGAACCATACCCAGCCACCGTCCACACCAGTCATCTCATAGTTAGGGGAAACGCCATAGAATTTGATCAGATTCGCGCCATATCCCTCGTCTGCAGGAACAATTTGAAACGTCCCTTGTGTTGTACTTCCTGTATTATCGGTGTAACTCATATCACCATTTGTATTAAATACAAATCGGACATCTTCGTTTTGATTAATATTCGTTTCAGAATTTGTCCAGCCCGTCCAGTCCGGCATAGGAGGAGTAAAATCATGAACCCCATTACGTGCCCAGGTGAAAGGATATTCCAATGAAATCTTGTAAGTCTGAGAAGAATTATTCGTCAATTGTTTCTTGAGCACTTTGGCTACATCTACTTCGCCTCCAGCGCCGGATCCAAGTACAAAATGAAACACCATATACTCATTTTTTTCCGTTGAACGTTGGCCCAACCACATCTCTGTTACATTCAAACCCAATGCATCGGTTTTTGTTTTTAGTATCCGGAGTTTATTTTCTGCTGTGGTGTTCAAGCGCATCGTGCTTGTCCAACCAAAATCCGATTCACTGATTACTGCACTGAGGCCCTGATCAAATGTAATATCATTATTTTCATCAATGGTGTACTCCCCTTCAACGTCCTCATTGTTATAAGAGGAAAACACAAATGTACCGCTATTCCCAGCACTTGATGAGAACGTAAATTTAGTTGCAGCAATCATATCTGCATCATAAGCCGCCCACCCAGTTGCAAGATATGTTGGCTCGCCACCAGTAAAGTCATTGATTAACCCGCCATTCAGGTCTGCCCAGTCATATGGTGAGTCCGGAGAAAGAACCCATGTCTTGCTTTTCGTTGTGGTCAGCACATCATTCGGGTCGCCGTCAATCGGAGGAACAGGATCCGGTAAATCTTCAGGGACGTAGTTGTCTGCGTATTCTTTAGATACATAGTTCCAAACCATCCACCATTCACCTTCGCCGGAAACCAATTCACGAAACACTGCTACCTGCAACTGATTTTCCGTTAGCGTAAGAATTTTAAGGTTCTTTGCCCAGTTCGAGGTTTTGAAATCCCAACTTTGGGTATGCAGAATGTTTGCATCAGTCAACGTAATGGTATGATTCTCTACATCCAGCATAAAAGTTCCAGATTCGTCCGCACCTCCTTCAGATGTATTGTGAATAGCGACATTAGCACCTCCATCAAGTGAGAAAGTCATTGTGCTATTCCAAATATTGGCATCACCAGTGTGTCCTTTACCTGGACTCCAATTCGGTGCAAAATTGTTCCATTCAACCGTGGTACTAGGATCTGCATAATCCATTTCTCCTGTGGCAAGTCCATAAGCACCATTATCATGAATCCACGTTTTCGAGTTCCCAACGCCACCTGTAAGAAAGGTCCATAACTCATGATTAACGAAATCTGCATAGAACTCATCAATAGTAAAAGTTACCGGCTCACCATAAACTATTCCACCTCTTGTCAGTACACCGAACTTCACTTCATACGTTCCTTCAAACGGAATTTTTAATGTCACTGTTTGTGACTGACTTCTGCCCTGTGGGTGCTCCCATTGCGGCGTATATCTGGCGTCCATCAAACTTGTTAAATAAACAATGTTTGGATTGTCGGCATCGTGTTCAATTTTGTATGCAATTCCTTCCACCAATTCATCCGGACTTACATCGACATCACCCAAATTCGATTCTTCCGGAGAACAGCCGAACCACAGCGCGCCAAGAAGGACAGCTGTAAATATTTTGAATATTTTTTTCATAAAATTTCTCATTAATCGTTAATTCCAACCTTCATTTTGAACCAGCACGTTGTTAGACAACGTGATCTGTGTATTCGGAATCTGCATAAATCCTCTTGTCTCCAGGATATTTGCTTCCTGAATAACAATCTGGTCAGGTACAGTTCCACTCAACACGTCCTGTGTTTGAGCTATGGTTGACGCTGCCGTGTTTAATCCCTGGCGCAGCAGATCCCAATAGCGAATACCTTCAAAAGCAAATTCAAATTTTCTTTCTTCCATGATATTGGCCAATGAAACAGGACGTGCCGTTAAACCGGATCTTGTCCGTACCAAATCATAATAAGTCTGTGCATTGGGAGACCCCAGCTCCGCAGCCATTAAGAGAACATCGGCGTAACGAATCACAAAAAAATCTTGATCCTGTGAAATCTGAAAATCATTTGATCCGCCTGTGTTCGATGTGCCATCAGGTAAGGCTGTAGGAGTATATTTTTTATTGGTATATCCTGTGTACTCGCGTTGATCTTTCTGATCAAAATCTGCGACACCTTCTGCTTCAATATCAATGATAGAAGCTGACTTTCTTTCATCATCATTAGAAAATTCGGCAACGAGTCTTGGATTTACAGTACCAGCGCCCCATCCTTTTCCATACGGAGAATAGTTAGTATTGCGCATACCCATCATCACTAGCCAGCGGTTACCATCAACGTTACCGTTGTAGTCTTGCGTATTGCTGAATTTTTGAGCAAACACCACTTCTTTATTTCCTTCACCGGCATAAGCAGTGCGATCCAAAGTATTGCCGGGCATCACCGGTACGTAACTTGAAGCAGGCCATAAAGCTTTAAAGTCATCTACCAATCCAAACTCGTTACTGGCAATTACGTCTTCCAGGCCAGCGAGTACTTCTGCACTACTGACACCTAAATCATCTGTGCCATAGTAACCCGTATAGAATAGATAGACACGCGCCAACAACGCTTTAGCAGCATATTGTGTCGCACGTCCATCGTTGTTTTCTGCATCGGCTTTAGGATACGCATCAGCAGGAATATTTGCTGCAGCAAACTTTAAATCTTCTGCAATCAGTTTATAGATTTCAGCCGGTTCCGACTGCGGGATATTCTCCTTTGTAGGTGTTGTCAACAACGGTACGTTTTCAAAAAGGCGAACCAAATCGAAATACAACATAGCGCGTAAAAAACGGGTTTCACCCTCGATACGATTGCGTGTTACTGATTCAGATTCAAACGCTACGCCGTCCAATTTACTGAGCAACACATTACACCGAAAAATACCAGCATAATAATCAGCCCAAGTTCCGTTGAATAAGTTATTATCCGAAGGTGATTGCGTTATATCAAAACGGTCTAATGCTTGATAACCTCTTCCGTCTGTATTTCCGGTACCACCAAACATGTTATCCGATAGAATTTCAGAAGTAACATAAAATGAAAGGTTTCCGTTGGCTGATGTACGTTGATAACCATCGTAACATCCCACCAAAGCCATTTCGGCATCATCGACGGTTTGATAAAAATTATTATCCAACACTTCTGTCTGCGGTTCTACATTTAAATAATCATCGGAGCAAGAGGAAAAAGCCATGCTGATTCCCAATGCGAGTATATATATCTTTTTCACCTGTATTCTGTTTAATATTAGAATTGAAGATTAACACCTGCCATCACAATTTTTGGCCGCGGATAATAACCTAAGTCAACACCTGTCGCCCAGTCATCCGTACCGTATCCGATCTCTGGATCCATACCATTGTACTTTGTAAATGTGAAGAGATTTTGTGCCTGTACATATACCCGCACTTTACTGATGTTTTTCAACTTGATCAGTTTAGAAAAATCATACCCTAGCGAAATATTACTGATGCGCAGGTAATCACCATCGTGGATATACAAATCAGAAAACTGCCAGTTCACATTGGTTTCCGTAACACGTGGCATACGGTTCGACGTTCCTTCACCGGTCCAGCGATTTAGGATTGCCGAAGTATAGTTAGCCTGCTTATTGGAATGATTGCGATACGATTGTACGATTTCGTTTCCAATAGCACCAAAGGCATTTACCGAGAGGTCGAAGCCTTTAAAGTCCAGGGCTACGTTAAAACCAAGCGTTACATCTGGCATACCACTTCCTAAGTTGGTCTTGTCTTCACTGTCAATTCTGCCATTGTTATCTCGATCAACATATTTGACGTCACCGGGTTTTACATCTGCCTGCAGTACGCCATTTCCGGCACCAGTCCATGCCTCGATATCCCCTTCACTCTGGAATATACCTGCAGTCTCATATCCCCAGAAATAACCGATTGGGAAACCATTCTGTGCACGGTAGAACTCTTCAGAATTATCGTATAGCATATTAATGTCACCATGAATAATGCCGTCTTCAGTTGGTATCGATCCCACGGTGTTTTTATTGTAAGCACCATTTACACCAATTTGATAGTTTAATTCGCCGACATTATCATTCCACGCAAGGGCGAGTTCCACACCAGTATTTTTCACACTACCGCCATTGATAACGGGTGGCTCTGCCCCTGCAGTCGCTAAAATGGGTGCCTCTACCAACCAGTCTTTTGTATTCTTAATGTAGTAATCAAAAGTAACCTGCAGCCGATTTTCCATGAGTTGTGCATCGAATCCAATATCAGTCTGTTCAGAGGTTTCCCACTTCACACCAAGATTTGCCAGGCGCTTTTGATATGCACCTGCTGTTGCTGTGTTGTTGGTTCCAAATGTATAGTATGCAGCAACGTTATCGCTGGCAATACTGGTTGACGTATTAATTGGCGCAGCGAACTGATAAGGATCAATATTCTGATTACCAACCTGGCCCCAGCTCGCACGTAATTTGAAAAAGTTTAGCCAGTTAGAAATCGACGATGATTCCATGAAGTCTTCATACGTTACAATCCAGCCAGCAGAAAACGAAGGGAATACGCCCCATTGATGCCCGGGTGCAAAGTTTGATGATCCATCTCTTCTGATGGTTGCGTTGAACAAATACTTTTCATCATAGTTATAGCTGACACGTCCAAAGTAAGAAAGTCTCCGGCTTTGATTTTCAGGGCCACCACCTACTGTGCGGGTAATAACTATATTACCGTCATCATCAAGATGTGGTTGTCCTGTAGTGTTACCCAGGTATGCGTGAGAGAAATCATTAAACTGAGACAACAAATTCCAGTTCGATCCGGATAAGTTCGTTCCCTGGTACCGTTGCGTCTCTGTTCCCACCATAACAGAAAAAATATGCTTATTCTGAATTGTAAAATCATACGATGCAGTATTTGTCCATAGCATAGTATGACCCTTACTCATGTTTTGATTTATCGTAGTATGATCAGTGTTAAACGAGTAAACCGAAAACTGGTATAATGGCGTAAAGCTGCGATTCTCCGAGGCATAGTAATTAAAGCCAAACAGTGAGCGTACTTTCAATCCACGAACAGGTTCCAACTCAGCATAAACATCGGCCTGGAGCCGTTGACCATCCGTACTGTTATTTGAATTTGTCATCATTGAACCGTAAGGATTTCCATCGCCATTGTACCAGGTAGAATTTTGTGTATCGTTGTACGGGCTGTTGAAAAGGTTATTGTCACTATACACTGGTGATAAAGGAGATGTCGTAAATGCACCACGCAGTGTATTATTATATTGATTACCTACATTGATACCATTATTCTTCGTATAGTTGAAATTCAGGTGCTGCCCGATTTTCAAAAATCCGTCATACAATTTATGCTCTGAATTTGTTCTGAAACCATAACGCTCGTAATAGGATACATTCTTACCACCGACAATACCTTCCTGATCGATGTAGTTCATTGAAATAGCATACCTAGAATTTTCAGAACCTCCGGTGATCCCCAGGGAATAATTGCTGGTTCTTGCATTGTCTTTGAACATGTAATTCATCCAATCGGTATCTGCCAATTCGCCCATACTCGCAAAGTCTATTGGTGCAGCACCAGAGTTAAGCGCCTGTTCATTCATGATGGTCTTATACTCTTCGGCATTCAACATATCCACTTTACGACCTACATTTTGAATACCAGTATACGCATCAAACGTTACCTTCGCTTTACCCTGCGATCCTGTTTTAGTAGTAACCAAAACTACACCATTTGCAGACTGTGCTCCATAAATCGCTGCTGATGCCGCATCTTTTAAGATATCGATGGATTTAATATCATTGGGATTTAGTACAGCAATATCTCCACCTGGAACTCCGTCAATAACATATAGTGGTCCGGAGTTACCAATGGTTCCCAATCCGCGAATAACAACTTTCATCATTGATCCCGGCTGACCCGATGTTGAGCTGATCGCAACGCCTGGCGCCTGTCCCTGCAGTGCCTGCAGCGGATTCAATTGATTTTGCTGTTGCAATTTTTCACCGGAAACCTGAACGTTTGCTCCGGTAAGTAACTTTTTCTTCTGTTCGCCATAACCAACTACCACCACTTCTTCCAGCGTGGAAAGATCTTCTGCTAATGAGATCTCAAAATTTGTTTGATTACCGATAGCAATTTCCTGAGTGGCATATCCAATAAAAGATACAACGAGCACATCCGACGGACTGGCCTGAATTGAAAAGGCACCCTGAGAATCGGTAGACGTACCGTTGGTTGTGCCTTTAATGATAACATTAACACCTGGCATAGCCATGCCGGCATCGTCTTTAATTGTTCCTGTTACTGTATTCGACTGTGCGTAGGAAATCACACACGAGAAGAAGAACAGTACAGAAACACCAAAGCATCTGTAGAGTTTTCGAATCATAGATTATTTATTTTAGGGTTAGTTTTGTTCTTTCAATTATGGTTTAGTCACAGCAAGCTCTTTTCCGCTATATGCGACCACCCGGTGAGGTTGAGCCGTTAAGCCCACCCCATCCTGATGATCAACCCAAACCAATTCAAACTTTCTTTCTTCCGGCATTCCGGCAAATGATCCCTTGCGTTCGCCAATGTTTACAGTACCTGTTTTATCTTCATACTTTATTTCGATCATCGTAAACTGTCCTTTTTCGTAGTCATAGTTGATATTCTCATCCTCGTATAGGGTGAACGTTGCATCCGCCCCGGGAAAAATATAAAGCGTAATCGGATCAGCAGGTTTTTCAGTAGTATACTGAATCTCAGGACCTGCCGGCAAGATCGAACCCGCCTTCACAAAAAGCGGCATCCGCTCAAGTGGTGAATTCACCGTTAAAGTTTGTCCGCCATCGAAGTGTTCGCCAGTATAGAAATCATACCAACCGGTTCCTTGCGGCAAGTAAACTTCGCGTGATGTTGCCTTATACTCATGTATTGGATTCACCAGAATGGATGGCCCGAACATGTATTGATCTGCAATATCTTTTACTTTCGGATCGTGATTGAAATCCATCACTAAACCACGCATAATCGTATAATCCTTGAAGTAGCTATGACCGGCAAGTGAATAGATATAAGGCATGAGCCGGTATCTGAGTTTGGTGTAAAACACCATGCTTTCGTATTCCTTTGTTCCCTGCGGCGCGATGTTATAAATCTCACGGTAGGGATACTGGCCATGCGAACGAAATAATGGGCAGAACGCACCGAACTGGAACCAGCGCGTGTTCATTTCACGCCATTCCTTTTGCGTTTCTCCGGTAAGGTTGTAATAGCGATTCTCTACAGAGAATCCACCAATATCCATCGTCCAGTAAGGAATTCCGGATAATGAAAAATTAATACCCGTTGCAATCTGATCTTTAAAATCACTCCAGCGTGAAACGATATCACCACTCCACGTTGCGGCACCGTAACGCTGTTGACCAGCATAAGCTGAACGTGTAAGAATAAAGACACGCTTATCCGGACTTGATTTACGTTGGCCTTCGTAAACACTTTTTGAGTTCATCAGTGAATATGCATTGAAGTAACGTTCGCCCGGACCCATTCCCGTCTGACTCATGTTTTCCTTCCTGGCTTCAATGGAAAGATTTGAGTGCATATCGGGTTCGGTTGCATCAAGCCACCACGCATCGACACCAATGCTGTTCAACCGTTCATCGATCTGTTTCCAGAATAATTTTCCTGCATCTTCATTAAACGGATCATAAAAAGTATTTTCATATCCGATGCCAACCCAATCTTTTCTTTTCTTTTTTACATTATTGGTAAACAGGAATCCCTGTTTATTCATTTCTTCATAATTATCTGTACCGGTATTAAACTTTGGCCACACAGAGATCATCAAGTGTGTGTTAAGCTGATCATGCAGTGTAGCTATCATGCCTTCCGGATCTGGAAAGCGTGAAGCATCAAATTCGTGTGAACCCCATTTTGGATCTTCCCAGTATTGCCAGTCTAAGACGATGTTATCGATTGGAATATTCCGCTTGCGGTATTCTTTCACCACATCAATCATCTCCTTTTGATTTCTGTATCGTTCGCGGCTTTGCCAAAAACCCATCGCCCATTTAGGAACAATTGGTGCTTTACCTGTCAGCGTCCGATATCCTTGTATAACTTCATCTGCAGTATTGCCTTTGATGAAATAGTAGTTGATCTCATCGCCAACTTCGGAGAATAACGATAGTTTGGCCTGCTCCTCTGCTGATATTGGATTGAGGTGACGAACACCTAAATAACCGCCTTCAGAAATCCATTCAATTTTGATCCGGTGTTTCGATCCTCCTTTAATTGGAACTGTAAATTTGTTTGTCCACGGATTCCAGTTCTGGCGCCACTTATCAAGAATCAACTTATCGTCAATCCATATTTTAATATAGCCTGAACTATAGACGAGGAATTTATGATCACCATCCACGTCAGAAGTAAAGGAACCTTCCCAAACCACTTTGCCTTTTTGTGCAACATCTTTGGGAAAACTATCTACCTGCGGTGTCTCAAGAAATTCATATTCGATTTTATCTTCAACGGTGGCTTTAACAACCTCATCTTTTACATAGTATGTTGCAGTAAGTCCACCTGCTTTACCATCCTTATCAAATAAACTAATTGTGTTGAGTGATTGATAGTCACGTGGATCACCAAATTTCGAAATGGAATAATTATCCCACAGGAGACCGTAATTTTTATCGCTATAAACAAATGGTACGACGTCTACAATGTTGTGTTGTACCAATTCAACATCTTCGCCTTTGTAGTTCATCTGACCATTCTGATGTCCACCAAGGCCATAAAATGCTTCATCATCGGGCGATTCAAAGATTTGCCTGATTGAAAATGTTTTTTCGTCGCCAACCACCACGGGGTTAAACGATTTACCACCACCCCGTTGTTCGGCCAGAAGCACCTGCCCTGTCGTATCTTTAAAAATTACTTCACCGGTTGCTAACGCCACAGATACATGCAGCGCCGCGGTTTTAATCGTAACTTCGTTTTCAGTTTCGTCCAACTGCCACTCCACACGTTTATCGGATTGAGGAATCACCATGAGGCTGGTTCTGGCGGAAAACGAATCGGCGGGAGTTGCGACTACCTGAATGATATCATCCTCGATCACATTCACGCGGATCAGTTTTCCTTGTGTTCCTTTTTCAGGCAGATGTACAATAATCCCATCGTCTGATTTTTCGACCACCCTGGAGGTTGAACAACCCACCATAAATAAAACAAGCACGGCGATACTGAATACAAATCTTTTCATCTACACTGGTTTTGATTTCAATCGGAAGTGGAAAAATTTTTCCACAATCGGTTGCACCAAAGGTACAGGAGGGTAAGTCGAACAGCAGGTATCCAATCGTCTACAAATGCTGGACGGGATGTCTACAGGAGGTAATCAAATGACTAATTAAGGGGTATAAAATGTCTACAAAAACAAGGGTATGATTTTGATAAATCGCGTTTTCATTAGAAAAAAACACCAATTTCGGCTTTAGATTCTTAAGCCTGCCTCGAAACTTTGAAGACAGCATGTCAACGCGTCACGTCAGGTGCCGGGAAACTCCGAAGATGTGAAGATTAAAAATTAAATGTGAGGTAAACGATGATTCCACCTATTCCAAGAAGGGAGATATAAAGCGCTACTTCCATGATAAGCATTACGCGCATTCGTTTTTTGATTTTCTGGTCTGCCATAATTGAACCCAAAATTACCATGCAATACCATTTTTGATGGTCATGATTTCGCTTTTAGAAGTATATGAAATAGATAATGCGGCGATGGATTTTACATTTAATAAAACAACAACCCCGGAGAGGCGCAATATGCATTCAAATAACATATAAATAGTAAGACCTACCAACAAACAATTTTAAACTATCGCCCTAGTTGAACTTTTCGGAAACGTGAAAGTTGCATCCTTACAGGACCAGTCATCTCTTTTTGTTGGCGTACTGCGACGGAAGCATGCTGAACTCTTCTTTAAAATAGCGCGCAAAGTATTTCGGATTATTAAATCCTACCTGGTATGCTACCTCCGCTACTGTTAACTGACTTTTTTCCAACAACTGGGCAGCGTGTTGCATGCGAATACTTCGGATGAATTCAAGTGGTGACTTCCCTGTCAAGGCCACAATTTTTTTATAAAGGTACGCACGGCTTATCCCCAGTTCACGGCCCAGATGTTCTACTGAAAACGCTGTCGACGATATGTTCTTTTCAACACACTTAATCGCATTTTCAATAAACCTGGTGTCCAGGGGGGTAATATTTAACTCACTGGCTTTTACGTTAATACGTTTACCGACAACGGTATGAAGCTTTTGTTGCTGTGCAATTAGTCCTCGAATTCGCGATTCAAGAATCTCAAAATTAAACGGCTTCGTTAAGTATTCATCGGCACCCTTTTCAAAGCCTTCCAGTTTTTGTTCTTCACTCGTGCGCGCGGTAAGCAGAATCACCGGAATATGGGATACGCGTTCATCTTCTTTAACCTTTCTGCAAAAATCCAGGCCATTCATTACCGGCATCATAATATCACTGACAATTAAATCCGGTGGATTTGATAATACAAGCTTCAATGCTTCTTGTCCATTTCTTGCTTCAATGATCCGGAACCTTAATTTAAGGTTGTCTTTCAAGTAAAATCTGAAATCGTCATTATCCTCAACCAACAACAACACCGGCATCGCAGCAGATGCTTCATCCATTTGTGGTTGTTCCGGGACTTCAGCCGCACCCGACGATTTGTTGATTTGTTCACTAACGTCAGCATGTTTTTCATGAAACACTTCCTTGATTGGAAGCAAAACCGTGAAACAACTTCCTTTTCCTACTTCACTTTTAACAGTGATCGTACCATTGTGAATTTTGACAAACTCCCGCGTGATAGAAAGACCGATGCCGCTTCCCTGATTAACAACGGTGTTTGGAAGATCATGTTGAAAAAATCTATCGAATACATTATCCAGTTTATCGGTCGGAATACCAATTCCCGTATCAGCTACTTCAATTCGAAGTAATTTATCATCACCTTCATGTTGAAGTGATAACACAACACTTACACTTCCGTGTTCCGGGGTAAACTTAAAGGCATTGGACAACAGATTGAACAAAATTTTCTCCAGTTTATCCTGGTCAAAGATCGTTTCGAGTATCGCAGCCGTTGACTCGAAGGTTAATTGAATGTTTTTCTTTTCAGCAAGATCAGAAAAGGAATAAACGGCTTCACGGATAAATTGAACGATATCACCTTCCGACGGCGTGAACCGGATCTCCTGCACTTCCATTTTACGGAAATCCAGCAGTTGATTAACGAGATTGAGCAATCGTTTCGCATTTCGCTGAATAAGTTGAAAGTGCGTCAACTGATCTGGTCTGTCTGTGTCACGGATCAATCGCTCCAGTGGTGTGAGAATAAGCGTTAAAGGCGTCCGGAATTCATGGCTTACATTTGTGAAAAATTTAATCTTCATCATGTCAAGTTCATGCATTCGCATGGCCTCGCGCCGTTCCTGCTCAATCACGAATTTCATCTTTTCACGTTGCTGAATCAGTTTACGGGCCAGATAAAGAATCACAATCAGTATAAACAAATAGAGCACAAATGCTGTTCGTGTCTTCCAAAATGGCGGTAAAATTGAAATTGATAACACCGACTCCTCGGATACTGCCTGACCATTATTAAAAGCTCTAACCCGCAATGTATAGTCTCCCGGATTGATACCCGTGAAGGTAATCTTACGCGAATTCTTATCGGCGGGTAGCCAGTCCGTATGAAGCCCATCCAGCTTATACCGGAATTCAGTTTTCTCCGGATGAAAATAATTCAAAGACGTGAACTCCACGGAAAAAAAGTTCTGACCCGGCGGAAGTACAATGTTCCTTGTCTCCGTGATCGACCGGTGCAAAATCACCCTTCCATCTACAGATTCACCAATGGCAACACTTTCCTGGAACAATTGAAAATCAACAAATACAACCTGTGGTTTAAATTGATTGCTGATTAGTGTCTTCGGATTAAAAATATTAAATCCGTTAGGGCCTCCGAAAATTAACTCTCCACCCCTCGTTTTGTAGGCGGCATTTTCATTGAATTGCTTTC
>Ga0196965_1000511_pt1 | contig 22060 bp, 21 predicted proteins | sample S1_20metaG_FD_148668 | JGI IMG/M metagenome (GOLD analysis project Ga0196965, IMG submission 148668) | Soil microbial communities from Anza Borrego desert, Southern California, United States - S1_20 | ecosystem: Environmental > Terrestrial > Soil > Desert | place: USA: California | collected... | reverse complement strand
TTTTTGTGAACCAGCATCCTTGTTCTTTTTAAAGACGGTATTCATTTGACGACATTACTGGCCATACCAGAATTATTGAATAAAGTCCAAAAACATGAGAGTGATCGGACTTTATTCTTTTAATGATGTAAGCTTAGGCTCATGTTCCTGATCTATTTTTTTTGGTTATAATCGTAGTTGATCATCCATTGAATGCCAAATTTATCTGTCAGTATTCCAAAGTAAGCGCCCCAGAAAGTTTTTTCAAGTGGCATTGTTACCTTCCCTCCTGCTGAAAGTCCTTTAAAGAGCTTTTCTGTTTCTCCTTCACTTTCGGCACTGAGGGATATGTAAAAATTATTTCCAAAAGTCAATTTGTATCCCATTGACTCCAATACATCATTACCCATAAGAATATTTCCATTGCCCACAGGCAATGCGATGTGCATGATTTTATTCTGATCATCTGAAGGCGCTTTGTCTGCTTCAGGTGTATCTTTAAAGCGTTGTATGGTAATAAATTCTCCGCCAAATACTGATTTGTAGAAATTGAATGCTTCTTCGGCATTACCATTAAAGTACAGGTAAGGATTAATTGCTGCCATTTTTTTATTCGTTTAAGTTAAAATTCTTTGATTGATAGTAGAATCATTTATTTCGATCATAAAAGAGAATAGGAAAAACTAATTTTCTAGCTTTGATTTATAGCGCTCGGCATATAGAATACTTCCCAAAGATGTCCGTCCAGGTCCTGAAATCCCCATCCGTACATAAATCCCTGATCTTGTTTTTCGTTATGTTTTGTTCCACCGGCAGCCATGGCTTTGTTTACCATCTCATCCACTTTTTCTTTACTTTCGGCGGACAATGCTATAATTGCCTCAGTGTTTCTTGTTGTATCACAGAGTTCTTTTTTAGTAAAAGTTTTGAAAAACTTTTCTACCAGGAGCATAATAAAAATATTCTCGCTCACTATCATACAAGTGGCATTCTCATCAGTAAACTGAGGATTAAACGTAAAACCAAGTTTAGTGAAAAATGCGACGGATTTATTCAAATCCTTAACCGGTAAGTTGACAAAAATTTGAGCTGACATAGTTTTGCTTGTTTAATTGTTAAAATATTTTAACAAGAGATGTTAATTATACTCTTCTATTGATATCATTAATTCAGTGATTGCAAAAGAACTATTTTTCAAGATTACCTTTTAAACTGGCCAGACTTGTTTCCAGGTCTTTGCCTAGCATATTATCCATGAATAAATTCATAAAATTAAACGGATAAGGATTTTGTCCTTCCATTTTCCAACTCACTTTTGTTTGATTTTCAGCCACAGATTCTGTAGTAAATTCAGTATTGGCGATACTTTCAAAAGGTTTGATAAAACGAAGTTCCAACTCAAGCCTCTCCCCTTCTTCAATCGTTTTTATCTCTTGTTCTCCTTTTCCGGCTTTTTCACCTTCCCAGGCATATACAAAGCCCGTAGTCCCGTCCGTTCCCCTAAAATCTTTTTTCAAATTTGGATCCATCATTGTCCAATAGTTATAATTGTCCTGGTTTTTTAGGTGTTTTACATAATTAAAGACTTCTTGCTTGGGTTTGTTAATGGTTGCTTCACGTTCAACGGTATATTCATTTTTAATGAAAAGCGCCATGATTAATGGGATGGCAATAATAACTACGACTACGATCAGGATTCTTGCTAGTATTTTCATATTGTTTAAAATTTATAATGTTTAAGTTTTTTTTTATTTCTTGTTTATTACTAATCAGGACTTTATTTAAACCACCCGGTCGTACCGCCATCCCTCCTAAAAGTAGGAAAAGGCAGCATTTTGAGTAAAATAGCATCACAAAATAGCGCTAAATAATTCAAAAAAATTATATACAAGGGTTGGTTAAAATCTATCATTTTTATTTTTTTTGTTTGAAAAATTTCACTGTTTTTGTTTTTACAAATGTATTGGCATTAATTAAATTTGAAAGGGTGCAAATACGTCAATCTAAGGGGTTAGTTACGACAGGGATTGTGAGGAAAAGAAGCTTCTGATATTAGCGATTGGACACAGAGTTTAAGATTAGCGATTTAGGAATTTTGAAATTAGATTTCAGTTACAAAGCATACTTTGATAGAACCTTTACTTTTTTAACCTTTAATTTATGAAGCATATCTCAATATTGGTTCCAAGAGGAGCTATTCTTGGAAGCCTTGAAGGTTCCCGTCAATTGTTAACTCAGGTGAATGAGTTTATTAAAACTAAGGGCGGCTCACCCCTTTTTGAAGTTCAGTTGGTGGGGTTGTCGAAGGAAACACCGGTAAGCGGAGGTTTATTTACTGTGCATACGGATGCGGTTATCGGAGATATAAAAAAGACAAACCTGATCATTATACCAGCCATTGACGGTGAGATGAAACAGGCATTGGAAAAAAACCAGGATTTTATTCCATGGATTATCCATCAGTACAACAACGGAGCAGAAGTTGCCAGTCTTTGCCTGGGAGCTTTCTTATTGGCTTCGACAGGTCTTTTAAATGGAAGGAAATGTGCTACACACTGGCTTGCCGAGAATGCTTTCAGAGCCATGTTTCCGGAAGTTACTTTAGTTACGGAGAAAGTAATTACGGACGAACATGGATTATATTCCAGTGGCGGGGCTTTTTCTTACCTTAATCTTATTTTACACCTTATTGATAAGTATGCAGGCCGTGACATCGCTATTCTTTCCGCCAAAGTGTTTGCGATAGAAATAGAACGTGAAAATCAATTGTCATTTTCTATATTCCAGGGACAAAAGGAACATGAGGATGAACCGATAAAGAAAGCACAGGAGTTTATTGAAAAAAATTACCAGGAGAAGATATCTGTTGATCAGTTGACTTCCATGATTGCCCTGAGCAGGAGAAATTTTGAGCGCCGGTTTAAAAAAGCCACATCCAATACAGTCGTAGAATATATTCAGCGGGTAAAAATGGAAGCCGCTAAAAAGAACCTGGAGACAAGCAGTAAAAACATCAATGAAGTGATGTACGATGTAGGCTACTCCGACACCAAAGCTTTCAGAACTATTTTTAAGAAAATCACAGGTTTACCTCCTATCGAATACAGGAACAAGTACAATAAGCAAGCGGCGTTTGCATAAGTTTGGCTAAACTTTCTAAAAGTGGGTTACGCTTAACTATATCAGTTCCCCACATGTTAAAAAAGTTAAACAAAAAAATTAAATAGGCAGCTATTAATGATAGAATACTTGAACTGATTTAAGCCCCAGCAAAACGCATTGAACTCAGCCAATACCGAAACTAAAATTTTAATAAGCTACAGTTAAAAAAATGAATAAACATAGCCATGGATCATGGCTGTGTTTATTTAATATAGATTGTGGAGGCTATTAACCTGCTAATTTTACGCGAACAGCATTCGGACCTTTTTGTGTCATTTCTATTTCGAAAGACACCTTGTCGTTTTCCTTAATCCTGTCAATCAATCCATTTATATGGACAAAAATGCTGTCTTGCGACTCCTGATCTTTGATAAATCCATATCCCTTCGATTCATTGAAAAAGGTTACTTTCCCTTTTCTGATCGGGTCAACAGGAGCCATGTCTTCTTGTTTTGAGACACCTATCTGTATGGATTCCTGGCTTATTACTTTCTTCTTCTTTGGGTCCGGAGGCGTAGACGTGAAATTACCATTTTCATCCACATACATGATCATATCCTCAAAGCTTTGTCCTTTATTATTGGCTTTTCGCTCTTCCTTTCTTTCTTCCTTCTCCTTCTTCTTCTTAATTTTTTTCTTCTCGTTTTCCTTTTTACTAAATGTTTCTTGTGATCTACCCATAAATTTATTTTTGCTCTACCGGGGCTAACCGTTTATATTGTTTTATCAGATTAATAGTTGTTTTATTTCCTTCGCAGTAAATAACAGCAACAAAGGTAATGAAGTTTCCATTTGGGATAAAACTAATATTCAATTTTACCCTGGCCTGGCTCTTCAATATATCCAAATTACTTACTTCTTAAAATTTAAAGCAAAAAAAATATTGATCCAACCATCAAAATCTTCAAAATAAATTAGGGCGGCGGACGGGCTATCCGTTACAAGTCCTCGCGCCTACACACAAAATCTACCCTGCTGTGGGCTTTCCACTACTATCCCTGCCGCTACGACCTCAAACTTTTACCCCAACAAACAAATTGGTAAATCACCTTCCAACTTCTAACTTCCATCTTTCCACCTACTTTACTCTTTCAACATATTCACTCGTCTCTGTATTGATCCTTATTTTATCGCCGTTTTCAACAAACAACGGAACCTGAATTGTCGTCCCTCCTTCTACTTCGGCAGGTTTTAAGGTCTTTGAAGCCGTATCGCCTTTTATTCCGGGCTCTGTATACGTCACCACAAGTTCCACATGTTTTGGAATTTCAGCCGCTACAGCTTCTTCATTGTCGTCAAACTTTACATTCACGATCATGCTTTCCTGAAGAAATTTAATGCTGTCACCAAACAGTGTTTTTGCTACGGGCATCTGCTCGTAAGTTTCCTGATTCATGCAAATCAATGAGTCCGCCTCTTCATATAAATATTGCAATTCGCGGGTTTCCACCCTCACAATATCAATTTTTTCTCCAGAACGAAAACGGATTTCACTTTGTTTTCCGGTCTTCACGTTCCGGCTTTTTACACTGTAAATAGCGTTTCCTTTTCCCGGGGTAATATGCGTATAATCAACCACCATTACCATTTCTCCATTATACCTTAAAAAAATACCTCTTGAAATATCTGATGTGGTTGCCATAAAAATTTTATAATAGGTTTTAACTCCAAAGTTAATACCTTAGGCCCGTTTAGCCAAAAAAGCCAAAATAAAATGGGGAAAACTTATTTATAATCATCAGGACTTTATAATGTTGTATAGTTTAAAGCAGTATTTCTGTAATTATTTAAAAATTTAACATCTAAATTCCAATCACAATCACATCATGAAATTTTGTACAATACCATGTCTGTTGTCCTTGCTATTTTTTAACACTTTTGGTCAAACTTCTGATAACACTGGTTTGGAAAATGATTCTATTATTGTGAAATCCATTCCTTATCCGTGTGAATTGCTGGATGAGCCAAAAGAATTCAAAGTATTATCAAACAATTCTATTTTAATGACAGCAGGGCCCGCATCAGATCTTCATAACCCTGCTGATGGAAGCTTTTACAAACACAATGCTCCCAAGTTTTTATTCACCCCTGATGCTACTAATTTTGACTTTTCTGCTAAAGTGAAGCCCGGCTTTGACAACTTATATGATGGAGGAGCAATACTGGTCTGGAGTAATGAAGAGAACTGGGCAAAAGTATTGATTCAAAATACAGGTAAAAAATCAATTTTAGGAATCTCCGTAGTAGAAAATAAAATAACAGACGACAGTTATTTCAATATCGACGAAGCAAGGGAAATTTATCTAAGGATTACCAGGAAAGAAAAGGTTTTTAACTTTTACTCTTCCCCGGACGGTAAGGTATGGACATTAATAAGAGAGTTTGTTTACCATAAACCCGCACAAATAAAAATAGGTTTTTACTCTCAGTCGCCCGTCGGTTCAGAATGCAAAGTAGAATATTCAGATATTAGTTATAGGTAAATTATAGAAAAAGAGTTATTCTTTCAGGAAACTGCAGGACATGATGCGGGTGACTATCGAAGATTTAATAATCCATCGATGGATCCTGAAATTTCCTCCTTAATTATTTTATAAAAACTCTCCCTAACTATGATCATATTTATTCCACAACATGCCTCCTCTTCCACTTAATTAATTTTTTTTGATTCATCTACGAAAATATTCGTAAATAAATTTTGATATACGAAAGTGTTCGTATATAATTGCATTACGAAACAATTCGTATTATAAAATGAGCATGAGCAAAAAACTCACCAAGCGAGGATGAATGTCATGCGAATTCCATGTGACTGTTAAAGAACAAATTTATAAAACATGCAAAAAGAACAGATACCTATCCCTACTGATGCAGAATTGGAAATTCTGCAGGTGCTTTGGCAAAATGGTCCGTCCACTGTAAGATTTGTAAATGAAGAACTAAATAAAAAGAAGGAAGTAGGGTACACGACTACTTTGAAATTTATGCAAATCATGATGGAAAAAAATATCGTAACCCGTAATGATGAGGCCAGGACGCATATATATTCCTCCAACATCAGTGAAGATTATGCACAGAAGAAACTCTTGAATAAATTTTTAGATGCCACATTTCGCGGGTCAGCTATGAAGCTTGTAATGCAGGCGCTTGGAAGTCATAAAACTTCTGCTGAAGAACTTAACCAGATAAAAAAATTAATTGATCAAATCGAAGGAGGTAAACAATGAACTTTTTAGATAATTTAATCTCGCAAGAATGCATCCAGGCCCTCGGTTGGATGTTGCTGCACTCAATCTGGCAAACTGCTGTTATAGCCTTGCTTTTAGGGGTATTAATGGTAGTTTTGCAACGCTCTTCCAAAATCAGGTATTTGGTAGCTGCCAGCGCTCTACCCATGGTTTTATTTTCAGCCCTGGTCACTTTTCTACTTACTTATCAAACCTCAAAAATTGTTTCGGGCAATAATATTGAGGTAAAAGAAACTCTGGTTCACCGTTCTCTGTCCGATGGATTTCAGCCTGTGATAGCCGAAGATAATGTAACTGAGGATAAAAGTTTATTTGTACAGTTCAAAACATATTTCACCTCGCATTTTCCACTGATCATCACGCTTTGGTTTTTAGGGATGATGCTACTGACGTTAAAATTTTTGGGTGGATTGGCTTATGTTCAGCGCCTAAAAAGATACAAAACGGTTGATATTACCCCTCAATGGCAGGAAAAGTTAAAAAGCTTAAGTGATAAAATCGGTCTTCAAAAATCCGTAAGATTATTAGAATCGTCATTAATAACCGTACCCATGGTTGTTGGATATATTAAACCTGTAATACTATTGCCTTTAGGCGCGGTTACGGGGCTTTCAACAAGTCAATTGGAATCTGTTTTGGCACATGAACTGGCCCACGTTTACAGAAAAGATTATCTTGTTAATATTTTTCAAACCATTATCGAAATACTATTCTTTTATCATCCTGCGATATGGTGGATCTCCGCAAGAGTGCGGGAAGAAAGAGAAAATTGCTGTGATGATATTGCCATCCAGGTAAATGAAAACTCCATCATTTATGCAAAAGCGTTGACAACCCTTGGAGAAATGCACGTAAAAATGCCGGAACTGGCATTGGCAGCTACGGGAAGAAGCGGAATCCTGCTTAAACGAATTAAACGTATCCTTACGCAATCGAAGCAAAACCCTACATTTTCAGAGGGATTTATAACAGCATGTATTTTATTAGTTTTCGTTTTTTCACTTTCACTGGTTGCAAGGGCGAATTTCAATGAGACTGAAGATCGATATAGCGCATCAAATTTTTCAGTGGTTAACGCTCTAAGTGATGGGGATTTTAGCGCCATGGTACTCAACATGCAGGATTCTACAGGAAAAGACAATAACCTAGTTATTATTAAAAATAAAAAAGGGAAGATTGTTGAATTGTATGTAAATGGTAAAAAAATTCCTAAAAGCGAAATCAAAAACTTTGAGTCGATGATTGAGGAAAGTCTTGCTCAAAACAAAGGCAATTTGAGTGACGAAGATCAGAAGGCTACTTTAAAAGAAATGACAAAAGAATTGGATGAATATGGCTATGAAAAACCGGAAAGGCCGGAAAGACCGGAGAGACCAGAAAGGCCGGAAAGAATGGAGAGGGTTGAAAAAGTTGAACGAATAGAGAAACGGGAAAGACCCGAAAGACGTGAAAAAATTGAAAGATTTGAGTCTTACAAAGATTCGTCGGAGGTGTTCCGTAGCTTCACCCAAAAGACGCTGGAAATTGCTCAGATGGGAATGAAAATTGGTCAGCTAAGTATGAAATTGGAAAGCCTGAATCAAAAAATGTTAAAGCCACATGAGGACAATGCTAAGAATAGAGCCGAGCTGAAAAAGCTCGAAAAGGAGATCAAAGCGCATGAAACAGAGATCGAAAAGTTAGGCAAAGAAATAGAAGTATTGGGAGAAGAATTTGGTGAACAAGTGGGAGAAATGAGTTTAGATATAGCCAACTCTGTACTGGAAGACATAGATTTTTCTAATCTCGATGACGAGGACTTTGAGGGAACGGGCGAATACGTTTGTCCTCCCTGTGAAAGCGATTGCCATAATAAAACCTTTGATAAACCTGGATCATGTCCAGTATGTATGATGACATTGATAAAGAGAAGTAGCAGCGAAGATTAGTTAGTTAATTAATATAAATTGGAAGCTTGCTCTATAAAAAAGCCCTGGTTTTCAGGGCTTTTTTTATTGGGAAATAAATGAGAATTTAATAAGAGTAGCTTTACTATTTGAGGAGATTTCCCGGTTTTTATAAAGCTAAATCAAATGAAAAGTTCTCATTTCTTCTCTACTTTGATCTTATTGTGAAAGTCTCCGCTTGAGATGTCCAAAATATATATGCCCTCTGGAAGTTTACTTACATCTATAGATTGTTTGGTACTTTGGCTTTTGACGGATAGTTTTTTATGCCTTTTGCCGTCCAAATCATAAATCACAACAGTATGGTTGGTATAAGCTTTTGGAACGGTATAATTTAATTGATTATTAAATGGATTTGGATATACTATTGTTTCGATTTCCGCCGCTTCTTCAGGAGCAAAACGGGCGGCTGACGTAATCGCATAGGTAAATGTTTCCCATCCTCCTATCGCAGCCCGGGTGCAAGTCATTGCTTTTGTCCCGTTTTCTGAAGAGACATACAAGCCATTATTTCCCCGTAAAGATATTTTCCCATCTGCATTAACGATCCAGTCAAAAGCTTCCCAACCTCCTATGGCTGTTCTGTTACAGGTAATTCCGGAAGCAGCGCCATTCTCGGAGGAAACATATTTATTCATACTTCTCAAGGCGATTTTTCCATTTCCCGCATCAACTACTAAAAACTTTTCCCAGGTATCTGCTGCCAAACTGTTACATTGCATTGACGCGGTGCCATTCATACCATTTACGAATCGGTTGTTATTTCCTTTTAATGTGATCGTCTGACCAACAGGCGCAGAGGAAGAATTGCTTACAGAAACATTAACTGCTGACGAAATGGTCGTTGTTCCTGAATTATCTGTGGCGCGGGCGGTAAGTGTGTAAGTTCCTGTTGTTACCCCATTCCAGGTAAACCCATAAGGGCTTGTAGCATCTGTGCTTAGTAAAGTACTGCCATTATAGAATGCCACCTGACTTACGGTACCGTCAACATCTGAAGCATTTGCCTGAATAGTGACGTTTGCAGGAGATGAAAAATTAGCATTATTTGCGGGAGAAGATATATTTACCGTTGGTGGCGTATTGTTTGAGGTGTCAAAATTTATCCAGTTAATATTAAATCCGCCTGCTCCTGCCTGTAGTCTCAGGGTTTGTGTTCCGGCACTTAAATTTATAGATGCGCTTACGGTTGTCCAGTTTTGCCATCCTCCTGTATTTGGAATGGATGTGTTTGCCAAAGTTGTAGCGCCGGATTTTATTTGTAAGCTTCCACCGCCACTTTCGCTGGTAACTCTGTATTGAACAGTATAGGATCCCGGATTTTGAACGTCAACAGTATAGTCCATCCAGTCTCCTGCATCAATCCAACCTACGTTTTGCCCTCCACCTGTATCAGTTGTAGCTTCGGTTTCAATACCGTTCATTGTACTATAGCTTTCGGCTTGAATTGTGCCTGGAATGGGAGCTGCATTTTCATTAGCGCCTCCCAGCCATAATAATCCATCGATTATAAATCTATTTTGAATTTCACTGGCAAATGTGGATGATTTACCCGTGTTATTAGCATAATCCATATCATTGTGCCCAAAGTTGGCATAGAGCATTTTATAATTATTGTTTGTCCAGATTACCGGGTAATAGCCGCTGTACCACGATTGATTTGGATCCGTTCCAAGGGGAAAACTTGACGGGTCAATAGAGCAAAGGATGTTTATATCAGGATTGTTTCTCAAATCATTAGTCCAGCCATACCACTCGCTAACGGCTGAGGTAAATGTCGTTGGCAAACGGGTTGTAGAGGGATGTGAATGATCTTCACATCGTAAGACAGCAGTGGTAGGTCCCCAGGTGTTTGTTCGGAATGAACCAGAACCCAGAAACTGATTATGATACCAATCCCAATTGCCGGCATTTTCAGTAAATGCACAAACATGAAATCCCATCCAGGCGCCTCCATTTTGCATGTATTGCTGAAAGGCAGCCCTTTGAGCCTGAGGAGGCTGATCATCTAAGAATATTACTACCTGATATTGGGCAAGATTGGTTGTGTTTAAAAGGCTCCAATTGTTGGTAGCTTCGTAAGAAAAATTATACTGAGCAGCGAGTTGCGGAAACCATTGGTTGGCTTCTTGCACAAAATTAATGTGAGCGGCATCCCAGGTGCCATTATAAAAGGCAATCACTTTAAACTTAGGAGTTGTTTGAGCATTTAAAGTAAATGCAAATAATAAACAAAATGCAAGCGTCTGCATTGTCAGAAAAATAGGTTTATTCATAATAGGGTTAATTTAATTTATTTTAATTACTGATTTCTTTCAACTTAGCGGTGAATCAGTATACCACAAAAAAATCGAAAGTTTTATTCGGGAATTGATAAGATTATTTAGACAAAAAATTCCAATAGAGGGCACAATAGAAACATTAAAGAAAGCCTGAAAATTAGATATTTAGGTTCTTATAGGGATTTTTTTTCACTGATATGCACATTAAGCTAGAACCGACAACTTTTTTAAAGTTGTCAATTCTAATCTATAGTAATCTAAAACTGCTCAGCGTATATCGGAAATTTGGCTGGTTCTCCTAATTTTACACGTCTTACTTCTCCTGTACCTTCAAAAGAGAAAAAGACGCCTACCATTTCAGAGGCATGATTAACGCGGGAGAAAAATATTAACTCTTCATTTAAGAAAATACTTAATTTATTCTTCCCAACTTCGCATCTCAGGTTTTGGAATTTATTAAAATCGCAACCGAAGTTAGACAAATCATGGGTTTTGCCACTAAGATATTCGGAACCTGTCAATAACTCAAGATCTGACACACAGCCTCTGTCTGATAAAGGAATAATTATCGCGCCGCCATCGAACAAAAGGGAGATCTTCACCTTTCTGCACAAAGCTTCTTCTACCATAGATGTATTCCGGACTTCTGCTTCAAAAACAAAATTGTTGCTTTTCAACCCTTCAAATTCCCTTATGTTGTAGAAATTAACCCAGCGGTTACTAAAAACAGAGGTATTGATTTTGTCTTTCAATGTTTCCGTGCTCAATCCCATCGCTCCTCCCCTTTTGATCTCTTTAGGGTGTAGATAAATCGGAATAGGTTCATTTTCAATTATTCCTTTCCATCCTTTTGTTTTAATGAATATCCGGTGTGTTTTTACAACTTCATTATTGATAATTAACCGTGCATTGAAGTTGCCAGGATAATAATAGATGGAAGTATGTTCTTTATTTTTGGAAGATACCTTTTCCCGTCTTTTCGGATCCCAATTCTGTTGAATGACAACACTGTCTATATTGAAATCTGAAACATCATACTTAAAGATCACTGAATTAGGTAAATCGTCCGATGTTTTTTCAGATTGAAAAGTTGCCTTGGCATTCAATGTTTTCTTTTTTACCTGAACTTTTTCTTTTGGAGTGAAAAAGAATATTGCAATCAGAAGAAAGGCAATTCCAGCAAAAGCAATCTTTTTAACGAGGGATCGCTTTAAATAGAATGGAGAATTTAACGCTGTCATTTCATTAACCACTGGTTTTTCCCGGACAGATTTCTCCTGCCTGAAAGTCCTCCAGCTTTCAAACCCGGCAAATCGGGCTAAAGCATTAAGCGTTGCGGTATTAAATGAATTATCATACCTAACCTTTTCCCAAATTCTTTTAAGGGTAGTAATACTTAACCTAACCTGCGTTTCATCAAAGATTTTATCGCTTAGATCTTCAAAATCCTGATTACTCCAATTGGCGCTATTGCCCCAATTGAGTGATTGCTCTATTTTTTCCCGGCAATTTTTAAGAAGGAGTTTCTCTTCGGATGACATAGATTAAAATATAAGATGTTAAAAATCAGGATTAACAGAACTTGAATGAACTTGAACAAAGTTGAAATGAAGTTTAATAGGGAATGTTTAATCCTATTTTGACTTTTACAACTCACCGAAAACATTAAATAATGAAAAAAATACCAAAAGTACCACTTACTAAAAACTACTTTCTCCTGGTTTTTCTATTAAGTAGTTTATCATATGCTACTCGTGCTCAGGAAAAAAGCAGGTTTGATTTAGCAGAACTTAACAAAGATAATAAACTGCAAAAATACTCCAACACGAAGTTGGAGAGAATTAGCAGTGACGCAAAAGGTATTAATTGTGAGGGCGTTGCCTGGCTAAAAGATGTGGATTTTTCAGAGGGAATCATTGAGGTGGACTTGAGAGGAAAGGACCTCATGCAACAAAGCTTCTTAGGAATTGCATTTCACGGAGTGGATTCAATAACGTATGACGCCATTTATTTCCGCCCTTTTAACTTTCAATCGTCAGACTCGATAAGAAGGACTCATGCAGTCCAGTACATAAGTCACCCTGAATATGGCTGGGACAATTTGCGGGAAGCTTTTCCCGGGAGATATGAAAGCGCTGTACTACCTGTGCCTAATCCAAACGATTGGTTTCATGCAAGGATAGTAGTCGAGGATTCCAAAATTTCAGTATTTGTCAACGATTCTGAAACTCCTTCATTGGTAGTGGAAAAGCTTAATTCCAGAAAAAATGGACTCATTGGATTATGGTCTGTTGCATTAGCCGGCGGATTCGATAACCTATCGATAACAAAGTTCTCAGAAAAATAAATACAGAGATTTGACACTTCCCAAAGTTGTCAAATCTCTTGATTCAAGCCCAATGGGACCGATTAGCTTCGGTAATGTCCCAAATTTGTCCCAACTTATATTTATCAAACTTAACATCAGGCTTCCTAAATTGGTTATAAATAAAAAATACCATATATATGAAGCATATGATCACTTCTTTTTTTAGGAAACCAACGGCCTTATCTTTATTTTTCATTATCATAACACTCCTCTCCTTTCAGTCCTTTTCTCAAAAGAAGGTGGTTGGATATCTTCCTTCTTGGGTAGATTATAATTATATAGCGGGATCAATAGATAAATTAACTCACCTTAATATTGCTTTCGAAAATCCCGATACTGATGGCAACTTGTCTTTCGCTACTTCAAATAATGATGTAATCAATGCTGCCAGGGCTAAAGGTGTAAAAGTGCTCGTGTCGATTGCTGGTGGAGGTGCTTCTGTTGATCCGGTAAAAACGGCCATTTACTTTGATCTTATAAGTGATGAAAAAAGGGCAGGATTTGTTCAGAAAATCCTTACCTATTTAAAAGACCATAATTTTGATGGTCTTGACGTTGACCTGGAAGGTTCAGCCATAAATGAAGATTATGATGACTTTATAAAAGACCTGTCAGCAGCGCTTAAACCTGAAGGTAAACTTTTGACCAGTGCTCTATCGCACGTAAACGGAGGCGATAGAATTAATCCCGAAACCTACCAATATTTTGATTTTATCAATATTATGGCTTATGATGCAACAGGTCCCTGGCGCCCCAATCAAGGAGGCCAACACTCTTCCTTTGAATTTGGGAAATCCAGCCTTGAATTTTGGGTGGGCAGAGGTTTGCCAAAGGAGAAGGCAATACTTGGTGTACCGTTTTACGGATATGGGTTTTGGAATTCTTTCCACGAAGGAATGTCTTATGCTGATATCATAAAGAAATACCCGGGATCAGAAAATCAGGATCAGGTGGCTGACACCATTTATTATAACGGAATACCTACAATAAAAGCAAAAGCACAATTGGTATTGGACGAAGAATATGGTGGAATTATGATCTGGCAAATCGCCCAGGATGCACAAGGCCCGAAGTCTTTATTACTTGTCATTAATGAAATATTGAAAATCGAGAACCCTACAGGTATAAAAAAGGGATTTCTCGAAAAGGAAACGCCTGTATTTCCAAATCCTGTGAAGGATAAAGTCACAATAGAAAATCCGTCCTTTGGTTTAAGATCAGGTCAGATAGAATTACTTAACGCTGCGGGAAAAGCCTTGATATCTCAAAAAGCAAACGGTCAGGTAAACGTACTTGACCTTTCCCAATTGGCATCCGGTTTATATTTCATTCAGGTTTATAATAGCAGAGAAACGGCGTTTTACAAGGTTTTTAAGAACTAAGTCTTTTTTCTTAAAACTAATTTCTATTATGCGAGAGGATTTTTACCGCAAATCTTCCCGCTGTTTCTTGTTAATATATTAAAAAAGGAGTCATCGATTTATGAACAAACCTTTTAACCGCCGGACCTTTATTAAAGCCTCAAGCCTTCTCGGACTTAGTCTAATGGCAACCGGTAAAGCAAGTTGCATGTTTTTGATGAAAGATAAACCTGCAAAAGGAAATAGGATTGGAATCATCGGCTTGGATACTTCTCACTGTATTGCGTTTACAAAAATCTTCAATGATCCGGCAGCTTCTCAGGAATTAGGTGGATATAAGGTAGTGGCGGCCTATCCTAAAGGAAGCAACGACATCGAAGTCAGTGTTTCCAGAATTCCTGGTTTTACCAAGGAAATCCAAGGTCTTGGAGTTAAAATAGTTTCTTCTATAGCGGAATTATTGGATTTGGTAGATGTAGTTCTGCTAGAAACCAATGACGGCCGCCTTCATTTGGAACAAGCTTTACCTGTTTTGAAGGCCGGAAAAAGGATGTTTATAGATAAACCACTTTCCGCTACTTTACCCGACGCTATTGCGCTGTTTGAAGCGGCAAAATATTATAATGTGCCCATATTTTCCTCCTCCTCTTTAAGGTACTTTGAAAATACCCTGAGCATAGATACAAAAGTAGAAATCGGATATGGCAAATCCTTCCTGCATCTGATACGCTTCGTTGAGTTTTCCAAGGGGTAGACTTTGAAAGCTAAAAGCCTTTTTCATTCAAAAGAGACTTACCTACAAACCTACTGTATCTATTTGCTCTAGTGGACAAATTTTTGGTAATGGATTGACTTAGGGGGGTAAAAGGAAACAATTCAATATTTACTTTTCCTTTAATGAAATTGCGTTTCCAGGTGCCTATGACCTTTCCTCCTCTCACGATTATTGGATTAAATATCCCATTCTTCGTGGCGACAGATGAAAAATAATGTGGTTCAATTGATGGGCTCCGATCCTGATAGGCAATAAAAAATTCATCAAAAGCAGGGAGTAGGCAAGTATGTGTCGTCAGGTCTTTATTTTCAACTAGGTTGCAATCCATCCAATAAGTTTTTTCTTCAATCACTTCCTGCCGGAGGTTATGTTTAGCCATTTCCAGGGCAACTTTTGCATCAGCAACTTTTAAGCCTGTCCACCACACAAAGTCATTTAAAGTTGCAGGTCCATGACTTTTAAAATAACGTTGTGCCAGTTCGGCCAGGGCTTCTTCCCCTTCCAATACATTAAATTTTGGAAGCCACTCTTCCAGCAACACAAAAGTATGTTGCTTCCCCTCACGGGCACCCAAACAGATCAATCCTTTTTGTGCCAGGTTTCCCAAAATATGCATTCCTCGTTGACCAATTGTGGAAATATCGGCATCATTAAGGACCTTGTACATGCCTTCCCTGGTCAGACTTTTACCTCCTTGTAAAGCATTTATGAACAGTTCTGCCGACCGGTTGAATATTTGGTCGTTTAGCTCACCCTGCCTGTATGTTCCAGCAGATTTAGCAATAATTCGCGGAGTCAATAATTTCAACATCCAACGGGCATCTTCTGCTGCTACAAAATGTAATGTCCCGCGCATGGGCCACGTACGGAGAATTTTTTTGTCGGCTATTTCCTGTTCAATTTCAGCTTCAGTAACCTCTGGCAATCTTAACCCAACGGCCCAAAGTGCACTTAAGTAATCCTGAGCCTGAACGGCGCCTAAAGTGGAAACTACATCGTATGGACTTTTACATTGGGTATCGACAATGTGTTGATTAAGTAAACGATACTGGATTACATCTTTTAAAGTCATTGTTCTATTTTATCCTCTACTTCTTTTTTTTGAGGAAAAATCAAAGACATCAATACGGAAAGCAGCAGTACTCCTCCCACGAAACCTAAAGCCAATACGATGTCCATTTTATAGAAATCTGCTATCATTATTTTAATACCTACAAAAATCAATATGACAGATAAGCCGTATTTCAGGTAATGAAATAACTGCATTACGCCTGATAATGCAAAGTAGAGGGCACGTAAACCTAAAAGTGCAAAAATATTAGAGGTATAAACAATAAAGGAGTCTGTTGAAATGGCCAAAATTGCAGGAATAGAGTCTGCAGCAAAAACAATATCGGTGGTTTCTATTACCAGTAGGACCACAAACAATGGTGTGGCATAAATGGTTGAATTTCTAATCACAAAAAAACGATCACCGTGATACTCTTTCAAAATAGGAATGAATCTCTTGGCAATTTTAATCATATAGTTATTGCTGATATTTCCTTCCATTTCCTTTTGAAAAAGCATCTTAAGTCCACCGAATATTAAAAATGCACCCAGAATATAGACCGTAAAGTGAAAGTTTTCGATGAGTGATATACCGGCAAAAATGAAAATGGCCCGAAAAAAAAGCGCTCCAAAAATTCCCCAAAATAATACCTTATGTTGATATTCATCCGGCACCTTGAAATAGGAAAATACCATGAGGAAAACAAATAGGTTATCAACGCTTAATGATTTTTCTATGAGATAACCTGTCAAAAATTCGAGAGCAGATTCGGGACCTTTCCAAAAATAAATAAGTACGTTAAAAACAAGGGAAAGCAATATCCAAAAAGCGCTCCACATTAAAGCTTCCTTTATTTTGATAACATGGTTTTTTCTGTTGAATATCAATAAATCAAACAGAAGCATAACTACCACAAACAAATTAAACAATACCCAATAAAGCGTATTCATTCCTGATAATGTTTGAGATAGCAAATAGACGAGGGAAGCCGGAGGTGAAAAGCCTTTCTTGCTTTGTTTCTATGATTCCTTATTTTCATTAGCGAAGTGTTACTTTTTTTTAATATTTTATTCAAAAACTAATTTCAAAGACATCAAAGATAGTTTAAACAATTTTAAACGTTTACATAATAAATCAATGTAAAATCATGTTTTTAATCATTTTTACTAAGCGGATACACACTTAATTAGAATTTTATATAAGTTTTAGGCTGTGACTATAACGTAATTAGTGTATAGAAAATCGGTTAAACTTTCAAGATTTAAATTACATAAGAAAGTAATGATAGTAAATGATAAAGTATAAAAGGCTTAAGTATAAGTAATTTATGGTTTATAAAATCAAGTGCCATGAAAACTTTATCCAACTTTTTTAAATTTATCTTTTCAGTAATTATTGCTTGTTTCTTTATGTTTCTTGGAACTACTTATTTTTTGATAAAGTCAAACGTTGAGAAGTTAATTAATTAAACTTCTATAAAAGTTCAAGACCGATATTGCCGAAATACGAACCAATAGCCATAATTAAACAAGAGATAAATACACCGATACTAATTGCTACGAAGGCTCTTTTTCTTTCGATCTTTAATACATACGCTGCAATTGTTCCGGTATAAGCTCCCGTACCGGGAAGAGGAATCATTACAAAAATCATTAAACCCCAGAAACCATATTTCTGAATATTGGAACCAACGCTTTTCTTGGCTCTTTTAAATAAACTTACGACACCTTTCCTGTAACTACGGTGATGCCATAATTTACTGCTAAAAGTATCTATAAGCCACATAAGCAAAGGAAAGATCAATAGATTCGCAATGAGGCCAATTATAAAAGCCCAGATAATGTGCACATCATTCAGAATAGCATAAGGAATGCCGGCGCGAACCTCGCCAAAAGGTGAAATGCTCAGCAAAAAGGCGTATAAAAGTATTTCAAATATAAATCGATTCCAGAAAGAAAATTATAGCATTATTTAAAAAAATGGATCTGTTGCCAGGAATATAATTGCCAAAGTTTAACTCAAAAACGATGATTTAAGAATGCCATATATGTTGAAATGATTTTATTATTAGTAAGGGGCAAAATTACTTAGGAATGTATAATCAGCAAAGGAAAGAAGGGCGTAAAGAAATTTAATTTGGTCAAATACTTATCACTTAATTATACTTCAGTGAATCATCTCACTATCACGTCATTTATAAATCCAGGTAGAGAAAAAATGTTCAAGGCTCCTTCCTGTTGATTTTTCCATTGCCTTCTGAAGGTCACTGGTTTTTACTGATTTCCCAAAATTGGTTTGGGTATAACGTCTAATTCCGCCCCAAAATTCATCTTCTCCAAGCTCCTGTCTCAATAAATGAAGGACGTAAGCGCCTTTATAATATACCAATGTTCTATCCTCGGGTGATGGATTTGACCAGTCGTCAAAGACCAAAGCTTTATCCAGGCCCTTTTTCATTACCTCCTGATAGGCATTGTAGTATACTTCTATATCTTTGAGATAGGCTTCCTTTCCAAACCTATGTTCCTTGTATGCGGACGACATAAAGACTGCAAAGCCTTCATTAAGCCAGAAGTGTTTCCAGTTTTTACAAGTCACCCGATTTCCCCACCATTGGTGAGCCATTTCATGGGCAGATAAATTAATTTCCGTAGGATTGTTTAATACTTGTTTTCCATAGTTGTTTCTGATTATTGACAATCCAGCCATTTCCTGTGAACTGGAGCCTTCTGCTAATATTTGTGTGTAACTGGTTTCGGGATAAGCTACACCTGACCGCTTTTCAAAATAACGGAGCATTTTAGGGGTTTCTTTAAAAATCTGCTCTAGTTCTTCAGAAGTGTAGTTTTCAGCACAGTACTTTAGGCTGGTTTCTGATGCTTGTTCCGTAAATTCATTATAGCGGCCTATAGCAAAACCAAAGGTGTAAGCCGGAACCGGCTGTTTTTGTTTCCAGTCATACCTAATTTTGTGATTGCCTAACGCTGATTTTCCTGACAGTTTTCCATTGGCTATTACAGTTAAGTTTTCCTGAGCGATAAGACTTAAATCAAGCGTAGATTTATCCTCAGGGGCATTGTTGCAAACCAACCAAATATCGTGTATACCTGTGAGAGGTCGGGGAAGAACTGAACTCCTCTTGCCGGTTTGCCGTGATAAATTATTTCAACTTCATAATTTGTATTCACTTTTTTCAATCCTGGGGTCTTGATGTAGATGATATTATTTTCCTGATAAAAAGGAACTGCTTTGTTTCCAAGTACAGAATCAACAACTAAGCTGCTGCAACTAAAAGAAACCTGCTCTATCTTATTGTCAACCAATGAAAAAGAAATGATCACTTTTCCTTTAATAGACTTGTTTTGTATATCAGGTTCAATCAACGCTTTGTAGTGCAGCACATCGATTTGAGCCTGTAATCGGGAAATACATAACAATGTGAATAAAAGCGTGTGCCAGTGCCTACAAAATAACTTTATCATGCAGCAATATTGAGGTTAATTTTATTTCCGACAAGATACCTGTGTTGGAAAATATCAGTAAATTTTCTCTCTCTATCTGTTGATCGTACTTATGGGGAGTTGCTCACGATAAAAATCCATATCTTTGTGTCAACCTTCACTTAATGAAAAAACTACACACCGTTTTACTTATTGACGATGACGAAATAAGTAATTCCCTTAATCAATTAACATTAGAAGAACTGGAAATTGCAGAGGAAATCAAAGTGTTTTCAGAAGGAGAACAAGCACTTGAGTACCTGAAATCTCAATCCGAACAATTGCAAGCAGCTCAACTTTTAATTGTCGACATTAACATGCCTACTATGGATGGCGAAGAGTTCATGCTTCTCTTCAATGATCTTGCTTTTCCAAATAAAAATAAGATTAAAACGGTAATATATTCCGCCCATTTATCAGGTAAAAAATATGAGGATCTAAAAAACCTTGGTGTGAATGATTTTATTGAAAAACCTTTGACTTCCGAAAAAATGAATCAACTTCTGGAAAGGATGGGATTCTGTGTAGATAGTATAAAGGAATAAAATATCCATTCGACACAAAGGCAATCATGAGAACATAGAGGAATTGGACAATCCCAGGGGGAATTCGAAATATAATAAGCTTTTCATGTGCTTCTTAATTGCTACAATTGTAAAGTCTTCGTGCACTGAATCAGAAAAGAAGGTGATTTTGTATGAACTTAGTGCATTTTTCACTTCCATATTCTTTGTAAAAACCTCAGATCCCCTTGCGGTTAATGTTTATTTAGTCGAAACCTGCTAAAATAACTTAATTTTTTCTTAGAAAAAGTATATTTTCAATGGAAAAATTAATTATATTGCTCCCTTCTATCTTATTTCTTGTAAGACTCATAGTTATAAATGCATTATTGAAAAGTATGAATCCTTTTAGCTTAAAAGACAAAGTAGCGCCTTCGTTTTTCGAAACTATCCTCAAATCTGAGCCTAAGTTTAATGCCATTATAGAAATCAATAATCTTTTGGCCACAAAGGATTTAAGAAGTATCACCGGAGAAGAGGTCGAGGAAATCACTTTGAAATATAAGGTAAATATTAAAAAGACCTACAGAGAGCACTTTCAAAATTTTTATACATTATACCTCCAGCATTGTTTTGATGACAGCAAACTAACTAAAGTGGAGCTTGAGGACCTTCAGCATTTGAAGAAAATTTTACATTTGTCAGATAAAGAAACATCGGAGATAACTTCATTGATAAGCGAAAGTGTATATGCAGAAGAAACAAAAAAAGCCCTGACAGACGGCAGGTTAACAGACGAAGAGAAGAGATTTCTGGAAGATTTAAAAGGAAATCTTTCCATTTCAGAGGACACTGCCCAAAAGATTTACTCTGAATTGGCTCAGGATTATTTTAAGAATTTTTTCAGTGAAATAGTATCTGACAACAGGATATCACTGGAAGAAGAAAAAGAACTTCGGGAAATTGCTAAAAGCCTCGGATTAGAAGTGAATATGGATGATCAAGCCAAATCAACTTTTGATAAGATGAAATTGCTTTGGTTGATTGAAAATAATAAAATACCTGAGATCAACGCAAATGTACCGCTGCTCAATGCAGAAATATGTTATTTTAAGACGACCTGTCAATGGATGGAAGAAGCTGAAGCAGAAGGCAAATCGCTGGTAAACCGAAAAGCATATGATTATAGGGCTTCCGGAGCGGACAATTTTTCAATAAAACCTGAAGATGATTTATCTGTTGTCGACAAAGGCCAACTTTATCTTACAAATAAGAGGTTAATTTTCACAGGAGCTTCGGGAGGAAAAACTATAGCTATTAACAAAATATCTAATGTTTATCCATTTATAAATGGAGTGGAAATCAAAAAAGAGAACGAAAAGGTTTTCCTGAATTTCCATGATCATGTTGACGTGTTTGTGGCGATCTTATCAAGGACGGTTCCGGTTTAGGTTATTTCTGCTCTTCTGTTTTTTGAATCAATAATTTTTGAATTTCGATCCTTAGAGTCGCTATTTCATTTTTAATTTCTTTAACCTGATCAGTACCAGCTACAGGTGCAGTTTTGTTTTCAGCATCCTGGCCGATAAAAAAAGTGGCTAAGAAGGCTGCAAAATATCCGAAAACGGCAAAACCATATAAAGCAAGGATCAGGCAAAGCGCTTGGCCTTCAGTGGTTTTAGGCCAATATTCACTACCCATGGAAGTCAATAACATGGCGGTCCACCAAAGTGCTTTTCCATAAGTATCCAATCCTTCCGGAATGTCCTTTTCAAAAGCATACATTCCCGCGGCCCCTATAAATAACATAAGAAGAGTAAGCATGGATACATAGCCAAAAGCTCTTCTTTCCATCGTTTTCGAAAGCGCACGAAATCCACGGTTT
>Ga0196965_1000510_pt1 | contig 22156 bp, 17 predicted proteins | sample S1_20metaG_FD_148668 | JGI IMG/M metagenome (GOLD analysis project Ga0196965, IMG submission 148668) | Soil microbial communities from Anza Borrego desert, Southern California, United States - S1_20 | ecosystem: Environmental > Terrestrial > Soil > Desert | place: USA: California | collected... | reverse complement strand
CAAAGAGAACGGCCGTCAGAGCCATGTTGCGCAAGAGCGCCATCGCCTCACGGGCCGAAATGAAGCGCCACGCGCCCCGCTCGGTCTGGGAGACAAGCTCAACCACGCCGGCGATAGCGGCGTAGAGGGCGGCCCACCGCACAACCCGCAGGGCGTCGGGGTTCCCCAACCACCAGCCGATTGGAAGAGCGCGGCGCAACTCGTACGCGAGCAGGAACGCGCAGAACACCACAATGAGATGGGCGCAGAATTTAAAGGCCCGGGTCACGATCGCTTAACAGCCGTTCTCACAAGTATTTGGAGCTGGGGCGCCTCGCGACGTGTTTGTGTCGCTACCCTCGTCCCCAAAGTTAGGGTCCGATGCCATAGTCGATCAACTTTGGGAAGCATCATCCTCAAATTGGCGAGCCTTGTCCGACGCCGCTCGCTTCCGAGGCAAACTCCGCCGGTTCAAAACCGCTTGCATTGCCCGCCGCAGTTGACCGTGTCACTCTCTTGATGGAGAAGGCATTCGCTCTTGCTAGTGATCCTCGGAGGCGCCGAGCGTCGGGATGGAACTCTAGATGTCCTACTACAATATTGCTGAGGTCCCTTGCTAACGTTTCGCGTCTTCGCTCTGGTTCCGGTTTCCGCTGCCCTAATACTGACGGGATGCGGAGGACCACGGATGGACCTCGCCGAAATGACGGCAGCTCAGCCGGCCGACATGCAATTGGCGAGCGTGGGCGGGACCGCCCCCGGCACCGGGGAGTATCGCATCGGCGTCGGCGACAAGATCAATGTGCGCGTGTTCCAAGTGCCGGACCTGTCGTTCGACAATCTCGTGATCGACACCTCAGGAAACGTGCAGATGCCGCTGATTGGCGCCGTCCGAGGGTCGGGCAGGACGCCTGGCGAGATGTCCGCTGACATCGCCGCGCGCTTGTCGGCTCAGTACCTGCGGGATCCCCAGGTAACGGTCACCGTAACCGAGGCGGCCAGTCAGAAGATTACGGTCGACGGCGCCGTGACCAAGCCGGGCGTCTATGAGATGCGCGGCTCGACTTCGTTGCTCCAGGCCGTGGCCATGGCCGAGGGACCCAGCCGGGTCGCCGATCTGACCAAGGTCGCCGTCTTTCGGACGATCGACGGTCGGCGCTCGGTCGCCTTGTTCGATCTGGCGGCGATCCGACAAGGTCGGGCGGAGGATCCCGCGGTGCTCGGCGACGACGTGATCGTCGTCGATACGTCTCGCCTTAACTCCGCTCTTCGCGAAGTCGTGGGCGCCCTTCCGGCCCTCGCCGCCTTCGCTTATTTCTAACTTCCGAGGGGCCACCTCTACAGGGATGGTCGCGCTCGGCCACCAGCTTCGCCGGTCAGCTCCGGATGGCAAAATGGTCGTGCGCATTCAGGGCCCATGCGATATGAGCCCAAGGGTTTAATGCGGTCGCGACCGCAACACATTGACGGGTTTGAAGAATGCTTGGCGACAATTACCTCGAAGGCGCGAGTCCTCAGCGCCATTCCAGCCGAGCAGCCGATCCTCGTGATTTCTTCGCCGGCAGCGAGCAAGGCTGGGTCGAGGTCGGTGACGCCCCCATGATCGATCTCGCCGACTACTGGCGACTTGCGTTCAAGCACCGTTTTATGATCATCGGCTGCTTCATCGCGGCTCTGCTGATCAGCGCCGCGGCTACGCTGCTGATGACGCCCGTCTATACGGCCCAAGCGACGCTTCAGGTCGACCGCGAAGCTGCGCGCGTGTTCAACGAGGAAGAGAGCGCGCCGCGGGAAAACATGATTCAGGGGGAAGAATTCTTCCAGACCCAGTACGGCCTCTTGCGGAGCCGCTCTTTGGCCGAGCGGGTCATCGAGAGTCTCGGTCTCGCCAGCTCCGATGAGGCGCTTATCGCCATGGGGGTCGAGCCTCCCGAGCAGAGCGGAACCGCGGCCAACCGAGCAGCCGCCCGACAAGCGGCCGCCCTCAAGGCGATCCAGGCGAACCTCAAGGTGTCGCCGGTTCGCGGCTCGCGCTTGGTTAGGATAGGCTACGACAATCCGGACCCGGTCGTCGCCGCCCGGATCGTCAATGGTTTCGCCGAGAACTTCATTCAGTCGAACCTCGATCGGAAGTTCGAGAGTTCGAGCTACGCTCGAGAGTTTCTCGAAGAAAGAATCGCACAAACCAAGGAACGGCTTGAATCAGCTGAGCGCCAACTAGTCGCCTACGCCGCCAACGAACAGATCATCAATGTCGGCGAGCCCAATGCCGAGGGCAACGAGAGCGGGTCATCGCGGTCGCTCACGTCGAATAATCTGGTCGCCTTGAACAGCGCCTTGGCTCAGGCCCGGGCCGCGCGGGTTGCGGCGGAAGAACGTTGGCGGTCGGCCCGTAACGCCAGCTTGATGACGATACCTGAGGTCTTGGAGAACCCCTCGATCCAGCGGCTCACGGAGCAGCGCGCCGTCCTCGACGCCGAGTATCAGCAAAAGCTGAGCATCTATCAGCCGGACTACCCGGAAATGTTGCGTCTGAGAGCGCAGATCGATGAGGCGGACAGTCAGATCCGCACAATCGCCGGGAACATCCGGGCTTCAATCCAAGGGCAATACGAGATCGCAGCGAACCAGGAGCGTTCGCTCCAGGCCCAAGTCTCTGGACTGACCAGGGACGTTCTCGATCTGAGAGATCGCTCGATCCAGTACAACATCCTTCAGCGTGAACTGGACACGACACGTACTCTCTACGAAGGCCTGCTTCAGCGGTACAAAGAGGTCGGAGTTACGGGAAGCCTAACCGCCAACAACATCTCGATCATCGATCCCGCCACGCCGCCCCGGGTGCCGTCCAAGCCCAACATGCTTCTGAACTTGGCGCTTGCCGCCCTCCTCGGCCTTGGCCTTGGCATCGTGGCGTCCTTGATCCTTGAAGCCTTGGACGAGACCGTCGCCACCCCCGACGACGTCGAGAAGAAGCTCGGCGTCCCGATCCTCGGGGTCGTTCCCCTCCTCGACAAGGGAGAAACCACCTCTGGCGCGCTGAACGACATCCGATCTCCATTCTCCGAGGCCTATTATTCGCTTCGGACAGCGCTGCAGTTTTCCACCCCCGAGGGAGCCCCCAGTAGCCTTCTAGTCTCAAGCGCGCGTCCCGCGGAAGGCAAGTCGACGACAGCCTATGCCGTGGCCCTCAATCTAGCCCGCATCGGAAAGCGAGTCCTTCTGGTCGACGGCGATCTCCGCAATCCCTCAATGCACCGTGTGGTCGGCGTGGAGAACGAACGCGGCATGAGCAATCTGCTCTCAGGGTCAGCCGAGTTGGGGGAGCTCATTCAGCAGACGGCTCAGGAGAACCTTTTCTTCATCCCCTGCGGTCCGCTGCCACCCAGTCCGGCGGAACTCTGGGGTGGCGATCGTTTGCGCCAGTTCCTTTTTGAATCGCGAGAGAACTTCGATCACGTCGTCATCGATGGTCCGCCGGTGCTCGGCTTCGCCGACTCGCCGATCCTGGCGGCCGCCGTCAACGGCGTCGTTTTCGTCCTGGAATCGCGTGGCACGCGGCGCGGTCAGGCGCGTGGCGCGCTTCAACGCCTTCAAGTGGGACGTGCTCACTTGCTCGGGGCCGTGCTCACCAAGTTCAGCACCAAGTCGACCTCCTATGGAGGGTACGACTACGCGTACGACTACCATTACGGAGCCGATGCTGAAGAAGGGGTTCGCAAGAAAGGCAAGCGGGGTTGAAAGGGAGGGCGGAAAGCCCCAAAGGGTTCCGCCGCTGGGTCAGCGGCGGGGACGTCGCCGCATATGGGCTGATCGTCGTCGCGGTCTTGCTGGGCTGGCAAATCGTCCTCCAGCCGCTGATCCAACGTGCCTCGGTCCAAGCCGTCGTCGGACTCGCCCCGACGTCGCCGACGGTCTTGCGTCGCGCCGCTGAATCCGAACTGGCGGCGGGGCGAGTCGATAATGCAGCGCAGCTCAGCCGGGACGCCCTCCTTCGGTCGCCGTTCGATGTCAGGGCGCTTCGTGTTCTCGGACTGACCGAAGCCCGATCGGGCCGCGAGGACATCGCCGATGACATCCTGACCTTGGCCGGGAACTGGAGCCTGCGTGACGATCCTACCCACGCGTGGTTGACCGAGCGGCGCCTCCGGCAGGGGGACTACGCCTCCTCATTCGCCCACGCCGACACCCTCGTGCGCCGGCGGCGGGATATCCAGCCCCAAGTCTTCAGTATGTTCACGCTCGCGGGCATCCAGGACCCGAAGCGCGCCCTCCCCGTCTTGGCACGCTTGTTGACCGCCCGGCCTCCTTGGCGGACGGACTATCTGAATGGTCTGCGCCGCACCCCGCAGGAACTCCAACTCGCCGCGAACCTTACCATCCTGCTTGAGGAAGGTCGCGCGCCCCTCACCAATGATGAGCTGCAGGAGCTCTACTGGGCCCTGCTGCGTCAAAGTCAGTTCCCGGCTCTGATCGCGATCCGTGAGCGGATCAAACGGCCCCCTCCGAGGGCTTTGAGTAACGGCGACTTCGCCGACCCGGAAGCTCCGCAGCCATTCCAGTGGCGGCTCTATCAGAAGGCTGGAGTAGTCCCCGAAGTTGTCGCAGACGATCTTCGGCCCTCGAATCCTGCTCTTCGGGTCCAGTACAACGGTTACGCCGCGGGTGTAATCGTTGAGCAACTGACGTTCTTGTCGCCGGGCTCCCACCGCTTTTCGGCCGAGGTTCGGATTGAAAGTGGCGAGCCCCACGCCCCGCTGTCATGGACTCTGTCCTGCGCGCCCGGAGACAACGGAATGACACGCGTGCCGGTGGAACCCTCGAGTACAACGCCTAGCATTTGGACCACTTTGTCTGGCAGGTTTGACGTGCCGACCAACTGCCCTGCCCAGTGGTTGAGACTGGCCACGCGCGCCAATGATCGGCGCTCCCCCACGGTGGTCTGGTTCGACGGGATAGCCATCTCCGAGGGCCAATGATTTCCGCGGAGCCCATAAGCGCTCCCCTCGGCGCGCCGTTGGGGCTTAGCGGAATCTGCATGGTCGAGCTGAAGAACCCCGGCAGGATGCGGCGTAGCACATCCGACAACTTGATTGAGGATGAGCGCATGTATCAGCCCGTAGCCGCTGTCACGGCAGGCGTGTTCGTGGTCGCGGGCCGAGTGCCTGCGTCGCGCGTGTTAGCGACGGCTCAGGGTCAGCGCTGAGGTCAGCGCTGAGGTCAGATCTGAGTTCGCCGCGTCGCGCATCCTGTTTCTGATCGACGCGACCGTCCGGCTGCGACGGGCGGTCGGAGGGACGACGCCTCGGAAAGCGACTGAGCTGACTGGGTTAGCTTCACAATCTCAGTAGTGCTGACGCAGCGGGTCGCCGCGGGCTAAGAAGCCCGCTTGGGTCCGTCACTATAACGTTGAGGTTCTGCTGATACTTACGATTGTGTTTTTGGGTCAGCCGGGTGCGGCCGCGGACTGTCGCGCTTCAGCTTGATCGTGGTCCCGGCATCCCGAAATCAACAGCGAGGCGGGGGTCGCCTCCAGAGCGTGGGCAGGAACTCCAAGTGCTGACGTCGACACTGCGCCTTGAGGCGCCGCAAGACGCAAGATGAGCTTTCGGTGGACGTTCGTGCAGTCCGGCAGCGCCATGCGGTCGACACTATGGCTAATAAGCGCGCGAAAGTCTGACGATGCTGAGGCTTGCGGGTTGTGAACCGAGGATGCTGTTCCGAACTCCCTCCTAGCGGGCCCTAAGCGTGGGCACAGGATTAGTCGCCCACGAACCGACTCAGTTACAAACCTTGAGGAACGCGTGCTCGAACGGCCAAACTTGTGGGCGAGCTGTCAGACGGTACTTCCGTATCTAACTTTATGAGCCCGTGGTCGAATATTCGCAAGAGAACAGCAGACCGTAGATCTTCCCGTATGCTGGCCACCGTACTTCGCGAAAACTGCACAGACCTGCATTCAACTTGCAGGCGCCCCCCACCGCTGAATTGATGAGTATCAGGACAGTCTGACTTCCTGAGGATCGGTCCGCGCATCAGCCGTGCGCCCGCCGCTGCAGCCGCAGCGAGATCCGCTGGCCGGTGTCCGCCCCAGGTTGAACTAGGCGGAGGATTTCCGCTTGCGTCCCATTCATGACGTCCGTATAGGAGTTGAAATCCGAACGGTCCGCCGTCCGGACTAACTGGTTTCTGAAGGGGACATTGCATGCGTAAGACCGTTGCCGCCGTTACGGCGGGTCTGCTGCTCGTGGCTGGCCAAGCGGCCGCCGCCGGGTCGAACAGCGCCGTCACTCGTGTCGGCGATCGTGTCGGCGCTACTGCGGACGCTTCCAGCGAATTCGCTGGCGTTCCGCTGCCGGTTCTGCTGATCGGCGCCGCGGTGGTTGTGGCCACCGTCGTCGTCGCGTCGGATGACGACAGCGAGAGCGACTAAGACTTCCAGGCCGCGCCCGGCGATCCAGATTTTCGTGCGCGGAGTTCCGAAGTTCCGATTAGGCCAGCAGGATGGCGTCGCACTGGCGGCGCTGGTCTTGCTGGCCTTTTCGTTGCTGTTCGGCGGCGCCAGCCGGCAGCACGAGCTTCGACTGTCGCTGGTCGAGTTGGCGGCGCTGCCGCTCTTGGTCTTGGCACTGCGCGGGCTCCTGAAGCGTGACGATCTTCCAGCGCACCGATTCGGCCTCGGGCTGGCCGCTGCGGCTGCGGCGCTTCCTCTCGTTCAGCTGATTCCGCTCCCGCCCGCCGTCTGGATGGCGTTGCCGGGACGGGAACAGCTGGTCCTCGCACTTGAGATCACCGGCATCCCGGTGGGTTGGGTGCCCTTGACCTTCACCCCCGACAAGACTTGGTCTTCCTTCTTAGCTCTGCTCCCGCCGCTGGCGATGTTCTTGGGCCTCCTCATGATGCACGGAGGAAGCCGGTTGCGCCTGGCGTATTTCGTGCTCGGGGCCACCCTGGTCTCGATCCTGCTGGGTGCCGCTCAGTTGGCCAGCGGCGGTGACCAGCTACACCCGTGGGCAACCACCGATGCGGGCAATGTCGCCGGGTTCTTCGCCAACAGGAACCACTTGGCTACGCTCTGCCTCATCGGCATTCCATTCGCGACCGTGCTCGGCTCGGCTGCGCTGCGGAGAGGTGGTTCGCGCCTCCCGTTGTGGCTCGCCATCCTGTACGTCGCCCTCACGGTCGTGGCGCTCGGCGTGATCCGCTCCCGCGCCGGCGTCATACTGTTTGCTCCGGTTCTCGGAGCCAGTCTGCTGGCCGCTTGGGTGGCCGCCGGTCGTGGTCGTCCTCGCCCCCTGCTGCTGGGCCTGATCGGCGGGGCCGCCGTCGCCTTTGCGGCCGTAGGCGCCTTCGCCGCGGCTCCCCTGCTCGCCCGCTTCGACCCCGGCGGAGCTCCCGAAGGTCGTTTCGAGAACTGGCCGATCGTGGCCGAGGCCGCCGAGGCCCATCTGCCGCTCGGCTCGGGTCTGGGCTCGTTCGATGCAGTCTACCGCTCTGTGGAGCCGCTTGAGCGCCTTGATCCTACCTACTTCAACCAGGCGCATAACGACTATCTGGAAACTTGGCTCGAGGCCGGCTGGATCGGAGCGGCGCTCATCATCGCATTCCTTGTGTGGTTCGGCCGGCGTAGCTGGACAGCCTGGCGCGCGGGGGTCTCCACCCAGCGCGACCTTCAGAGGGCGGCAACGATCGCCATCGGAGCCGTTCTCCTCCATTCGGCGGTGGACTACCCGCTACGCACCGCAGCACTGGCCACGGTGTTCGCGCTCTGTTGCGGCCTTCTGGAGCTTGCGGTGCGGGCGGACGCGGAGCTGTCGGCGGAGCGACGCAGAAGTCGCCGCGCCCGCTAAACCACGGCCGCCTACACCTTGGTGGATCGGACGGGGAGTACGTCCCTCACTACGGCAGGCTGGCCTTCCACCGCCCTCATCACGACTTGCGTCATCCCCTCCAGCCGGACCGCGCTCAGCACGCCGCTGTCATAGGCCTTCGTGTCAACCCCGATCCGCCGCTGGTCGACATGAACCTCCCGCGTTGGCGTATGGCCGTGCACGACCACCTTTTCGAAACCCACGTCGCTGTCGAGGAAGCTGTTGCGAATCCACATCAGGTCCCGCTCGGTCTGACGTTCGAGCGGCACCCCCGGCCGTGCGCCCGCGTGGGAGAAGAAGTAGTCGCCGATCGACAGGCTGAGCTTGAGATTCTCCAGGAAGTCGCGCTCGCGCCGGGCCACCTTGTGTTCCAGATCGTTCGCCACCCGCGCCCAAGCCTCGACCTTGTGCTTCAGTTCGGGCGGCTTGAGGCCATAGGACCGCAGCGCGGCGTCGCCGCCGTATTCGCACCAGCGAGCGCCCGCGGACGGGTCGTCGAGGAAGTCCAGCATGGCCTCCTCGTGGTTTCCCTTCAGGAAGCGCCACTCGATGCCGCGATCTGCCGGAAGGTCGGCGAGGTAACGGATCACCCCCCGCGAATCCGGGCCCCGGTCGACATAGTCGCCGAGGAATATCACCACCTTGCGATCCGCCGCGCTGGCCGCGGCGTCGGCCATAATGGCCTCGACCATTGGCTGCAGCAGGTCCAGCCGGCCGTGGATGTCGCCGATGGCCCAGATGACGGTCCCCTGCGGCGTCTCCGGCCGCTCAGCGGCCGCGATACTGGGTCGTCGTTTCTTGAAGAGCGTCGAGATCATCGCATTTTCACGGTCGCGGTCGCCGGAGCGGCCGCCAACATCCTTGCCAGCGTCGCCGATCCAGCGCCGTTCCAACTACCCGCCGCCTGCGTCCGCAAAACGGCGGAGTCGGCACCTAACCCCCGAACTCAGCACCGAAATCGGCATTCGCCTGCGCATAGTCCGGCGGCCGGCCGATGTCCATCCAATACCCCTCGGCGCGTTGCTCGCGCACCGCAAGTCCATCGCCGATCAGATCGGCGATCAGTGCGGGCATGTCGTAGTAGGCGTCCTCGGGGACCCTGTTCAGCGCGGCGGGCGACAGGACGTAGGCCCCGGCGCTGATGGTGTAGCTTTGCGTCGGCTTCTCGTCGATCCGCTTCAGGCCCACCAGTTCCTGCGCGGCGCCGGTGAGGGCCGGGGACGACGATCGCGCCAGGCCTTTCGGGTCGTCGCGGGTCAGATCGACAGGGACGCGGGCGTCGATGGTGAACCCGTCGGCCTCGATCTGACCGGCGGTGGCGCCGAACCGGTCTTCGAGATGGGCCCCGGTGACGAGGAGCTGGAGTTCCAGGTCCCGGAGGCGGCGATATCGCGCATGGGCCAGTACAGCAGGCCATAATCGGCCCGCCCGCTGGTCGCCACGCAGATCCGCCTCTTCGCCAACCGCGCCTCCATGATCAAGCTGTAGGCCGCGCGCGCCAACCTGCTACCATGTCCGGGGAGGATCGCATGCGAATCGGACTGTGCGGTACCGGCGGGTTCGCCCGCCAGGTGGTGCCCATGGCGGCGGGTCAGGCCGGCGCCGACGGGGTGTGCTTTGTCATGCTGGAGCCCCTCGAGGAGGCCTGATCGGCCTCGCGGTAGTGCGCGAAGCCGATTTTCCGGCCGGCACGGCCATATCGATCACATCGCCGAGGCGGCGACGCGTAGTTGCCCCAACCTGCGTCTTCCGCGGTCCTTCCGAGATCGGCGAGGGCGCCATCTGTGCGACCATGTGGTGATCACCGCCAATGTCGTGATCGGTCGGCATTCCAGGCCAATCTGTACAGCTAGTCGCCCATGACTGCGTGATCGGTGATTTCGTCACCTTGGCCCCGCGCGTCTGCGTCAACGGCAATACGGTGATCGAGGACGACGTCTACGTCCGGACCGGGCATCCAGTTCGCGGACCTGCCCAAGAACCGCGACAAGCCCACGGCCAAGTGGCGCGGCCATCCCTTCGACCGCGCCTGCCGAACCCACGGCATCGAGCATCGCCTCACCAAGCCGAACCATCCCTGGACCAACGGACAGGTCGAACGAATGAACCGAACCCTCAAGGAGGCCACTGTCCGGCGCTACCACTACGAGACCCACGACCAGCTCGAAAGCCACCTCGCCGTCTTCCTGGACGCTTACAACTTCGCCAGACGCCTCAAGACCTTGCGCGGCCTCACACCCTACGAAGCCATCTGCAAAGCCTGGACGGACGAGCCGGATCGCTTCAGGTCAGATCCCGTCCACTTGACCTCGGGACTGAACACCTAGCGGCGCGCGGCCAGTCGGCCACCGTCCGTCCAGCGTCACATCGGCCCTGAACAAGCGAGCGCTGCCAGACGCTCGCTCTCCTCGTTGCTTGCCTATCGTCGTGACTCGGCCAGCCACGCCTGGAACATCAGCACATTCCAAAGCTGATTGTGCCAGCGCCTCTCCCCGCGGCAGTGTTCCTCCCACAGACGCCGGATCTCGTCAGCGACGAAAAAGCCCTCCTGGACGAGACGATCACGATCCAACAAGGCTTCGGCCCAGTCCCTCAGCGGACCGGACAGCCAATGCTCGATAGGGACGCCGAAGCCCATCTTGGGCCGATCAACCAGCTCGCGCGGAACATAGCGCTCCAGAACCTGCCGGAGGATCCACTTCGTCCGACCGTCCCGCAACTTCACATCCAGGGGTAGACGCCAGGCGAGCTCGATGACCTTGTGATCCAGCATCGGGACGCGCGCTTCCAGGCTCGTCGCCATACTGGCCCGGTCGACCTTCGTCAGGATATCGTCCGGAAGGTAGGTGAGCGTGTCGAGGTACATCATGGCCTCACGAAAATCGCCCGTGACGGATGATGGGGGAGAGTAGGATTCGAGCTGCAAATCCCGGGAGCCGATCACAAACTTCTCCGGATTCTCGAACTGCGAGATCAGCACCCGATAGAAGTCGATCCCTTCCGGCTTGTCCAAGACGGACGCGAGCTTGTGTAGACGGTCTCCCAATGCGGGATATCGCCAACGCGGCGGCAAGCGACGAACCCACTCGTCCAGCTTGTGGGCCGGCAAGGACGTCAGCGCATTCGAAGCCAAGGTTCTCATGGGGCCGGGCAAATGGCGCAGCGTCTGGTGCAGGCGGTGTCCCTGACCGTAGCGATTGTACCCGCAAAAGAGTTCGTCGCCGCCGTCGCCGGAGAGGGCGACGGTCACATGCTGCTGCGTCAGGCGACTGAGGAGCAGTGTCGGGATTTGGGAGGAATCCGCGAACGGCTCATCCCAGATCTCGGGCAAGCTCGGCAAGACAGCCAGCGCGTCTTCCGGGGCCAGATAGAGCGTGGTGTGGTCGGTCCCCAGATGGGCGGCGACGGCGCCGGCGGCCTCGGCTTCATCGTACCCGGCGACGTTGAAGCCAATGGTGAAGGTCTTCACCGGCTGCGACGACTGGGCCTGCATCAAGGCCACGATGGTGGAGGAATCGATCCCGCCCGAAAGGAAGGATCCCAGGGGCACGTCGGACGCCATGCGGAGCTGAACCGCCTCACGAAGCGCGCCGTCGAGCGTCTCGACCAGTTCCTCCGGCGACTCTTTCAGAGGATCCGCCTTACCCGCCTCCACCGCCTCTCTCAGCGACCAGTACGGCGAGGGCGGTGAGATGACCTCCCCAGCCGCGGAAATCTCCACGCAGTGACCAGGCGCGAGCTTCTGCATGCCTCGGTAGATGCTGAGCGGGGCCGGGACGTAGCTGTGCCGCAGGAAGAGGGCCAGGGCGTCTCGGTCAATCTCCCCTCGCCACCCGGGGTGGCCGGTCAGAGCCTTGAGTTCCGAGCCGAACAGGAAGGGTCCGCCAGTCGATGGAGCGCCATAAAAGAGCGGCTTCTCGCCCGCCCGATCGCGGGCCAGGGACAAGACCCGGCGTTCGCGGTCCCAGATCGCGATGGCGAACATCCCGTTGAGCCGCTGCAACGTCTTGAAGACGCCCCACGCCTGCAGGGCGACCACCAGGGTTTCCGTGTCGGAGTGTCCCCGCCATTCGGGAGCGGCGCCGCATGTCTTCAGCTCGGCCCGCAGTTCGAGATGGTTGTAGATCTCGCCGTTATAGGTGACGACATATCGCCCATTCGGGCTGGACATGGGCTGGTGCCCGGCCTCGGACAGGTCGATGATGGCGAGCCGCCGATGCGCTAGGGCGATTCCCGCCTCCGGATCAGACCATACACCGGCCCCATCCGGGCCCCGGTGGCGCAGCCGATCCGCCATCCTGGTCGCGACCTCGTCGGAAACGCCGCTGGTCGACAGGTATCCTGCAATTCCACACATCAGTGCCGCGCGCTCACATCCAAATACAACTGACTATAGCGGTCCAAGGCCGCGGTCAGAGAAAATCGCTCTATGATCCGCTGGCGGGCGCGGGCGCGGCGTTCGCCGCGCGCCGCGCTGCCCTCCGCCAGGGCGTCCAGTATGGCCGTGGACAGGGCTCGACTGTCCGCCGGCGGGACGATCCATCCCGTATCGCCGACGACATCGGCGTTGTCCCCGACATCCGTGGCGATCACCGGCACGCCGACAGCCATCGCTTCGCCGAGCACATTGGGAAACCCCTCCGCCCGGCTGCTGAGACATAGCAGATCGAAGGCCGGAAACACGTCGGGCATATCGGTTCTATTGCCCAGGACATGGATGCGCTCCGAGGGCAGAGCGCGGAAGTACGGGGTCAGGGCCGGGGTGGCTGGGCTGAGATCAAGCCCGACGAGCACGATATGAACCTTGGGATCGGACGCTGTTACGTCCTGCAGCGCGCTCAGCAGCGTCGGAATATCCTTCAGCGGATTGAAACGGCCCACATAGCCCAACACCGGCGTCGCTTCGGTCAGCCCGAGCGACTTGCGCAGGGCCGCCCGCGCCTTGGGATCGGGTCGCCAGATTTCGGGATCGAAACCGTTGGCGATTATGCGGCCGCTTCGGCTATCGAAACCCAGGGCTTCGTGCTGACCGCGCGACATCCTGCTGTTGTAGAGAATGGCCGCGGCGGTTCGCGACAACCAGCAGGACAGCCGTATCACGAACTGCATCCCTCGTTTTTCCGCGGCTATATCGTAAAGCGACTGCCTCACATTCCAGACCACGGCGGGCCTTCCAGACAACATCAGGCGTCCGACTGTCGCCGCGAGGTTGCCGTGATACATCCAGCCTTGCAGAACGTCGGGGCGAAGCCTCCGCAGGATCGACCACAGGCGAAACACCACCCGAGGCCTAGGTCCACCGGGCGACATCCCCAGGCAATGCACCGGAACTCCAAGCTCGGAGATCAACGCCCCATAGGAGCCGGCGTCGGTCAGCGAGATCACGTGGCAGTCGTGGGAAGCCGCGAGCCCGCCGGCCAACAGGGAATGCAACGCCCGCTCGGCCCCGCCGAGTTTGAGACCGGTGATGATATGGCAGACTCGCGGCATCCCGACTGACCTTACGCGTTTCGCAAATCGCGAACTCAAATCCCCGTGCGCCTCGCGACAGCGACTAACCGGTCCCGGCGCCTCGCGGGATCCAGAGCTGTTCCGGACACGCCCGAATTGGTGTCGGGCCGAAATCGCCGCATCGCCCTTTCGGGGCGGCCCTCGCTTAGGAACGAAGTTCGAATAGTCCTTATCCTCCCTCGCCCTGGCCTGGCGGCCGCTGCGGCAAGGAGCCCTGAACCGAGCGGATCAAGTTGCCACGCGGTTCAATCGCGGGGGGGCGAAATCGTCGCCGTCCGCTGAATGGACCCCGGGCTGCGGATGGGCTGAGCGGCCGCTGGCTCAACTGGGCCGAAAAGATCGCCGGCAAGGCGGCATAGGTCGCCAGGAGCAGGGCGTAAGTCGCCCCGTCGAAAAGATTATGGAGGGTCATGCCGGCGACGACGAACATGCTCGTCGCCCAAATTCCGAACGGGCGAGGCATGGACCAAAGGGTGCCCAGGAACGCTGCGAACCAGGCCAGGCCGATGACGCCGTACTCCATGGCTATCAGCCCGAACTGATTGTGCACGGACACATCCGCCTCCCACCGGTCCGCCGCGCCTGTCCCATGCCCCCAAATTGGGGACGTTGAAAATTCCTGCCACGCAAGTTTGAGGACGTACATCCGGACATCGGAAGACGAGTCACCTTCCAGTCGCGCCCGCGCGATGGTGTTCGCGTCCAACTCGCTACCGAAATTGGACACGATGAAGGTGCTGATCAGGACATACGCCGGCACCGCTGTCGCCACGAGAACGGCGCCGATGACCAAGCGTCGCATTAATGCCGAGCCGCCGCCTTGGACGGGGAAGACTTCAACCAGCAGGATCGCCAAGGCGCACAGCGCCAATCCGCCGCGACTGAAGGTCAGAAACACGCACGTCAGCGTGAGCCCATACCAGAACGCCCGGTGCACAGGCCTGAGCCCTATGGTGACAACCGGCAGAGCGAAGGTGAAGAAGACGCCCGTGATGTTAGGATTCTCGAACAGACCGGCCGCCCGCCCGGGAACGGTCGTCATCATGGCGGGCAGGGAGAAACCGGAGAAGAATTCCGCCAGGACGATCAACGCCGACGCGATGATCACCACCCGCAGGATCAACAGAAACTGTCGAGGGTTTCGAAGATTTGATAGCAGGACCGTTCCGCCGATGGCGACCATCGCCCAAGACAACCGGTCCCTCACCAAGTCAAACACGGACCCGTCTAGGAATAAAAGATTGGCCAAGAGGATGAACACATATGCGACCACCATCGCCAATATTTTGATCGACGAACTCGTCTGCGTCCGGCAGGTGAAAATTCCTGTCGCCAAAACAAGACCGAGCGCGGTCACCAAGAGATACAGTGGCGTCGAGGGCACCCCGTACTTTGATGTGACGAAACTTGCTACGTGGCTGTATATGAGGCCGTAGGCGATAAGCGTGCCGACCAGTGATATTAGTCCGCCGTCGTTGAAAGGCCCACGCTTCACTCTAGATATGATCATAGTCGGTCAGCCTCGCCGAATGCGACTAGCCATCGTTCGATGATGCGCCGCTCCCCGAATGTTTCCCGCACCCGATGAGCGCGCTCTCCCAGAGATGAGCGGAGCGCATCGTCCGACATTAATTCGGACAAGGCCCTCGTCAAACCTTCCATGTCGTCAAGCGGGACCAACAGACCATTATCGCCAGCGGTGATCATGTCCGCGGGCCCCGTCGGACAATCAAAGGCGATTGGAGCCACGCCGTGGGCCATGGCTTCAAGCAAGGAATTGGGAAAACCTTCGAAGGCGGAGGACAACGCGTAGATATCGGCGCGTTCATACCAGTCGCTGACGTTTCCTGCGGCGCCTGGGAGACTTACGCGGTCGGCCAATCCGAGATCGCGGACCTGGTTTTCGAGTTCTTCACGCTCTGAGCCGTCGCCTAGAATTACAAGATCCCAATCGGGCGCGCCGGGCGCGACCCGAGAGAAGGCATGGATCAGTTTCCCGAACTGCTTCTGGAGGTCCAGCCGGCCGACCCCAAGCAACAGCTTGCGTTCTGGCGGAACCGCCTGGGTGGGCAAGACAGGCTCATGCTTCGGCAACGGAAGCACGACGAGATTGGGGACGACACGCACCTCTCGCGCCCAGGTGTTTTCTCGCACCCATGCTGCGGATTGCTCAGTCTGACAAATGACGCCCGTGAGAAGCCTGTAGCCGATGCGGCGGGCCCATTCTTCGGCCGCTCCCAGACGCACCGTGGGAGGGTGGATCCTTTCACTGCCGAACGCTTTCACCTTCAGGCCAAACGACGCCAGGGCGACCAGGATGGCCGCCAGGGTTGTCATGCCCAGCACGATATCGGGGCGCACTTGGCGCAAGACCCGTCGGACGGCGTGCGCCCTCGCGAGATTGGCCCAGCCTCTGCGCCACGGATTGCTGTCGTACTCCGCTGGAAACAGAAGGCTGATACGCGAAATCCGCGGATCCAACTTATAGAAATCCGTTTCCGCGGGAGCCAGGGTCACGATCGTGACCGCATATCCTCGATCGGACCAGGCGCGTGCGATCTCGGTCGACATACGCTCCGCTCCGCCTCGGGCGAGAGAATAGACCAGTATCAGAATTCTTCGCTGGTGATTTGTGGTGCCTCGAGACAACGCGGCCTTTTCGTTATCCAAGGCTAAGCTCGCCCTTCGCACCCTCGTCATAGCCGAACGCCCTGAACCAGAGCGCCATGACCCGTGCTTTGCTGAATTGTTCACGCAGCAGGACTGCTTCCTGGCCCATGGATTCTCTCAAGGCGTCGTCCTTCATAAGCGTCTTCATCCCTTCGACAAGGCCCTCCTGGTCGTTCATCGAAATGAGGAGTCCATTGGCCCCGTCTCTGATCATCTCAGAGGGGCCCGTGGCGCAATCGAACGCGATCGGGGGAACGCCGTGAGCCATAGCTTCAAGCAAGGCGTTCGGAAATCCCTCAAAACGGGACGTCATTACGAAGATATCGGCCTTGGCATACCAGACCCCGATGTCCCCGACCGCGCCGGGCATGTGAACGCGTTCCTCCAGGCCTTTCAGGCGAGCATGGGCCGCCAACTCTTCGCGGTCCGGACCGTCGCCGACGATCACAAGATCCCATTCGGGAAAGCGCTCGGCCAAGATGGCGAATGCGTCCATTTGTTTCTGGAACTGCTTCTCCTCCGACAGCCGTCCGACGGCGAGAATGCAACGCCGTCCAGGACTGAGGATCCCGTCAGGTTCGATGTGGGGGGGATGAGCGGGTAGCGGGAGTTCGATGTGGTTCGGAATGGCCCAGGTGCGCCGGGCCAAGGTATTCGCGCGCAGCCAGCGGCAGGCCTGTTCGGTTTGCCCCATGACCCCGGTGAGCAGTCCATAGCTCAGCCACCGCATTTTCTCCTTGGCCAAGCCCAGCGGCAACATCGGCGGATAGGTTCGCTCGCTGCCGAACGTCCGGATCTTCAAGCCGATCGAGGAGAATGCCAGCAGGGTGGCGGCGGTGGACATCATCCCCAACGCAACGTTGGGGCGCAGTCCCCGCAATATCCGGCGCAGCGTGAAGAGGCGACGCAACGCGGCGACGAGTCGTCGAACCACTCCATCCTCAGGAGTGGACAACGGAGTCAGTCGTATCCGCTGGATGCGGGCGTCCAACTGAAAAAAATCAGTCTCGGCCGGCCCGGCCGTGAGCACCGTCACCTTGCAGCCCGACTCGGCCCAAGCGCGCGCCAGCTCGACCGTCATCCGTTCCGCGCCGCCGCGCGAGAGGGAATAGACAAAGATCAGGATATGGGGCCGGGCTTGAATGTCAGGCGGCGGCAACCGAAGCGTTCCTCTCGGTGACCGGCGCGCCCTGACCGAAGGCGGGGCGATCGCCTTGCGCCTGTCGCCATGCCCGGAACATGATCACTCTCCACAGTTCGCTCTGCCAGTCGCGCTGTCCGGACTGATGCTCTGCCCACAAGGCCGCCACCGCCCCGTCGTCGAACAGCTCGTCCGACTGAAGGACCAGAGGCTCGGCCCAGGCCCGCAGGTCGCCGCGCAGCCACTGGCCCAAGGGAATGCCGAAACCCATCTTGGGTCGGTCGATGATCTGCCGCGGGACATGGCGGTACAACAGGTCGCGCAAGGGCCACTTGAAGGCGCCGTCCATCCGCTTGATCTCGGAAGGAAGCGTCAGGGCGAACTCGGCCACCGCCCGGTCCAGCAGCGGGACCCGCGTCTCCAGGCTGGCAGCCATGGCCGCGCGATCGACCTTCGTTAGGATGTCGCTCGGCAGGTATTCCAGCGTGTCGGCTAGTCCGTAGGCGTTCAGCAGGTCACCGTGCGGCACCCCGCTGTCATGGAACGCCGTGGGGCCAGCGCCGCCGCCGCGCAATAGTCCGCCCTGAGAACTGGGCTGATAGATCTGCCGGCCATACCGCCCCATGGGCGTCGGGTCGGACAGGATCGCACGGATCCGGGCGATGTTCTCCGGCCTGGCTCGACGGGCCGAGGGATGCGGCACCATCCGAATCAGAGCCGCGCTCATGGCTGGCGGGAGAATGGAAAGCCCCAGACCGAGCAGGGGCCGTCCAGGCAAGCGCTCCAGCTCCAGCGCCATCTGATAGCGCGTGTATCCGCAGAAGAGCTCGTCGCCGCCATCCCCCGATAGCGAGACGGTGACCTCGCCGGCGGTGAGGTTCGACAAGATGGCGGTCGGCACCTGCGAACTGTCAGCGAAGGGCTCGCTCCAGATGCTGCCCAAGTTCGGGACGAGATCGGCGGCCATCGAGCAGGTCACCGTCAGGTCCGTATGCTCCGTCCCCAAGTGCTGCGCGACGGCCTTGGCGTGCGGAGACTCGTCGAAGTCCGGATTTTCGAATCCGATCGAGAAGGTCCGCACGGGCGTCGACGCCGAGTGCTGCATCAGTGCACAGACGAGGCTGGAATCGACCCCGCCGGACAAGAAGGCGCCGACCGGCACATCGGCCAACATCTGCAGCCCGACCGCGCGGGACAGCAACCGCTCCAGTTCGGCCACCGCTTCTTGAGCGTCGCCCTGGAACTGCGGCCGGTTCGCAACCTCGATCGCCGACCACCACGCACGCTGGCGGGCGGGCCCGGCCTCGCGGGCGTCGCCGGCACGCACCACCAGCAAACAACCCGGCGAGAGCTTGTAGAGGCCCCGGTAGATCGACGCGGGCGCGGGGACGCTGTTGTGGATGAAATAGGCCCGCGCCATGTCCCAATCGATCTCGGGCACCGGGCCCGGCAGGGCCAGGATCGCGGACAGGTCCGAGGCGAACACGAAGCGCCCCGCCGCCCAACCGTAGTAGAGCGGCTTTTCGCCGAACCGGTCGCGCGCCAGGGTCAACTCGCCGGTCTTTCGGTCGAACAGGGCGATGGCGAACATGCCGGAGCACTTGGCCAGGGTCGCCTCCAGACCCCAGGCGTCGATCCCGGCTAGTAGGGTCTCGGTGTCCGAACCGCCTCTCCATACGTGCTCGCTCCCCAGGGCGGCGCGCAGGTCCATGTGGTCATAGATCTCACCATTGAAGACCATCTGATAGCGGCCCGACGCGGAGGTCATGGGCTGATGCCCCGCCGGACTCAGGTCGAGAATGCTCAGTCGGCGATGACCCAGGGCCACGCCGGCCTGGTCGTCCAGCCAGAACCCTTGATCGTCGGGACCACGCCGCGCGATCGCGTCGGTCATGGCCTTCAGTTCACGTCCGGGAGACCCCGGTTCCGAGGGATAGAGAAACCCCGCTATGCCACACATCTCAGGCTGCTCCCGCCGGTGGAGTGAGGAGCTCCGGTCCGCGTCGATAGGGTACCCATAGCAGGGTCACGATACACATCCTCTCCGAGGCGACAACGTCGCCTCGGCGTTAAAGCCTCAGATCCGCCGACCCTGTCGGCAGCACGGATTTCAGGTCATAGAGCACGTGGCTGTCCGCTCCGAACGCCCGCACGCCTTCGACGCCCAACTCCCGGAACTGACGGTGGGCCACAGCGAGCACCACGGCGTCATAGGCTCCGTTCTCCGGAGCCTGCACCGGGGCGATGTTGTATTCGTGCTGGGCCTCGTCCGCGTCGACCCAAGGGTCATACACGTCGACGGCGACGTTATAGCCTTTGAGCTCCTCGACGATATCCACCACTCGCGTGTTGCGAAGGTCCGGGCAGTTTTCCTTGAACGCCAGACCGAGGATCAGGACCCGCGCACCATCGACCTGGATCCGCCTGCGCACCATCGACTTGACCAACTGGGCCACGACATAGGCTCCCATGCCGTCGTTGATCCGCCGTCCGGCCAGGATCACCTCGGGGTGATAGCCGGCCGCCTGCGCCTTGTGAGTCAGGTAGTACGGGTCCACGCCAATGCAATGGCCGCCGACCAGGCCCGGCCGGAAGGGCAGGAAATTCCACTTCGTCCCGGCAGCGAGCAACACCGCCTCGGTGTCGATGTCCAGGCGGTTGAAGATGATGGCCAGTTCGTTGATCAGAGCGATGTTCAGGTCGCGCTGGGTGTTCTCGATCACCTTGGCGGCCTCCGCCACACGGATCGAAGGAGCCTTGTGCGTGCCCGCCGTCACGACCCGACGATAGAGCGCATCGACGAAATCAGCCGCCTCCGGCGTCGAGCCGGCCGTGACCTTCATGATCGTCGCCAGCCTATGCTCCCGGTCGCCGGGGTTCGCGCGCTCTGGGCTGTAACCGGCGAAGAAGTCGACATTGAACTTCAGGCCCGACACCCGTTCCAGCACGGGAACGCAATCCTCTTCGGTCGCACCTGGATAGACGGTGGACTCGTAGATCACCACATCGCCGCGTTTCAGCACCCGTCCCACCGTCTCGCTGGCCCTGACCAGGGCGGTGAGGTCCGGCCGCTTGTGCGCGTCGATCGGCGTGGGGACCGTGACGACATAGACATTGCAATCGGCCAGATCCGCTGGATCAGCCGAAAAGGTCAGCTGGCCAGCCTCGGCCAACTCATGGCTATCGACCTCCAACGTCGCGTCCTCGCGGCGGCTCAGGGCCTCGATCCTCTCACGGTTGATGTCGAACCCGATGGTCGGTCCGACCCGGCCGAACGCCACGGCCAGCGGCAGCCCGACATAGCCGAGGCCAAGGACGCCAATCTTGGTCGATTCGATACTCTGCACGTCGTCTCTTTCTCTCAGTGAATGCGAGGCGCCGACAACCCGGCCCGGCGTATGCTGTCGATCGCCTCACCGACCATCTCGGTGACCTCTTGCGCCGCCCCGACGCGGCCCGCTTCTATCAGTGTTTCGAGCTTGACGAGATCGAAGCCGTGACGGCCGCCGCCGCCGGTCACCTCCAGGATGCCGTCGACACAAGGCTCGGGACGCTCGCCTTCGTCGGCGAGGACCTCGGTGATCTTTTCGCCCTTCTTCAAGCCGGTGAACTCGATGCGGACGTCGACATCCGGAACCCTGCCGCTCAGTGCGATCATCTGGCGCGCGAGATCTGCGATCTTCACCGGCTCGCCCATCTCAAGCAGGAATTTGGACGGCCCCGAATCTTCACGGGAGGCCTTTACGGCGGTGCTGTGCAGGACCAACTGCACGGCCTCGGGGATAGTCATGAAGTACCGATTCACGTCGGGGTGGGTCACCTTCACCGGTCCCCCCCTGGCGATCTGATCCTGGAAAATCGGAACCACCGATCCCGCCGAGCCCAAGACATTGCCAAATCTGACGGCGGACAGCCTTGTCTCGCTGGCCGGCGCGAGCTCCAAGAGGGTCTCGGCGATGCGCTTGGTGGCCCCCATGACGTTGGAGGGATCGACAGCCTTGTCGGTCGAAATGAGCACGAACTGCGCGGCCTTGGTCGCTATGGCCGCGCGCATCACGTTCCAGGTGCCCTGGACGTTCGTGAGAACCCCTTCAGCCGGGTTGTTCTCGACGAGGGCGACGTGTTTCAGGGCCGCGGCGTGAAAAACAATGTCGGGGCGCTCCTCTCCAAACACCTCGTGCATGCGCGCCTCGTCGCGCACATTGGCCAGCACCGCACTCCGCCCCATGGTGGTCGTCGCTTCACTGAGTTCACGGTCGATCTCGAACAGCAGAAACTCAGAATGATCCAGGAGGGTCAGGTGACTGCAGCCAAGCTGCGCCATTTGGCGGGCGATTTCGGACCCGATGCTGCCCCCCGCACCGGTCACCAGCACACGCTTTCCGTCCACCAGGTCGCGAACCGGGGCGGGGTTGAGCGAAAGCGGAGCCCGAGGCAGGAATTCTTCCAGCGAGATTTCGCGGAGCCGACCCCCTGCCGCGCCGCCGTCGATGTCGGCGATGGGTTGTGGGCGCAACAACGCGTGGCCGGCTTTGCGCAGACGTCCGATCCGTTCCGCCGAAATACCGAAATCCGTGATCGGGTCCTGGAGAAACAGAATGGCGGGTCGACCCCGGCCGTCTCCGAACCGAGCCTCGATCAGGGCCTCGAGACGGGCGGGCGACCCGAGGCAAGGCGTCCCATGCAACTGCAGCCCTTGCTCTTGCCGTTCCGGCGTGATGAGCGCGACCGGCCAGTACGGGGCTTTCGGATCTCCGAGGAAATGCCGAACGTGACGCTCAGCCTGGGCCATGTTGCCGACAATCAGCAGGGGAGCGCCCGTCCCGGACCTCGGCCTCCACCAGGAAGGCAGCATGCTGGCCGCGAGTGACCGATCATGGGAGAGACGCCAAGCCAGTCGCATTCCAACGAGCATCAGGAAGCTGAGCAACCAAGCGAGCGGAATTACTGAGCGGGGCAACCGCATCCCGCTGTCGACGAAGAA
>Ga0196965_1000509_pt1 | contig 22238 bp, 25 predicted proteins | sample S1_20metaG_FD_148668 | JGI IMG/M metagenome (GOLD analysis project Ga0196965, IMG submission 148668) | Soil microbial communities from Anza Borrego desert, Southern California, United States - S1_20 | ecosystem: Environmental > Terrestrial > Soil > Desert | place: USA: California | collected... | reverse complement strand
AAGTCCGGGACGACGAGGTCGAGCAGGCGCTGGTAATGGGTGATGAGCAGCACCGCCTTGTCGGGCCGGCGCATGATCCGGTTGATGCCGTCGGCGACGATCCGGAGCGCATCGATGTCGAGCCCGCAATCGGTTTCATCGAGCACCGCGAGGCGCGGGTCGATGATTCCCATCTGGACCATCTCGTTGCGCTTCTTCTCGCCGCCCGAGAAGCCGACGTTCACGTTGCGCTTCATCATGTCCATCGACACCCCGAGGGCATCCCCCTGCTCGCGGGTCAGGCGAAGGAAATCGCCCGCCGAAATCTCCGCCTCGCCGCGGGCGCGGCGTTGGGCGTTGAGCGCGGTGCGGAGGAACTGGACGTTGGACACGCCCGGAATCTCGACCGGATATTGGAAGCCGAGGAAGAGGCCCGCGGCGGCGCGCTCGTCCGGCGCCAGTTCGAGCAGGTCGATCCACTCCTCCTCCGTTTGTCCTGAGCTTGTCGAAGGGCCTTCCTCTCCCACTTCCGCGGCGGAAGAGAGGGGGAGGGCTTCGACAGGCTCAGCCCGAACGGATTTGGCGTTGAGCCGCACGGAGCCTTCGGTCACCTCGTAGCCGGGCCGTCCGCCGAGTACGTAGGCCAGAGTCGACTTGCCGGCGCCGTTCGGCCCCATGATGGCGTGCACCTCGCCCGCGTTCACGGCGAGCGTGAGGCCCTTCAGGATCGGCTTGCCGGCGACGGTCGCGTGGAGGTTTTCGATCTTCAGCATTTCACTCTCCGACGCATTTCCTGCTCCGCGCAGCGAAGCGGGCCTCGGCTCGTTCGATATCGGCCATCAATTGCTGGATTTCCCGGTTGCGGCCGATGGCGGGTTTGCCTGCCGTCCCGGCCGCCGCTTCGGCCGCCCGGATTTCGTCGACGCGCCGAACCAATTGCTCGCGCGCCTGGCGGTGCTCGCTCCTGACCTCGCTGCAGCTGAGCTCGGGCGCGGCCGCCGCATCGGCTTGCGGCTCGCCCGAACAGGCCGCCAGCGGCAGAGCGAAGGCGAGCACCGGCCCGGCCCCGACGAAGGGCATCCCCCGATCATATGCCCGCGATGTCCGAATCATTGGGCGCCCCCATCCGACTTATCCCTGCTCGGCCCGGCCGCGATCTGGACCCGGTTCATCCGCCGGCCGGTGACGACGATCTCCTGCTCGGTCGGCAGCCGGAGGCCCGCCGCCTGGGCGGGCTGGGCGGCGAGCAGGAGCAGGACCGCGATCATCGGGTGCCGGTCCCCTGGCCCGCGGCCATCGCCCGGCGCAGGCGGTCGAAACCGTCGAAGGCCTCGGCGATCGCCGCCCGACGCCGCTCGGCATCGGCATAATCGGAGGTCCTGGCGAGCCTCGCCTCGGCTTCCAGCTTCAGGGCCGCCTTTTCCCCGGCGCAGGCCGCGATGGCGCGCTCGGTCTCCTTCTTGAAATCCTCCCTGCTCCGCACCCGAGCGACGTCGAACCTGCTGTCCCAGCAAAGTCCGTATTTGTTGTGGAGGTCGAGGATCGCGTTCGGGACTTCCACGTCCAGCGGTCCCTTCACGAAGGCGGGCTGCATAAGCAAAGCGGCGATCAGGCTCAGCATCCGGGCCCCTTTCCGGCACAGGAGAGGATCATCCGACGCTTCGCGCGGAGTTGCTCAATTCCCGGCATGGGCGTTCCTGCACGGCGGTGCGGACGGTTCCTCGCCCACGGCGAGATCCTCGGAGCGGGCGGCCGCCGCCAGGAAGCGGTCGGCATTCGCGAACTCGCGTTCGACGAACCGCCGGCGCTCCGCGGGGTCCGGCATCGTCGAGGCCAGGCGGCGCTCCGACGCCTGGACTGCCGACGACCTGATCGTTCCGCACGCCTCCAGGCCCGGGCCGCGCCGGCTGACTTCCCGGCCATTGATGCGCGTGCCATGATGGCCGTCGCCCTGCATGATTCCGCAGACGAGATAGGGCCGAATCTCCTCGCCGATACTTGCGGGCAGGCGATATTCCCCGGCCAGGCAGCGCGCCTCGGCGAGCGTGGCCGAAGCGCCGGCGGGCAGAGTCAGCATTGCCGTCAACGGGGCGAGACCACGAATCATCCGACGCTCCCCTCCAGGCTGATTCCGAGCAGCTTCTGGGCCTCGACCGCGAACTCCATCGGCAGCTGCTTCAGCACCTCGCGGGCGAAGCCGTTGACGATGAGGGCGACGGCGTCCTCCTGGGAGAGGCCGCGCTGCATGGCGTAGAAGAGCTGGTCGTCGCTGATCTTCGACGTCGTCGCCTCGTGCTCGATCTGGGCGGTGGGGTTTCGGACCTCGATATAGGGGACGGTGTGGGCGCCGCACTGGTCGCCGAGGAGCAGAGAGTCGCACTGGGTGAAGTTGCGGACGTTCTCCGCGCCCGCGAGGACCCGGACGAGGCCCCGATAGGTGTTGTTCGAGCGGCCGGCGCTGATGCCCTTGGAGACGATGGTCGACCGGCTGCCCTTGCCGATGTGGATCATCTTGGTGCCGGTGTCGGCCTGCTGGCGGTTGTTGGTCAAGGCGACCGAATAGAATTCGCCGACGCTCTCCTCGCCCTGAAGGATGCAGGAGGGATATTTCCAGGTGATGGCGGAGCCGGTCTCGACCTGGGTCCAGCTGATCTTCGAGCGGGCGCCGCGGCAGGCGCCGCGCTTGGTGACGAAATTGTAGATGCCGCCCTTGCCCTCGGCATCGCCGGGGTACCAGTTCTGCACCGTGGAATATTTGATCTCGGCGTCGTCGAGGGCGACCAGCTCGACGACGGCGGCGTGGAGCTGGTTCTCGTCGCGCATCGGCGCGGTGCAGCCTTCGAGATAGGAGACGTAGCTGCCCTTGTCGGCGACGATCAGGGTGCGCTCGAACTGGCCGGTGTTGGCGGCGTTGATCCGGAAATAGGTGGAGAGCTCCATCGGGCAGCGCACCCCTTCCGGGATGTAGACGAAGGTGCCGTCGGAGAAGACCGCGCTGTTCAGGCAGGCGAAGTAATTGTCGCGCTGGGGGACCACCGAGCCGAGATACTTGCGGACCAGATCGGGATATTCGCGCACCGCCTCGGAGATGGAGAGGAAGATGACCCCGGCGCGCTTCAGCTCCTCGCGGAAGGTGGTGGCGACGGAGACGGAGTCGAACACGGCGTCGACGGCGACCTTGCGCGCGCCCTCGACCCCGGCCAGCACCTTCTGCTCCTCGATCGGGATTCCGAGCTTCTCGTAGGTGCGGCGGATCTCCGGGTCGAGCTCGTCCAGCGACGCGATGGTCGGCTTCTGCCTCGGCTCGGCGTAATAATAAGCGTCCTGGAAATCGATCGGCGGGATGTCGAGCTTGGCCCAGGTGACCTCCTCCATGGTCAGCCAGGCGCGATAGGCCTTGAGCCGCCATTCGAGCATCCACTCCGGCTCGTTCTTCTTGGCGGAGATGAAGCGGACCGTATCCTCGTTAAGGCCCTTGGGCGCGAAATCCTGCTCGATGTCGGAGGTGAAGCCCCATTCGTAGCTCGAGGCCCGGTCGACCGCCTCCTGCGCCTCGCGGTTGCGGATGTCGGTCATCGCAGGTTGTTCCCAGCATCCGTTCGGGTTGAGCTTGTCGAAGCCCTTCCCTTCTCTTGAGCCGTAACAAAGGAAAGCCCTTCGACAGGCTCAGGGCGAACGGAGGGGGCGGAGGCGAGGGTGGCGAGTGAAACGCCCTGAAGGGCGCCGCGCACCGCGTCGTTGGCGGCGTTGAGGTGCGGCTTGACCCGGCAGCTGCCCTCGAGCGCGCAATCGTGGATCGACCCCTCTATGCAATTGGTCATCGCGATCGGGCCCTCGACCGCCTCGATGATGTCGGCGAGGCTGATCCCGGCCGCCGCCCGGGCGAGCCTGAAGCCGCCGCCGCTTCCTCGCGCCGATTCGAGCAGGCCGGCGGCGGCGAGCCGCCCCATCACCTTCTGAGCCGTCGGCAGCGGCACCCCCGTCTCCTCGGCGAGCAGGCCGGCGGAAAGCCGGGCGCCCGCCGGACGGCGGGCGGCCGCGGCCATGACGACGACGGCATAATCGGCAAGGGAAGTCAGGCGCATGAGCTAATCGGACCAATTCGTTCCGATTGCATGTGGCGGGCGCGGCGGCGGAAATCAAGCGCTAAGGCCATGCAGATGCCCGGCCCGTCGTGATTCCGCGAAGGCCGGAATCTTCAGGATGCCCGCCGCGGCGGGGCCACCGTCAATAGAAGCTTCTGGATCGTCGCCGGGGTGGTCGGCGCGAGCAGGATCTCGCCGTCCACCGTGCCGCGTTCGCAGTGCCAGCGGAAGTTCGCCGCCATCGCGCCGCGGGCCTCGACCGGCATGTCGCGCTCGCAGGCGCCGACCTGGCTCCTGATGCTCGCCAGGTCGCGATTCCAGTCGGCCGGCGAGCGGTCCATCAGGAAGTTCATCGCCAGCTTCCGGCGGACCGCGAGCACATCCCCCCGGCGATAGGCCAGCCGGGCGGCGGCGAGGGCGTCGGCCAGGGCCGCGCTCACCGGCCGCGGACGTTCGGGGAGGAGGCCGGCCTCGTTCAACATCGAGGCCGCCCGCCACAAGGCCTCGCCGCCGCCGCCATAGGTGCGGTTGCCGAACACGAACAGGCCGACTCCGCGATCGGGCAGAAGCAGCACGCCCGAGCCATAGCCGGGATAGCCGCCGCCATGGTTGAGCACCGTCCCCAGCTCGCAGTCGGCGAACACCCGCATGCCCATTCCGTAGGTCACGCTCTGCGGGCAGGGGCGTCCGTCGACCAGGCGCTCCCGCTGCTCGGCGAAATTCGAGCCCTGAACGAGCTCGCGCACCGTCGCCCGCTTCACCGGGCCGGCATCCGCCCCGTCGCGCGGCGGCCAGGCGGAGAGCAGCCAGGCGACGTAGCGCGCATAGTCGCTGGCGCTGGTCTGGAGCCCGCCCATCGCCCCGAAGGCGCCGTGGGCCATGCTTGGCTCCTCGCTCCAGCGGCCATTCTCCCAGCGATAGCCGATCGCCCGGCGTTCGAGCGGCCACTCGCCGACCTCGAACCCGCTCGAGCGCATTTCGAGCGGCTCGAGCAGGGTCCGCTCCACATAGGCGCGGTAGGGCAGGCCCGAGACGTTCGCGATCACCCGGCCGAGCAAGGCGTAACCGAAATTGCTATATTCCATCCGGAGGCCCGGTGGCCGCGAGAACGGCACTCCGGCGCTCAGCAGCCGGGTGAACTCGGCTTCGGGCATCGGCGTCTGCCGGTCGCCCCAGGGATCGTCCGTGACGAAGCCGGCATTGTGGTGGAGCAGGTCGCGCACCCGGATCCGGGGCGAATCCGCGGTCGGATAGCGCCAGCCTTTGAGCTCGGGCACATAATCCTCGGCGGGCGCGTCGAGCGAGAGGAGGCCGCGGTCGCGCAGCGAAAGCAGGGCGAGCGCGGTGAAGGCCTTGGTCATCGACGCGATCCGGAACAGGCTGTCGGGCGTCACCGGCCGCCGCGCCTCCAGGTCCTGGACCCCGAAGCTCCGGACATGCGCCAGCCGGCCGTCGACGACGATCCCGTAGACCAGGCCGGGGATGTTCTTTTCGCGCTGGTAATCGGCGAAGATCGGATCGAGCTGGGCGTAGACCGGGGCGGCGGGCCGCGCCTGCTCCCGGGCCGCGGCGGAGCCCGGCGTCGCGGCCAGGGCGAATGCCGCGAAAGCGGCGAGGCTGCTTGCGAATTTCACGTCCTGGCTTTCAGATAGTGCTTCAGGCGGTCCTTCAGGTGCGGAACGGCATCGGCCAGGCTGGCGAATTCAGCAGCTTCCATCAATCGCCAATGCTGGCCTTCGCCGCCGAACCTGATCCGCTCGACTTCCGAGGGAGCGACATCCACGACGCAGAAGTAGGTGTCGAGGCCGCCCGCGATACTGCTCTCATAGCGCCGAAGCGAGCGAACCCGATCCTCCGCGATCGCGATTCCGAACTCTTCTTCCACCTCGCGGAGCGCACAGGCGACCGGGCTCTCGCCAGGCTCGCGTCCGCCGCCGGGCAGGTCCCAGAGCGCGGGAAAGGGGATGCCGGCTTTGTCGTCCCTCAGATAGGCAACGATCCGGGTGTCGCAGAGCAGGGCGACCTTGGCTCCGCTGAAGGGCGGGCCCTCCCACATCCTACCTACCATGTTGCAGCGCCTCTTCAGCGTCACTCATACCCATCAACGATCCGCTTTCCACCCTCCGATCCAGCCGCACGGGCGGTCGGAGCGGTAACGGACCGGATAGTTGAAACGAGTTCAGCATGACGGGTGGCTGTGCCATAGGCCCGGCCATGGCGCTCTACCCCCTGGTCAGGCCCCTCGTCTTCGCGCTCGACGCGGAGCGGGCGCATCGGCTGACCCTCCGTGCGCTAAAGGCGGTTCCCGCCGGCGAGCCGCCCAGCGAGGACAGGCAGCTCGCCATCCGGTTCGCCGGTCTCGACTTCCCAAACCCGGTCGGGCTCGCCGCCGGCTTCGACAAGGACGCCGAGGTTCACCGGCAGATGCTGGGCTTCGGCTTCGGCTTCGTCGAGGTGGGGACGCTGACCCCCCGGCCGCAGGCGGGCAATGCCCGGCCGCGGCTGTTCCGGCTCGCCGAGGACCGGGCGGTGATCAACCGGATGGGCTTCAACAATGGCGGCTTCGAGGCCGCCGGCGCGCGGCTGGAGGGCCGCCGGCGGGGACTGGTCGGGGTCAATATCGGGGCGAACAAGGACAGCGTCGACCGGATCGGCGATTACACGGCCGGAGTGCGCGAGATGGCGCCGCTGGCCGACTATCTCACCGTCAACATCTCCTCGCCCAACACGCCCGGACTGCGCGGCCTTCAGGACAAGGGGGCGCTGGCGGAGCTGCTCGCGGCGATCGGCGAGGCGCGCAGCACCGACGTCCCGGTCTTTCTCAAGGTCGCGCCCGATCTTGAGTCAGGCGCGATCGAGGATGTCGCCCGCGCCGCGATCGAGGCGAAAGTCGATGCGCTGATCGTCGCCAACACGACGGTGTCGAGGCCGCCCTTGCGCTCGAGGCATGGGGATGAGGCGGGCGGCCTTTCCGGCGCGCCGCTCAAGGCGCTCGCGCTTCAGCGGCTGAAGGATTTCCGGACGGCCACCGGCGGCGCGATGCCGCTCATCGCGGCCGGCGGGATCGAGAACGGAGTCGACGCCTATGCGCGTATCCGGGCCGGGGCGAGCCTCGTCCAGCTCTACACCGCGCTGGTCTATCAGGGGCCGGGAGTCGCCCGGGCCATAACCGGCGAGTTGAGGACCCTGCTCAACCGCGATGGCTTCGCGACGCTTTCGGAGGCGGTCGGCGCGTCTTAGCGCTTGCGGCGCGGGCGCATGCGACTAGTGTCGCCGCCGATGCTCAGCCGGCTTTTCCTTCCGCTTCTTCTCCTTCTCGCTTCCTGCGCCACCGCCCCCGCCGCCCCTCCCCAGGCGGCGGCCCAGGTCCGGGGCATGGTTTCGGCCGCCGATCCGCGGGCGGCGGAGGCGGGACGGGAGATGCTCAACGCCGGCGGCAATGCCGCCGACGCCGCCATCGCCATCCAGATCGCCCTCACCGTCGTCGAGCCGCAATCCTCCGGGATCGGCGGAGGCGGGTTCTTCGTCTATCACGACGCCGCGAAAGGGCGGGTCTTCACCTATGACGGGCGCGAAAAGGCGCCGGACGCCGCCTCCCCGACCTGGTTCTTCGGCCCTGACGGAAAGCCTCTGCCCTATCGGCAGGCGATTCCGGGGGGAAAGAGCGTCGGAGTGCCGGGCAACATCCGCCTGATGGCGCTCGCCCATGGCCGCCACGGCAAGCTGCCCTGGGCCAGATTGTTCGAGCCGGCGATCCGCCTCGCCCGCGACGGCTTCGCCTTGACTCCGCGAGGCCGCAACGCGATCGCCAACAATCGCGACCTCGCCGGGCTGAGCGACTGGGGACGCGCCAACCTGTTCGGTGCGGACGGCGAGCCCAAGGCGGTCGGAACCGTCCTGCGCAATCCGGAGCTTGCGCGACTGCTCGAAAATGTCGCGACGCGCGGCCCCGATTATTTCTATGTCGGCCCGGCCGCCGAGGCGCTGGTGCGAACCGTCCGCGGCGCCCCGCGCAATCCGTCGGCGATGGTGGCGGGCGACCTCGCCGCCTACGAGGCGAAGGAGCGGCCGCCGGTCTGCGCCAAATATCGCGGCTACCGTATCTGCGGAATGGGGCCGCCCTCGTCGGGGGCGACGACCGTCTATGCGACGCTGAAGCAGATCGAGCGCTTCGATCTTCGCGCCCTCGGCAAGGACAGCCCGGTCGCCTGGCACCTGATCGGCAACTCGATGCGGCTCGCCTTCGCCGACCGCGACGCCTATCTCGCCGATCCGGATTTCGTCCGCGTGCCGGTCGCCGGGCTGATCGATCCCGCCTATCTCGCGTCGCGTTCGAGGCTCCTGTCGCCCGACCGGGCGATCGGCGAGGCCGTGGCCGGCACCCCGCCCGGAGCGCCGCGAAGGACGCCCGCGGCCGCCGCCGAGGTGCCCTCGACCTCGCACATGGCCGCGGCCGACGGCGCCGGCAACGTCGCCTCGGTGACCTCGACCATCGAAGGGCCCTGGGGTTCGGGCCTGACCGTCAACGGCATGTTCCTCAACAACGAGCTGACCGACTTCAGCATCGTCCCCGAACTCGACGGCGCGCCGGTCGCCAACCGGGTCGAGGGCGGCAAGCGGCCGCGAAGCTCGATGTCGCCGACCATCGTCTACGGGCCCGACGGCAAGGTCCGGCTCGCCGTCGGAGCGGCGGGCGGGCCGACGATCATCGCCCAGGTCGCCAAGGCGATCATCGCCGTCATCGACTGGGACCTCAGCGCCCAGGAGGCCATCGCGCTGCCGACCATCTTCGCGCCCGGCGACACATTGCTGGTCGAGCGCGGCACCAGCCTCGAGGCGATGATCCCGGCGCTCCAGGCGCTCGGCAACAAGGCGGCGCCGATGAACCCCGGCTTCAAGGCCAATGCGATCGAATGGGTGAACGGCGGGTGGCGCGGGGGCGCCGATCCGCGCAGCGAGGGCGTGGCGCTCGCGCAATGACCGGAACGGGAGGGCCGATGCGCGAGCTCGAACATTTTCCCAACCTCGTCGCCATGTTCTTCGCGCGCGCCCGCGAGAAGGGCGATTCGCCCTTCCTGTGGGCGAAAAGGGAGGGGGCGTGGCGGCCGATCGGCTGGCGCGAGGCGGCCGAGCAGGTCTGCTCCCTCGCCGCGGGGCTGAAGGCGATCGGGCTCAGGCCCGGCGAGATGGTCATGCTGGTGTCGGAGAACCGGCCGGAATGGTGCATCGCCGATCTCGCCATCATGGCGGCCGGCTGCGTCACCGTCCCGGCCTACACGACCAATACCGAGCGCGACCATCAGCATATCCTCGACGACAGCGGCGCCCGAGCCGTCATCGTCTCGACCCAGAAGCTGGCCCGGCTGCTGCTGCCGGCCGCGATCCGGTCCAACAATTGCGAGCACGTCATCGGCATCGAGGCGCTGCCCGGGGGGCAGTCCGGAAATGTCGGCTTCCACGACTGGAAGACCCTGATCGCGGCCCATCCGCCCGACGTCGCCGCCTGCACCGAGGCCGCCGCCGCCGTGACCCGCGAGGACCTCGCCTGCCTGATCTACACGTCGGGCACCGGCGGCGCCCCGCGCGGAGTGATGCAGCATCACGGCGCCATCCTCCACAATGTCGAAGGCTGCGTCGCCGTCATCGCCGAGGATTTCGGAGTGGACGAGGAAGTGTTCCTCTCCTTCCTCCCGCCCAGCCATGCCTATGAGCATAGCGGCGGCCAGTTCTTCCCGATCGGGATCGGCGGCCAGATCTATTATTCGGAAGGGCTGGAGAAGCTCGCCTCCAACATCGAGGAGGTGCGGCCGACCCTGATGATCGTGGTGCCGAGGCTGTTCGAGGTTCTGAGGCAGCGAATCCTCAAGGCCGTCGAGAAGCAGGGCAGGCTCCCCAACTACATGATGAAGCGGGCGCTCGAGATCGGCGCGAAGGACTATGCGGGCTCGAAAAGCCTGTGGGACCGGCCGATGGATCTCCTGCTCGACCGGCTGTTCCGGCCCAAGATCAGCGCCCGCTTCGGCGGCCGGGTGAAGGCGATGGTCTCGGGCGGAGCGCCGCTCAATCCTGACGTCGGCATCTTCTTCCACTCGATCGGCCTCACCGTCCTCCAGGGCTACGGCCAGACCGAGGCGGGGCCGGTGATCAGCTGCAACCGCCCCAAGGCGGGCATCAAGATGGACACGGTCGGGCCGCCTCTGAAGAATACCGAGGTCAAGATCGCCGATGACGGCGAGATACTGGTGCGCGGCGAGCTGGTCATGAAGGGCTATTGGCGCAATCCGGCACAGACCGAGAATGCGCTTCAGGACGGCTGGCTGCACACCGGCGACGTCGGCCATATCGACGAGTCGGGGCGGATCGTCATCACCGACCGCAAGAAGGACCTCATCGTCAACGACAAGGGCGACAACGTCTCGCCGCAGAAGGTCGAGGGAATGCTGACCCTTCAGCCGGAAATATTGCAGGCGATGGTGGTCGGGGACCGCCGGCCCTATCTGGTCGGAGTCATCGTGCCCGATGCGGAATGGACGGCGGAATGGGCGGCGGCGAACGGCAGGGCCAGAGGCGAGGCGCTGCGCGCCGATCCGGACTATCTGCGGGCGCTGTCGGCGGCGGTGGACCGGGTCAATGCCGACCTTTCGGTGATCGAGAAGGTGCGTCGCTTCATCCTCGCCGACGCGCCCTTCTCGACCGAGAACGAGCAGCTCACCCCTTCGATCAAGATTCGCCGCCACGTCATCCGCGCCGCCTATGGCGAGCGGCTGGACGCGCTTTACAAGAAATGACCGTCATCCCGGCTTCGCCGGGATGACGTCAGCCGCGGGCCCGCCGGTACGGCTCGAACTCGCCGAGAGAGCAGCCGCCATAGTCGATCCGGGCGACCGGATCGAAGACGGTGGCGATGTCGCCGCGGCACAGCCGGGTGCTGGGCGTGCGGGTCTTCAGCGCGCGGCTGAAGCCGAGATCGGGGCAGCCCGCGGCGGGGCGGTTGACCCATTTCCTGCCGCCGGTGCCGGAGAAGACGATCGCGGTCTCGCCGGCGGAGCGGTTGCCCTGCAGGTCGCGGGTGCTGACGCATTGGACGGGCGGTCCGGCGGGCTCGAAGCCGCGCAGCTGAGCGGCGAGCGTGGCCTCGTCATTGGCCGCCATGTCGACTCGATCTTCGGTATCGGTGGTGCAGCCTGCGGCGAGGCAGGCAGACGCGAACAAGAGCAGATATTTCATCCCTGGCCTCCTGGGGGCTAGAACGCCCGAAGCTCCGGGCGGTCCCCTATGCGCGGAAATTATCCTTGGCCCGGCGCCGTTCAGCAAGCTCCGCCGCCGATGAAGCGCGCATGAACGGGTTGGTCGCGAGCTCGAGCGCGATCGTCGTCGGCACCGTCGCCTCGCCCGCGGCGCGGGCCGACTCCACCTCGATCATGCGCTCGGCAAGGGCCCGGTTGCCGGGCTCGACCGTCACCGCGAAGCGGCCGTTCGAGAGCGTATATTCGTGGGCGCAATAAGCGCGGGTCGCGGGCGGAAGCGCCGCCAGCCGCTGCAGGTTGGAGTGCATCTGCTCCGCCGTGCCCTCGAACAGGCGGCCGCAGCCCATGGCGAACAGGGTGTCGCCGACGAACACCGCCTCTTCCGACGGCAGGTGATAGGCGATGTGGCCGGCGGTGTGGGCGGGGACTTCGAGCACCCGGGCCTCGACCGGTCCGAGCGTCACCCGGTCCCCCTCCCGAACCTGGCGGTCGAGAGTCGGGATCCGCGCCGCCTCGGCGGCCGGCCCGGTCACGAAGGCGCCGGTCGCGGCCTTGATCGCCGGGTTTCCGCCGGTGTGGTCGGGGTGCCAGTGCGTGTTCCAGATCTGGGTGATCCGCCATCCGCGCGCTTCCGCCTCGGCCAGCACCGGCGCCGCCACCGCCGGATCGACGACGGCGGTCTCGCCGGAGCCGGGCTCGTGGACCAGCCAGACGTAATTGTCGGAAAGGACCGGGATTCGGACGATGTCGAGCATGGCCCGACCCTAGGCCATCGCGCCGATCCGCGCCAGCGCGTCGGCGGCGAGGCGCCCGGTCAGCTCGAGCGCCGGAAGCGGCCGGCCCAGCCTCGCCGCCTGACCTGCCCACATCGGCCGGAAGCCCGCCTCGCCCCGCTCCGCCGCGGCCCCGGCGAGCGGCATCAGCGCCGCCGTCGCCAGCGGGAAGGGCGGCGCCTCCTCGCGCACCGGTCCGAGCTCCGTCATCGGCGGGGTCCAGAGGCCGCGGGCGAGGCCTCCGCTGAACAGGTTGGTGAAGACGCTGTGCTCCGCCGCCTCCGACTGGAGAGCGGCGCGGTGGGCGGGCGCGATCAGGCTTTCGGGGCAATGGAGATAGGCGGTGCCGATCTGGACCGCGGCGGCGCCGAGGATGAGGGCCGCGGCGATTCCTCGGCCGTCGGCGATTCCCCCCGCCGCGATCACCGGGACCTCGACCGAGTCGACGATCTGGGGAAGCAGAGCGAAAAGGCCCATCTGCTCGTCGGGCCGGCCGCCGAGGAAGCGGCCGGCATGGCCTCCCGCCTCCCAGCCCTGGGCGATTATGGCGTCGACTCCGCGCCCGGCGAGCCGGCGCGCCTCCTCGACCGTGGTGGCGGTGGCGATGATTTTCGAGCCCGCGGCGCGCACGCGATCGGCCAGCGCCTCCTCCGGAAGGCCGAAATGGAAGCTGACCAGCTCCGGCCGAACCGACTCGACGGCCTCGCACATGGCGGCGTCGAACGGGCGGCGGACCGGCCCCGACTCCCGCCCGGCGGCGGTACCATAACGCTGGTAGAAAGGCGCGAGCAGGGCCCGCCACGCGCCCTCGTCGGCGCCGGCGGGCATGGGGTGGCAGAAGAAGTTGAGGTTGACCGGCCCGGCGGCCCGGGCGCGCAGCTGCGCCGCCTGCGCGCGCGCCTCGTCCGGGGTGAGCATCGCGCAGGGAAGCGAGCCTGCCGCGCCGCCCGCCATCGCGCCCGCCGCCAGCTCGACTCCGCCGGCCCCGGCCATGGGCGCGAGCAGGATCGGATGACGGCTGCCGAGCAGGCCGGCGAAGCGGCGGTCCGGCCAGGCCGGCTCAGGTGGCGATGGAATCATAGCCTGCCGCGTTGAACTCGATCAGGCAGAAGCCGTGGCCGAACGGATCCGCGAACATGGCGAGGCGGCCATAAGCCGCGTCGCGGGTCCCGCCCTCCTGGACCGCGCCGGCGGCGGTCGCCCGGGCGATGGCCGAGTCGATATCGTCGACGACGAAGTCGGCATGGACCGGGCTCCAGTGGCGCCCGTAGCGTCTGGCGTCGCCTCCGGCCGGGCCGATCGACGTGCCGGCGTCCTTGCGCAGCAGGTAGATCGGCACGTCGAGTCCGGTCAGCTCGACGAAGTCCGAATCGAAGCGGCGCCCGACCTCCAGTCCGAAGGCCGCGGTGTAGAAGGCGATCCCCTGCTCCATGTCGGGAACGTCGATGTTGAGGAGCAGGCCGCCCATCTTGCCTACCAGTGGCCGGTGTTTGGCATCGACGACCAGGGCTCGGCGGGGGGCAGCGCCTCGCCGGCCTGGAGCAGCTCGATCGATATGTTGTCGGGGCTGCGGACGAAGGCCATCCGGCCGTCGCGGGGCGGGCGGTTGATCGTGACTCCGCCTTCCATCAATTTGCGGCAGCTCTCGTAGATATTGTCGACCCGATAGGCGAGGTGGCCGAAGTTGCGCCCTTCCGAATAGCCTTTCTCGTCCCAATTGTGGGTGAGCTCGACCTGCGCCTCCTCGTCGCCGGGCGCGGCGAGGAAGATCAAGGTGAAGCGGCCCTGCTCGTTGTCGAAGCGGCGTATCTCCTTCAGCCCGAGCAGATCGAAGAAGCGGAGCGTGGAGTCCGGATCGGAGACCCGGATCATGGTGTGCAGATATTTCATAGGCGACCCTTCGCGGGGCATATAGGGAATCGGGAGCCTCGGTTCCACCGTCGCAGGGGATCAATATGAGATGGATCGTCGCTCTCGCCGCCGTCGCGCTCGTCGCCGCCGCGGAGGCGCCCTGGGACTGGGGCGACACCAGGGACGAATGGAACAGCTCGCCGGAATTCGAATCCTCCAGGGCCTTGTGCCGGAAGCTTCGGGGCCGCGAGCCGCCGCCAGCCGACCGGCCGGACCGGGCCGCCGCCCGGTCCCTCAAGGGCTGCAACTCGGAAGCGCTCTATTACGGGATCGGAATGCCGGCCGATCCGGTGCGGGCCCGGCAATGCGCCTTCCTCGAGGCGGAGGGGGACGAGGGCTGGGCCTTCTCCGGCCGGGCGATGCTGATGACCATCTACGCCAACGGCGAGGGCGCGAAGCGCGACCTCGACGTCGCCATCCACCTCGCCTGCGGGATAGAGGGCGCGCCGATGGAGTCGCATGGCCGGGTGGCCCATCTCGCCGAGCTCAAGGCGAAGGGTTGGAAGGGCCGGGATTTCCATTATTGCGACGACATCACCAGCGGCCTCGCCATGGGCTATTGCGCGAGCCACTCGGCGACCATGGCCCGGGCGCTCCGGGAAAAGGCGCTGGCGGCGATGAGCGCCGGCTGGACCCCGGCCGAGAAGCAGCCCGGCTTCGAGCGGCGCACGACGCCTATGTCGAGGCGCATGGGTCGGGCGAGGTCGATCTCACCGGCACGGCGCGCGGCGCGATGGTGATCGGCGCCGAGGAGGCGCTCCGCGAAGAGCTGGTCGAGGTGCTCGAGCGGCTTCGCTCCGGGCGGGCGCTGCCGACTCCGGCGGCACGGCTTCCGGCGGAGGACTCGGCGCTCAACGCCGCCTACCGCAAGCGCCTCGGCGAGACGTCGGGCGAACACTATCCGGGCGCCGTGACCCGCCAGGGGGTGCGCGACGCGGAGCGCGCTTGGCTGCGCTACCGCGACGCCTTCCTGGCCTTCGCCGCGATCAAATTCCCCCGGGTCCCGCGCGACGAGCTCGCCGCCTGGCTGACCCGGAAGCGGACCGCGCTTCTGATGCAGGAGGAATGACGGCCGCGGCGGCGGCGGCGGCTCAGCGCGGAGGCGCCTCGTTGGCGGCGATCGCGGCGCGCGCCGCCTTGCCCGCTTCGGATTGCGGAGCGGTGCGGGCGGCGCGGGCGTAGAGGCCGAGCGCGGCGTCCTTTTCGCCCGAGAGTCCGGCGATGTTGCCCGCCTCGAGCAGGATCGACGCATCGTCCGGGGCGAGCGACACGGCCCTGGCGATATGGTCGCGGGCGAGCGCCAGGTCGTTCTGCTGGCGGGCGAGCGCGGCCGACAGATACCAGCCGAAAGGATCCTTGGGGACGAGGGCCAGCCCCTTGTCGATGTGAAGCCGCGCCCCGGCCGGATCGCCCTGCGCGACCGCGGTCCGGCCGAGGTCGAGATGGACCTCGCCCTCGAGCTGGGGGATGAGCTGGCCGGTGGCGAGGGCGGAATCGAAGGCCTTGCGCGCGGCGGCGGCATCGCCGGCGGCGAGTCGGGCATTGCCGGCCTCGACCCAGAGGTCGCCGCGGCGGCGGTCCTGGCGGGCTTCCGCATCCCTGGCCGCGGCTTCGAAGGCGGCGGCCGCCTCGGGCCATTTCTCCTGGGCGGCCAGGGCGAGGCCAAGGCATTGCGCGGCCATGATGCCGCCGCCCGAGCCGAGCCACGCCTGCGCCTGGCCGACGGCTCGGGCGGGGGCGGTGCGGGTGAGGGCGAGGCAGTCGCGATAGCGATTCTGCGGGGTGTCGACGGGGCCGGCGGCCTGGGCGGCCAGCGCGAGCAGGATCGGGGTCATCGTCTCTCCGCGAGGTGAAGCGGCGGCCTTACCAGCCGCCGCTGCACCGCCGATGAACGAAGCGGCGGAGGCGTCAGGAGCGGTCGCCGAGAAACTCGCCGAGCAAGGCGGCGAAGCGGCCGGGCTGGTCGAGCATGATGAAGTGGAAGCTGTCCGCGACGGGGTGGAAGCGGACCCGCGGCGCCGGCGCCCAGGCGCCCTCGAACATCGCCTTGGCCCGAGCCTCGGGCAAGGTGCCTTCGTTCCAGGCGTAGAGGACGGTGACCGGGACCGTCAGGGCCTGGAGCCCGGGCCGGGCATCGGTGGTGAAGCCTTCATAGGTCAACTGCGCCGCCACCTTCGGATCGGCGCCGGCGACCCACTCGGCGATCCGGTCGCGCGCGGCCGGCGACCTGGCGAGCGCCGCGGCGATCTGCGCCGCGCCGGCGGAGCGCTGCTCCGGAGGGGCGGGCGCCGCCATCATGTCGCGCATCGCCGCCGCCCGCGGCTTCAGCGTCTCGGCGGTGGCCGCCGGCCCCGCCAGCAGGCCGGCGAAAGGCAAGGAGTCGATCGCCATGAGCCGGCCGACCTTCGCCGGCGCCTTCTGAGCCAGCATCAGTCCGATCAGCCCGCCGAGCGAATGGCCGACGATCGCCGGCCGTTCGAGCCGGTTCGACTCGACGTAGCGCTGCAGCTCGGCGACCGTGGGCGCGAGGATCTCGCCCCCGGCATTGGCCCCGGCCGGGGTGCCGCCGAAGCCGTTCAGCTGCACCAGATGGAGCCGGTAGCGGCCGGCGAGGGCGGCGCGGGCGCCGTCCCACAGCTGGCGCGGGGTCGACAGTCCGGGGATCAGGAGCACGTCCGGCCCCTTGCCCTCGACGACGACCGAGAAGCGGGTGGGCTGGAAGGCCGGAGCGGCCGCGACGGCCGGCGCGGGCGCGGCGGCGAGGGCGACAGGCGCGAGCAGGGCCGAGGCGGCGAGCGCCGCCTTGAAGCATCCGTTCATTTTCGGAAGTCCTTTCTTCAGTCGTCGGAATCGAAGATCGCCTCGACCGGAAGCTCGAACAATCGTGCGATCCGGAAGGCGAGTGGGAGGCTGGGGTCGTAGCGGCCGGTCTCGATCGCGTTGACGCTCTGGCGCGACACGTCGAGCCGTTCGGCGAGGTCGCCCTGGCTCCAGTCGCGCTCGGCCCGGAGCACCTTGAGGCGGTTCTTCATCTCGCCAGCCTGGTGACGCAGCCGCCGAGGCCGAGGCCGCCGAACCAGAGGATCGCCGCCCAGTAGAAATCGACCCGCGGGACCTGGTCGAAAGACTGAAGGAAGCCCCAGCAGGTGGTGACGATCAGCATGAAGCCGGTGGCGATCAGCGCCTTCCGGCTCTCGATGGCGCGAAGATATTCGTCGCGTTCCTCGACCAGATAGCGGCCCATGGCGATGAAGATCCCGACCAGCGGCAAAGCCGGCAGCAGGGCCAGCAGCCAGGCGAGCGGCCCCTCCGGCCGCGAGGCCTGGAAGACGAAGCCGGCCCCGATCAGCGCCGCGGCATAAGCGAGGCTCAGGCCGAGCACCCGATAATTGTAGCGCCGCTGCGCCGCATTGCGTGAAGCCATGTCAAGGTTCCTTGAGTTTCAGTCAAGGTTCCTTTACAGCAGCATTTCAACGCCTGTCAAGCGTCCTTGTCATCCCGGCAGACTCCCCACGGTTTCGATCAGCAGCGCGATGTCGGCGGGGCGGGAGAGGCGGTGGTCGCCGCCCTTGACCAGGGTCAGGCGGACGTCGCCGGAGCGGAGGCGTTCCGTCAGGCGCAGCGAGATTCGCCAGGGGACGTCGGCGTCGTCGAGGCCGTGGAGAAGGCGCACCGGGCAGCCGAGGGGGATGTCGCCGCCCAGCAGCTTAAGCGACTCGCCGCTTTCCCAGAAGGCGCGGGTGGTGACGTAGGGCGCCTCGCCATAAGGCGAAGGCTCCTCGAGCCGCCCGGCCTCGCGGATGACGGCTTTCTGCGCGGAGTCGAAGCCCCAGTCGGTGAAATCGGGCGCGGCGGCGATCCCGACGAGCCCCGCCACGCGGTGCGGCCGGGCCAGCGCCGCGAGCAGCATCAGCCAGCCGCCCATGGACGAGCCGACCAGCACGACCGGGCCTTCGACCGAGTCGATCATGGCGAGCGCGTCGTCGCGCCACCCGGCCAGGGTCTGCGCCTCGAATTCCCCCTCGCTGAGGCCGCAGCCGGCATAGTCGAAGCGGAGCATCGCCCGTCCCTGGGCCTGCGCCCAGGAATCGAGGGCGCCCACCTTGTTTCCATCCATGTCCGACATGTAGCCGGGCAGGAAGACGAGCGTGGGTCCGCGGCCGCGGCGGTGGCGGAAGGCGAGGCGGCGCGGTCCCCGCTGCCGGTAAGCGAGCTCGTCCATGCCGGCGACCTAGCCGCGCCGCGCCGGGATCACAACGCGCGCGGCGGCTCAGCCGGCGCTCGCCGCAACGGGGGCTGGAGATGGCGCGAGGCTGCCGCTACATGCGCCGGACCATGACGCAGCATTTCAAGATCAGGCTTCCCGACGGCTCGGTCCGCGAGGTCGCTCCGGGGACGACCCCCGCCGACATCGCCGCGGCGATCGGGCCGGGACTCGCCAAGGCGGCGCTGGCGGCGCGGGTCAACGGCGAAGTGCGGGACATCAACCGCCCGCTGGAGGGCGACGCGGAGCTGGCGTTGATCACCGCCCGCGACGAGGCGGATGCGCTGGAGCTGGTCCGCCACGACTACGCGCACATCCTCGCCGAAGCGGTTCAGAACCTCTTCCCCGGCACCCAGATCACCTTCGGTCCGGCCACGGACGACGGCTTCTATTACGATTTCGCCCCGGCGCCGGAGCGTGGGCCCTTCACCGAGGAGGACCTGCCGGCGATCGAGGAGGAGATGCGCCGGATCATCGCCCGCGACGAGCCGCTGGTGCGCGAGGTCTGGACCCGCGAGGACGTGCGCAGGCTGTTCCTCGAGCAGGGCGAGACGTTCAAGGCCGAATGGGTGATGGAGCTCCCGGAGAACGAGACCATCACCATGTACCGCTCGGGCGGCTGGATCGACCTGTGCCGGGGGCCGCATCTGGCCTCCACCGGGAAGGTCGACCCGCAGGCGTTCAAGCTGACCCGGGTGTCGGGCGCCTATTGGCGCGGCGACCAGAAGAACGCGATGCTCTCGCGCATCTACGGTACGGGCTGGCTCAACAGGAAGCAGCTCGACGCGCACCTCACCCGGCTCGAGGAGGCGGCCAAGCGCGACCATCGCCGGATCGGCCAGGACATGGACCTGTTCCACCTCCAGGCGGAGGCTCACGGCTCGGTCTTCTGGCATCCCAGGGGGTTCGTCGTCTGGCGGGCGCTCGAAGCCTATCTGCGCCGCCGCCTCGACGCCGCCGGCTACGAGGAGGTCAAGACTCCGCAGGTGATGGACGCCCGCCAGTGGGAGCAGTCCGGCCATTGGGGCAAATATCGCGAGAACATGTTCGTCATCCCCGACGAGGTGCCCAACACCGAGGCGGAGGGGCCGATCATCTCGGGCGAGGGCGACTGGATGGCGCTCAAGCCGATGAACTGCCCGGCGCACATCCTGATCTTCCGCCAGGGCATCAAATCCTATCGCGACCTGCCGATCCGGCTCGCCGAGATGGGCGTGTGCCACAGGAACGAGCCGCACGGCGCCCTCCACGGAATCCTCCGGGTCCGCCAGTTCACCCAGGACGACGCCCACATCTTCTGCCGCGAGGACCAGCTGGTCGAGGAGGTGCGGCTGTTCCTCGACCTGCTCGACACGGTCTACAAGGATCTCGGCTTCCCCGATTACGCGATCAAGCTCGCGCTGAGGCCGGACAACCGGTTCGGAAGCGAGGAGATGTGGGACTGGTCCGAGCAGTCGCTCCGCGACGCGGTGAAGGCGGCGGGGCGGAATACCCAGGAGTTCGGCTGGGAGGAGCTTCCCGGCGAGGGCGCCTTCTACGCCCCCAAGCTCGAATTCCACCTCACCGACGCGATCGGCCGCACCTGGCAGGTGGGAACGATCCAGACCGACACGGTGCTTCCGGAGCGGCTCGACGCGACCTATGTCGCCGAGGACGGCCAGCGCCACCGGCCGGTCATGCTCCACCGCGCCATATTGGGCTCGTTCGAGCGCTTCATCGGGATCCTCATCGAGCACCACGCCGGGCGATTCCCGCTGTGGCTGGCGCCGGTGCAGGCGGTGGTGGCGACGATCGTGTCCGAAGCGGACGATTATGCCCGCCAGGTGGCCGCCAGGCTCGCCGCCGCCGGCCTCCGGGTGGAAACCGACCTTCGCAACGAGAAGATCAACTACAAGGTGCGCGAGCACAGCCTCGCCAAGGTCCCCAACCTGCTCGTCGTCGGAAAGCGCGAGGCGGAGGAGGGCACGGTGGCTCTGAGGCCGCTCGGCGAGGGCGCCCGGCAGGAGGTGCTGGGGCTGGACGAGGTGGTCGAGCGGCTGCGCGTCGAGGCGCTGCCGCCGGACTTGCGGTAGATCCGCAGATCCGTTCGCCCTGAGCTTGTCGAAGGGCTTTCCTTCTCTTTCCTGGGCAAGGCGAAGGAGAGGGCTTCGACAAGCTCAGCCCGAACGGTTTCGAGAGACCGGGCTGCTCTCCTCCTTCCAACGCGACCGATCCGCAACAGAGCGCGCACAAAAGCGTTCGCGCTCCTCCCTCTCGTCTTTCATTCGCGAGCCGGAACCACTAGGTGATGCGCTGAACCTCAACGTCAGGAGAGAATGTTATACGTCCGCCCATGATCCGGCGCCCGCAGGCGCCGCCCCTGAACGGCCCCCGCTTCAACGAATTCATCTCCGTGCCCAAGGTGCGCGTGATCGATGAGAATGGCGAGAATATCGGGGTGCTCCTGACCGCCGAAGCGATCGAGCAGGCCGCCGAAGTCGGCCTCGACCTCGTCGAGGTCTCGCCCAACGCCGATCCGCCGGTGTGCAAGTTCCTCGACGTCGGCAAGTTCAAATATGAGGCCCAGAAAAAGGCCAATCTCGCCCGCAAGTCGCAAAAGACGCAGGAGATCAAAGAGATCAAGATGCGTCCCAACATCGACGACCACGATTACGACACCAAGATGAAGAAGGTTTTCGACTTCATCAAGGAAGGCGACAAGGTGAAGATCACCCTGCGCTTCCGAGGCCGCGAGCTGGCCCATGGCGAGCTCGGAATGCGGCTGCTCCAGCGGGTCCAGGCGGACGTTTCGGAGACCGCCAAGGTCGAGCAGCATCCGCGAATGGAAGGCCGCCAGATGCTGATGGTGCTGGCGCCGAAGTAAGTGGGAAGGGGAGCGGCCGGCTCTCCCCTCCCGTCACCCTGAACGCGTTTCAGGGTCCAGGCCTCCACCCGCGAGGCGCATCCGCTCCGGATGCTGAAACAAGTTCGGCATGACGGGCTGCCGGCCACGCCCGCAAGCCTTCCCCTTACGGAAACGGCAGCTTTCCGTAGCGGCACGCAAATATGGCGGGTTTTGTTTCGAAACTATATTGTTGCGCGATTGCCATGAAGGCCGGAAACCCGCAGAAAAGTGCGGATTCCGGCTGGTAGCCAAGCCCCCTTTTCAGTAGCTCTGCCCTCAAACCCAAAAAGGGAGAGGGGAATATGTCGAAGTCCTTCTGGCTCGTTTCGGCCGGGCTCGTCGCGCTGACGGCGGCGCCCGCTTACGCTCAGGATCAGACCAGCCCGACCGGCGAGCCGAGCCCGGTCGAGGAAGCGGGCGAGGTCAACGCTCAGGCCGACGTCGAGCCGACCGACACGCTCGCGACCGACGCCAACGGCGAGGGCGACATCGTCATCACCGCCCAGGGCCGTACCCAGATCCTCCAGGACGTGCCGCTCGCGGTCTCCGCGGTCTCGGCCCAGTCGCTCCAGAACAGCGGCGCCTCCGACATCCGCCAGCTGAACCAGCTCGCCCCGTCGCTGCTCGTCTCCTCGACCGGAAGCGAGGCCAACGGCTCGGCCCGAATCCGCGGCATCGGCACGGTCGGCGACAATCCCGGCCTCGAAAGCTCGGTCGCGGTCTTCGTCGACGGAGTCTACCGCTCGCGCAGCGGCGTCGGCCTCAACGAGCTGGGCGAGATCGAGCGGATCGAGGTGCTTCGCGGTCCGCAGGGCACCCTGTTCGGCCGCAACGCCTCGGCCGGCCTGATCCACGTGATCAGCAAGAAGCCGAACATGAACGAGCTCGAGGGCTTCGGCTCGCTCACCTACGGCAATTACGATTATATCCGCGCCGACGCCGGAATCACCGGCCCGATCGGCGACACGGTCGGCTTCCGCCTCGACGGAGTCTATGCGCGCCGCGACGGCTTCTACAACGACATCAACAACGACACGGACGTCAACGACCGCGACCGCCTGTTCGTGCGCGGCCAGCTGCTGTTCGAGCCCAGCT
>Ga0196965_1000508_pt1 | contig 22302 bp, 18 predicted proteins | sample S1_20metaG_FD_148668 | JGI IMG/M metagenome (GOLD analysis project Ga0196965, IMG submission 148668) | Soil microbial communities from Anza Borrego desert, Southern California, United States - S1_20 | ecosystem: Environmental > Terrestrial > Soil > Desert | place: USA: California | collected... | reverse complement strand
TTTGATGGTAGGGATACCATTATAATAAGCGCCATTGAATACGTCAGCATTCGGACTTGCGCCCTGTGCCAGCAAAGAAGAATAAGAAGCAAAACCTGGTCTCGCATAAAATGGCACACCCAATACCGCTTTGCTGGCGGGCAATCCTCTGCCTAACCAATAGTCCAGCGAAGAGACAGCATAACTATAAGGAGAATGAGCAGCGCCATCGCCTCCATCATACACCATCAGGTTTAAAAAGTCAACCGCATTGAAAACACTATTTTGAACACCATCTGCATAATAACCAGATGCGGATACTGCGGCAGTTAATAGCTTTCCTCTGCTGTGCATGGCATTTCCAAGTTCAGTCATTAAAGTTGCAAAGTCTGCCGGATCGTTGCCTTCTCTGGGGTATTCCCAATCGATGTCTACCCCGTCTAATTGATAGGTATTGATAAAATTGACAATGTTATTTATAAAGGTGCTTCTATAGGATGAATTGGAAGCCATGCTTTGAAAATCTGCATTATTTAAGTCGCTCCACCCTCCGACGGCTATCATTACTTTCACATTTTGAGCATGAGCCAGGGAAACAATGTCCCGCAATTTCTGAGGATTGTCCAGTGCTGTTAAGCCTCCTGTGGTGGTAGGTCTGATAAAAGCATAAATGACATGGCTAAGCTTATCATATTGAATGGCTTGTGCGCTGCCCGACCAGGAAGGCATGTAACCGACCACGTATTTTCCCTGGTCACAGGTTTGAGCATTTACGGAAGGGAGGTTTGCAAAAAGAATTGCAAGGAATACCAGAAGTAACTTTTTTTTCATATGCTTAAGATAAATTAGGGTTCAAAGAATTAGTCTTTGTTTCTTAGCAGAAATAAAAATACCTTATCCTCAAACTTTGAGAATCTTTTTACTTAACTAAGTCCTGGCGTTTATCTTAAGTGCTTGGTGTGAAAAATTTAAAATCAAAAAACTTCAATAGTAACTGTCTAAAGTTAGTTTCTTTTAAATTTCATTTTTGGTCAAATCAAACTTAATTTTTTAAAATTAAAGTAACAAGAAAATTTAACAATATTTTAATTTTATTACTTGCTTTTTATCATTTAATTTCTCTACACCTTAACTCACTGTTTATAAAAAGGTTACTAATTCATGTGAAAAAACCTAAAAGAACCTCTCATTTTCATGATTAAAAAATTAATAATAAGATAGTTAAGTACAATAAAATTACCTAACTGCCTCTCCCAAACACTCCTTCACATTACCCACCTTTTCTTTTTATATTTTTATTATTTAAATTGCTTTACACGATCAATTTTTCTTACACAGTTCATATTGATCCGATTCTACAGGATCTTAATATATAGAAGAGAAGAATTCCTGAATTCCTGATAGTAATTTTATTAACCCGATCATTTTATGAGTAGTCAAATATTCAGATTTTTATTGCTATCAATTACCCTCTCTTCTATTTTCCCAAAAAAAATAAATGGGCAGCACAAAGACATAAAGTTTCAGCACTTGACTGTAGAACACGGATTGGCGGGCAATACGGTCAACAGCGTAATTAGAGACAGCAAAGGATTTATTTGGATCTCCACTGAAAATGGCATAAGTAGATATGATGGCATCTCTTCTGTAAACTTCCGGTCCAATGAAGAAGATACTTGCAGCATAAGCAGTAATATCACTTATGTAGTATTTGAAGACAAGAAAAAACGCCTTTGGGTCGGCTCAGAAAAAGGACTTGATCTTTTCGACAGAACCCTTGATAAATTTGATCGTCATTTTTTTAAGGATATTCCGGTAAGAGCAATCTACCAGGACAGCAAAGGTAATTTATGGATAGGAAGCGACAAGGGATTATATTTATTTAAGGAATCGGAAAAGAAATTTTTCAGACCCTTTTCTTCCATATTTAACGAAACCAACATCGTTTACAATACAATTCCAAGTATTACTGAAGATCAGTCAGGAAACTTGTGGATTGGCACCTCCAATGGAGGCGTGATCACTTATAATTTCAATACTAAAATTCTAAAAAAATTTACTCATCAGGCAGGCAAATCAGGTTCTTTAAGTAGTGACAACGTCAGGAAAATCCTATGCACAAAGGACAATACCATTTGGGTAGCCACATACGGCGGAGGAATAAATAAATTTCAACAGGACACGGAAACCTTCTTTGTCTACGCGCACAACCCGGCTAATATTAAAGGAATAGCCAACAATGCCATTACCACGATGTGGGAAGATGAAAAAGGAAAATTGTGGATAGGCACCGACGGAAATGGCATAGATATTTTTGACCCTGCGACCAATGAATTTTATCATGTGGTTCCTTCTCATTATAATTCGAGGAGCCTTAACAACAATGTAGTGCGATCAATAAACGGAGATGGCAGAGGTGGAATCTGGATAGGTACTTATGCCGGTGGCGTAAACTTCTACAATCAAAATACCGAAGGATTTTTTCATTATAAAGTGCCTACTTTTAACGGAAACAATTCTGTCATGTCTTTTGCCGAAGATAAAAAAGGGAACCTTTGGATTGCTACTGACGGAGGAGGTTTAAGTTATTTCAACAGGATTACCGGCAAGTTTTTCAATTATAGCCATCAGTTAAATAATACCAACAGCTTAAGCGACAACCGTGTTTTGTCTTTATTGCTGGACGAGAAAGGCATTTTGTGGATTGGTACTTATCTGGGTGGATTATGCACTTTTGATACCAGAACCAAGACATTCAAAAGATATAGCATGAATGACAATTCGGGATTAAGTGACAATATAATCTGGGCTTTACTTAAGGATAGTAATCAGCAAACCTGGGTAGGAACGAATAATGGGCTTAATCTCTATGATCCTAAAACTGATAAGTTTAAATCCATTAACATAGACAATTCAAATCTCAGCAACAACATGATCCGATCGTTATTTGAAGATGATCAGAAACAACTATGGGTAGGCACACAGGAGGGATTAAATGTCTTTAATGAAACGACAAACAATTTCACAGTAATCAAAAGCGATCTTCAAAAACAAAATACTTTAAGTAACCATTGGATAAGAACCATTAATCAGGATAAAAATGGCAATCTCTGGATCGGAACTTTTGATGGAGGGCTAAATTTATATGATATATCCAAAAATATTTTCAAGCCTTTTAAAGAATCTGACGGATTACCCGACAACATGATTTCGGGAATTATACCAGATGGGGAGAATATTTGGATCAGCACTGGAAAGGGCCTTGCAAGGTTGGACCTAAAAGTGCATAAAATAAAAAATTATTATGCCAAAGACGGCCTGCAGGACAATCAATTCAATATCAATTCCTATTTTATAACAAAAAAAGGAGAATTCCTCTTCGGAGGGATTAATGGTTTTACTTTATTTGTGCCCGACGTAATCAAAAAGGTTCAAAACAATTTGCACGCTCCTGCCATAGCTCTTACGAGCTTTAAAATTTTCAACAAAGAAATAGTACCCGATCCCAAAGGAGCCGTTCTGAAGACAACAATTAATGAAACAAAAGAAATTACCCTTTCCTATGATCAGTCGGTCATTACTTTCGAATTTGCTGCACTTAATTTTATTCAGCCCGAAAACAATAAGTATGCCTATCGGCTGATAGGTTTTGAAGATGGCTGGAATTATATAGACAATAAAAGATCTGCTACTTATACCAATCTCGACCCAGGAACATACATTTTCCAGGTTAAAGCCGCCAATAATGATAACATTTGGAATAAAGAGGGAAGATCAGTAACCCTTAATATAACCCCTCCCTTCTGGGATACCTGGTGGTTTAAATCGCTCATTGGAATAATTCTGCTTTCTATCGGATTGATAATTATCAATATTATCCGCCTTCGGTTCCTGGAAAAAATAAGGATAAATAAGCTGATTGCCGAACTGGAAATAAAAGCATTAATAGCGCAGATGAATCCACATTTCATCTTTAACTGCCTTACCTCTATTCAGGAGTTAATTATGGTGAACAAACAGGAAGAAGCTATGCATTACCTTCATCAGTTTTCAAGACTGCTAAGAACAGTATTGGAAAGCTCTGAAAAGAATTTTATCCCGCTGGAACAGGAGCTGACCTTGCTTGAGCTTTATCTTGAACTGGAATCAATGCGGTTTGACAAGCAATTTCATTACGAAATAAGTGCACCCTCCACCTTGGATCCTGAAGAAATTATTATACCTTCATTTTTAATTCAACCTTTTGTAGAAAATGCTCTTTGGCATGGACTAATGCACAAAAAGGGAGAGCGAAACCTTTTCATAACTTTTAATTTAATAAACGATGACCTATTATCTTGTAAAATTTCAGATAATGGAATAGGACGTGAAGCAGCAGGAAAAATTAAAAAAAGCAATATTAATTCCTACCAATCCATGGGAATTAAAATTATAAAAGAAAGAATGAAAATAATGAAAATGCAATTTGATCAGGTAGAACTTTTGATAGATGATGAAAAAGACGAAGATGGAAATGCGTTGGGAACTACAGTTACCATTAACCTTCCGTTGGGAATGAATGAAGAAACTGGTCAAAATGAATTTGAAATAAGAACAGAAAAGTATTTTGCAAATAATTGAAGGGAATGTTAAATGTTAAATTAATTTGGAAGTTGGAAGATCGAAGTGGGAAGTTGGTTTTCTAAACATTAAATTGGAAAACCAGCCCACATTTTATGACTATTGTCTTATGTCTTTTGTCTAATACTTAATACTCACGACTCAATACTAGAAGATTAACATTCATAATTTAAAATTCAACATTCCCCAAGTTCAGCTACTCGCTGGTATTAACCCTAAAAAAGAACATGTTTAAAGCCTTAATCATTGATGACGAAAGCCGGGCACTAAATCTTTTACGAATAACAATAGAAAAGGAATTTCCTGGGAAATTTATCCTGGAAACAGCCCTAGGACCTGAAGAAGGACTTATGAAAATAGGCAACTTTAAGCCTGAATTGGTATTTCTGGATATAGAAATGCCGCTGATGAATGGTTTTGACCTCCTGCTTAGCATCCCTGAAATTAATTTCAAAATTATATTTACAACTGCCTATGACCGATATGCCATCAGAGCCATCAGATACAACGCGCTTGATTATCTATTAAAACCCATTAACCCCAGAGAACTTTCTGAAGCAATCCTCCGGTTTAAAAACCAGAAAAATGAAAGCCGTGAATCGTACAACAAGCAGCTTGAAAACTTTTTCTCCCGGAAAGACAAAAACCTGGCCATCACCACGTATGACGGAGTCATTTTCCTTGAAATAGACTCCATCATACGATGCGAGGCCGAATTAAATTATACCAAATTTTACCTGACGGAGAATAAAAATTTCCTATCTTCAAAAACCCTCAAAGACTATGATGACCTGTTGATTACACATGACAACTTTATAAGGGTACATCGATCACATCTTATCAATATGGACTATGTTGTAAAGTATAAAAACGAGGGGAGCGTGGTTATGAAAGACAATACAGAGATTCCTATCTCAAGAAGGAGAAAAGAGGATGTATTAAAGAAACTCAAAGAAACAGGGACGACAAAGTAAAACTGAGTCTTTTCCAAACAAAATATAATTCCGTCATTCCCTAATTCATTAAATGAATGTTTTACCAATTATTAAATAAGCCGTTTAATAATTGTGCACGGCCATTCAATAACTGCATTTTAAATCCTGCAACAAAATCCCAAAATTTATAGAAAGGTAAAGTAATAAAAAGATTTTTGAAAGATTCATTAATCTATTTTGCTAACTCTGGTCAAGTTGCAAAATACCTGCTGCTGGTTTTCGCAGAAAAATATTAAAATCTGGCGATTTTAAGTGCTTTTAAAGGAAGAACTGCGGGATGAATCCTGCTCCTTCCGGTGTGTTTAAGGAGTTAAAAAACCTTGTCTTTTATTTCCTTCCCTATTTTATAAAGTCAATTCTTTACGATAGTTTAGTTATCTGAATTGTTCGTATTGAATAATCTTTACAGAATGCTTTAGCTTTTGAATTTCAGTATCTGAAAGAGGACGGGAGCCGGCAATTGCGCATGCTTCCTTTAATTGTTGTCTTGTTCTGACTCCTATAATTGCAGCCGAAACTGCAGGCTGATGAAAAACATACCTGATGGCCGTTTCTGTTGCACTTCTTGTATTACCAGCTACCGCTTTTATGGCATCAGCTGCATTTTGCACTTCATCGAAAGAATAACTTAGAAATGGCACAGGGTTTTTATTTACAAGTAACCCTTTGGCCAATACTCCCCGGGCAAAAACACCTATTTTATTTTTCTCGAGAAGATCTAAACAGCTTTCTTCGGGCCTTCTGTCCAAAAGACCATACTGCATCATTACACTTACAATGGCTGACCTTTTAATATATTCCCTGATTACTTCCGGACGGATGGAAGAAATACCGTAAAACCGGATTTTCCCTTGCTGTTTCAGGATTTCAAAAGCTTCTATCGTTTCGTCGATTGGATCATCTATAGTTCCTCCGTGCAATTGATAAAGATCTATGTAATCCGTTTGCAATCTTTTCAAACTTCCTTCCACGGCTGTCAAAATATATTTTTTAGACGGATTCCAATCCCAGCCACTTCCGTCTTTCCGCCGTTGATTGCCAACTTTGGTACCTAGGTATACTTTTTCCCTGATACCCTTAAGTGCCCTTCCTACAATTTTTTCATTTTCCCCCTTATCGTATAAATCTGCCGTATCAAAATAATTAATTCCCTCGCTAAAAGCTTCTTGCAGGAGTTTGACAGATTCACTTTCATCTCCTGCCAACGACATACATCCAAAACCAATTTCACTTACATGAAGGTCAGATTTACCAAGTTGATTGTATTTCATAATGGGTTTAGTATCTATTGCCTTTATAATTATAATATCAGGAAAATGTCTTTATAATTTCCTCAATTTCCTTCACTTATCTTCCGTCAATGCTGCAAATTCTTTAAAACAGGTTTAAAAAATAAAAAACAGGTTACTTTATTAATATTTTGAGAAAAATAGGTATAAAATTGAACTATGAAAACTTATTAACACATTATCATATAATCAAATTATCACATCCTCCTTATACCTGATCCCAGCTTCCTTCCTTACCTGATCCATTACTTCCATTAATAATAAACTATCTTCCAAACTCATAATGTCGCTTTCTTTTTTGCCTTGTCTCAAACATTGAGTTACCTCGTCAGCTTCATAGTTGTAGCCGTTTCCTTTATAATTAAATGAAAATGTTTCAAACTTATCCTCAGAATAATAAACCGTTACATCCGTCAAAGAATGCCAGCGGTGATTTATTTTAATGCGTCCTTTTGTGCCGGAAATACTCGCTTCCATAAGGGTGTAGGAAACAATTGAAGATAGCAGAACGGCCATAGCGCCGCTTTCATAAGTAAGCACCATTCCACAGTTTTCATCGACCTGCGTGGAGCAAAGATTAGCCAAAGCTTTTATTTGTTTTGGTTTTCCCAAAATGGTCGTCGCAAGAAAAAGCGGGTAAATCCCGATATCCAGTAATGATCCTCCACCCAAAGCCGGATTGTACAATCGCCATTCAGGATCAAAATCGGATTGAAATCCAAAATCCGCCTGAATGGTTTTCACTTCTCCTATCACTCCGCTGGCTATTATTTCTCTTACTTTGATGATAGAAGGAAGAAATTTAGTCCACATGGCTTCCATCAGGAATACATTGTTTTTCCTTGCCAGGTCGACCATTTCCTTTGTTTGTTTTAAATTGATGGCAAAAGGTTTTTCACAAAGCACCGGTCTAAAGTTTTCCAGACATTGCATGGTGTGCCGATAATGGCTTGAATGAGGGGTTGCAATGTAAATAACATCAATATCAGGATTTTGAATGAGCTCCTCATAAGATCCGTATCTAAAAGGTGCTTCAAATTCACTTCCAAACTGTTCTGCTGTTTCCATTGACCGTGAGGCCACTGCATACAATTTTGCACCTTCTACTACCTTAAGTCCTGTGGCAAACTTTCGGGCTATCTTTCCCAGTCCAATTATTCCCCAATTGATTGTTTTCTCCATTCAAAGTATATTTTAATATTACAGCAACTATTTCCAAGCTTCAATTTATCAAACCAAATTATATCTTCAGAAATATTACTTGCTTTTAAAATAAAGGAGACAAGTGTCTTTCGATAAAAAGCTGCCATTTTAGATTGTAATTACTTAGACAATTCCATAATTACTTTAAAATCGCATGTATTCTTGCATCAAAGTAAGAACCAGTAGGATTATATTGATCTAAAAACTATTTTTGGAACCTAAAACCAAATTATTATGAAGAAGATTTACTTAAAGTTTATACCGCTGGTATTTGTTGGAGGCCTGGTGCTTACCTCGTGTAATAAAGAAGATGACATCAAAAAGGAAGATCCAATAACTGAGGTTCCTACAGAATTTAGTGAAAAATCAGTTGCTGAAAATAAGGAAGAGCTTGAAAACAATGGTATTGAAATGGTGAGTACCATGACAGAACTAAAAAGTACCGCGAGTGTAAAGGGTGCTATTTCTTTCTCTCATTTTATTGAAGAATTATTAATGGATAGTGAGGAAAATCAAAGGAAAATACTTAGCCACAAAGGAATAGCCTTAATGCAGCTTTTGGCTTCTTTCGGGAAAGACAAAACATCTTCCACGAAAGTATTATCAGGAATGAGGGTTACTGAAGATGATTCTACAATTCAAGGAATGTACAATCAAAGCATAGGGGTTTATGCGTGGCAAGATACCGCCTGGACTTATACTGAAACCGGCGATAAAATTGTTTTTCAATTTCCTTCTACAAGTACCGGAACGACTAACAATGCCTCCTTTACCATTTCGAATTACAAAGGTGTAAGTAATTCAAATCTTTTAATGGACGACTATTATGGAGACTATCCTGAATCAGTAATGGCTGAGTTGGTAATAGATGGAAATAAAGAAATGGAATACAGTTTTACAGCCAAATACAATTCTAATGGCGAGCCAACTTCTGTTACTACTTCTTTAACATTAAGTCCGTTTAAATTATCCGCCTCTGCTTCTAACTCGACTACTGAAATTAAAGCAGACTACTCTTTAAATAAAGGAGATAAAGTTTTGTTAGCATTCGGTGGACAAGCAAATGGAAACTTTGATTCAAATAATATTGATGCTTCTGAAGATGCAGGTGATGTAGTAGAAACTTCAAAGGCTTATTTCCAAATCCTTAATATCAAGTTCACAGGTGAATTAAATGTTAAAGGCTTATATCCTTCTATCGATGACGAATCTCTTTCAACTGAAGAAGAGGTTGCACTTTTAAATGAACACTACAAACTTGTAGCATCATATGCAGATTCTAATGAAAAGATTGCTGATACGGAATTTTATGCAGCTACCAGAACCTATGAAGTAGAAAAAGACTGTCATTGGGATCAAAACAATGAATGGGTATGTAGTTATGAGGACGTAACTGAAAACAATGCAGAAATACGTTTAATATTTGCAGACGATACCAAAGCAGATCTTGAAACTTATACCAACGAAGGATTTGAGGATATCCAAACCAAATTCGAAGACTTTACTGATGGTCTTGAAGAAGATTTAGACTAAAATTTACCCAGATGTAATATATAAAGGCTGCTTCGAAAGAGGCAGCCTTTTTTATGGATTTGAATTTCGAATATTGCGAACGTGAATTTTGAATGATGAAGGAAGGCTATAACCGACATTATTCCAATTCTAGCATCCTGCTTTCTCTTTGCGTGAACCCTCAAATCCTTTTGAACTTCAAATATCGAACAGGGAATTCTGAATTAAAAAGAAAGGCTTCTAACTGACCACACTTCTACATTCAATATTCCCTGTTCAAAATTCATTTCATTTTTTTAGCGATTTTATAGTCTTACTTTAAAATCATTTCATAATAAGTAACACCATATCCGCCCCAAACACCCAAAGCTTTCTTGTTGTCAATATTGGATTTTATTTCATTTCCAGAAGAAGAAAAAGGATTGCCCAATACATACAGCTCTCTTTCCAGTGTCCTCCAAAAATCAAAATGTGGCCTGTCGATCGTACAAAACTTTAATCTAACAGTATCTCCTTTTTCGAAGTATAAATCATCACTCACTTCGGCCAGATTTTCAGGCCCTCTTAAAATAGAAAAAGTAAAATCCTTGCCGTCAAAATATTGATCACCAACTGCAGAAAGATAAACCGGAATATACTTTTTATCCCTGTTTAACCTTTGAGTAAATAATCTATAATAATTTGATTCTGAGGGATCATCCTTGAACTTACCGTATAAAAAGCCTAAACTATCCATATCTGGAGCGGTCTCGAACCAGAGTTCATTAAGTTTGGCCAGTTTAGGGATTGTGGTGGATGCTGTAAATATTTCCCCATCTATTTCCACCTTTAAGGTATATTTTCCGCCTACCTCTCCTTTTAAAGTTGTTCCCTGATAAATGTATGGCGGAAAATAGCGGTCGTCTTTTTTCAAGGTAAGTATTTCACTTTTTGTGCCGTCACTTACTGTTACTTTGGCTTTGGTTTCTATCAGCCTTCTTATTTTAGCGGAATCAATATCGCTAAAATAGGAGGAACTATAACTTAACAAAACCGTCGGAAAATCACCTTGTTCAATCCAACCATCGATTACCAGTTTATTTTCATAATCTACAGGAATTATAGATGGTTCAGGATCACAGGATATCAGGCTTAAGGAAAGAGAAAAAATAAAGAGAATATTTTTCATAAATCAGAATTTAAAACGATAAGCCAAAGAAGGAATAATCGGAAAAAGAGATACCTGTTTCAGTGAAGTTTCCAGTTTATATTCTTTTATATCTCCTTTCGTTTCAAAATAAATGTAGTAAGGGTTCTTTTTGTTGTAAACATTGTAAATGGAAAAATTCCAATAGGATTCGAACTTGTTTGTCTTCCTGGCAGTGAAAGTAACTGACAGGTCCAGACGATGATAAGAAGGCATCCTGAAACTGTTTCTTTCCCCATATTCGTTAACCACATTTCCCTGAACGATATACCTTGCAATGGGAAGATTTAGGGCATTTCCGGTAGCGTAAACAAAAATGCCGGAAAGAGTCCATTTCGGATTGAGAATGTAGTTTACGAGGGTAGAAAAATCATGTAGTCTGTCGTATTTTGCCGTAAAAGATTTTCCTGCATTTAACTCACCAAACTTTCGTGTGGTTTTAGATAAAGTGTAACCTATCTGACCAGTTAATTTCCCTTCATTTTTCTTTAACATAAACTCCATGCCGTACGACAACCCTTCGCCAAAAACAAAATTGTCGTCAAAATTAACCCCTTTGCTGTAGCCAATGATTACCCCATCTCTATACTCTATCTGGTTTTCCATTTTTTTATAATAGAGCATGACGGAACTTTCCACGGCATTGTCCATAAAATTCCTGAAATATCCTCCTGAAACTTGTTGTGATGCTTGCGGCTTTACCTTGTCTGAACTGGGAACCCAGGTGTCCATCGGCAAAGAAACCGACGACAGTGGCGCCATATGCATGTATTGATTGGTCTTATCGTAGGAAAGCTTAAGTGAAGATTTTTCATTTAAACTATACCTGAAAGCAAATCGAGGCTCAAGATTCATATAGCTTTTAATCCTTTTGTTTCTCTTATAACTGACCGTATCCAGGATCTGAAGATTTTCATCTTCTATATACCTTGTAAAGGATCCCATTTGGCTGTATGCGGACAATCTTAATCCTGCATTAAATTCTATCTTCTCAGAAAGCTTTACATTGTCATTTATAAATAATGCGCCTTCATCTGCAAATAGCAGTGACCTGTTATTAAACGCCATGCCCTGATCTCCGCTTGAAGCATTGAGATTATTGGGTTTTAAAATATGATAAACATAATTAAACCCTACTGTATAATTGTGTTTCTTTTTCCTTCCATTCAATTGATAATTGAGACCGTAATCGGAAATATTAGAAGAAATATTAAAAAAATAAGTATTAATTTTTGCTCCAAAATCCATATCATATAACGAAGAAACCAAGCTTACTTCCTGATGCATATCCTCATTAAAAAAGTGCTTCCAGTTTAATGAAGCTGCTTTATTGCCCCAGGCTATGGAGTTAGAGAAATCGCTGTTTGTATTGTAGGTAAAATTATCGTTTCCCGAAAAGGTTTTTAAGCTCAACTCGTTCTTTGGAGAAATACTGTAATTCAGATTTATATTGACATCGTAGAAATAATAATTAATGTCTTGTTTCAGAATTTCCATTTCCTTTAAAGCCCCGGCAAAAAAATCCACATAAGTCCTTCTGCCGGAAATTAAAAATGAACCTTTATTCTTTTTTATGGGACCTTCTACCGTAAGATTAGCCGCAACAAAACCGACGCCTCCCTCCACTTTATGGTCTTGCAAACTTCCTTTTCTTGTATTCACGTGTGTTATGGAAGAAAGCCTTCCTCCATAATAAGAAGGAATTCCCCCTTTATAGATATCTACACTATTAATTACACTGCCATTAAAAACCGAAAAAAAGCCGAATAAGTGACTGGGATTGTAAATCACTGCATTGTCCAGCAATACTAGGTTCTGATCTACCGCACCTCCTCTTACATAAAAACCGGTATTTCCCTCGCCTGAATTTTGAATGCCCGGCATAAGCTGAATAATTCTCATTGGATCCACTTCTCCGAGCAGGTAAGGCAAATTCTCCATATCCTTTTTCTTTATGGTAATTTGTCCTACCTCTGCATTTGTTACATTATCATCGGGCGCCTCGCCGGAAATCACTACCTCTTCAATTGTAGTAGTCAAAGGCGAGAGTTTAATGTCTTTTGTTTGTGAAGAAATTAATTTGAGGGTTAATGACTGGCTTTCGTAACCAATAAACGAATAGGTAAACTTATAGTGGCCTGAAGGAATAGTAAATTCATAAGAACCATCCTCTTTTGTGATCGCTCCCTTAGCCAGGGAATCTATAAAAACAGTAGCGCCAAATAGAGGATGACCAGATTCGGAATCCGATAAAATGCCTTTTATCTGGACTAGCCTTTTCTCCTGCGAAAACGCCTGAAAAGAAAGTAAAAAAATAAAAGTAAAAAATACCTTAACTATCGCTGGTGACACTGTTCAAATCTTCTGCAAGGGGATAAATATAGAAAATTGCCCGCCCACCTTAATTTGGCTAATGGACTGGCAAAGTAATATTTACTCCAAGTCTCAAAGCTTTGTCATTTTTTGTGAAAAGTTGGTAACAATCTCACGGGAAACAAACCTTTCATTTTCAGGACCCGCCGTACACTTTGAGTACGGTATCTCTTAATTCGCTTCCAGATCCGGAACATGTAAATTCGATAATCTCAGCGATTGCTTGCGGTTTCACCCATTTTGATAAATCCGCGTTGGGCATATCCTTTCGATTTTGAGGTGTGTCAATAATACTTGGGGCGATGATGTAAGAAGCTACATTTTTTCCTTTTCCTTCTTCATTCAAATGTTCTGACAATTTGATAAGCAATGATTTGCTTAATGCATAGGCTAAAGTTCCCTTTCCGTCTTTTGCGCTTAAAGCAGGTTTCGATCCTATAAAAACCATTCGTCCGCTTTCCTGACTGATCATCTGCTGAAAAACAGGTCTTGCTAAAAAGTAGGCGGTTTCAAAATTTAAAGCATACATATCCTTAATGTCCTGACCGGTGGTCGAAGAAATATCACCCATTGCAAAACCCCCAACCAGCATTATGGCAGCATCTATTTTATCATGTTTCTTTACAACTTCTTTTACAAAAGCTTCCACCTCCACTTCCTTTGACAGATCGAGGGAAATTTCTTCAAGAAGCGGATTATCTATTCCTAGTTTTTTCCCCGGCCTTATTGTGGCAATAACTTTATATTTTTTCTCAAGAAATTTTTCAACAGTGGACTTTCCTAAACCTCCTGCCGCGCCTGTGATGATTGCTAGTTTTTCCATAGGTTAATTTTAAGGTTCTTTCCTTTTCAGATTTTCTTACCCTTTCAATAAAAATTTCACATCCTCCATCTTGTTTCCGCTATTGTTATTTACCGCCATGTTGAAGCCTTTTTGCAAAGCATAGGAGCCATAAGCGCCATCTTTTCTCAAAGCAATAAATCCAACCTGGATGTCTTTATAATTTTTTTGTTTTTTCATTATTCTTTCTACGGCTAATCTACAGGCTTCTTCAGGACTCTTTCCTTGTCTCATTAATTCTACCACCAGGTGGCTTCCTACAATTTTTATTACCGCTTCACCAACGCCTGTAGCACAAGCGGCGCCTATTTCATTATCCACAAACAATCCTGCCCCTATAATAGGGGAATCCCCTACCCTTCCATGCATTTTATAAGCTAATCCGCTGGTTGTACAAGCGCCTGATAAATTTCCATTTTGATCCAGGGCAACCATTCCAATAGTATCGTGGTTTTCAATATTGATTATGGGTTTGTACTTAGAGGTTTTTAACCACTCTTTCCAGGCCTTCTCTGACGCGGGAGTAAGTAAATTTTCCTTTTTAAATCCATTATCCAAAGCAAACTGTTGCGCGCCTTCTGCCACAAGCATTACATGAGGCGTCTTTTCCATCACCAGCCTGGCTACGGAGATGGGATGTTTTATATTTTGTATGGCTGCCACAGAGCCACAATTTCCGGCATCATCCATGATACACGCATCGAGGGTAACAATTCCATCTCTATCAGGACGACCGCCATAACCTACGCTGCTTACCTTAGGATCGGCCTCTGTAACCTTCACTCCTGCCTCTACGGCGTCAAGTGCTTTGCCTCCTTTTGATAAAATTTTCCAGGCTTCTGCATTGGCATCAAGTCCGTGATCCCACGTAGACAGAACTATTGGTTTTGCCCCTTCCTGACTGTTGTTTCCAAAAAGACTGATTGGGCTGAACATGTTTGCAGCTACTCCTGACAATACTGAATATTTTAAGAATTTACGTCGATCCTGTTTCATATTAGGTTTGAGGTTATAAAAAATGACGGGTTACGAATGACAAATAACGAATAGTGTTCACACATTCAAAATTTCTTTCATCATCACATAACCACATTATCAAATTATTACATTATTAGATTACTTTTTATATTCTTTATTTTCCCTTCATCGGTAAATGAATTTTTGAATTCATCGGGTCGAAGGGTGCCGCCCATAAATACGTTACTTTTTACATATTGCATCTTACTGGCAACCGCTGACCTTCCCGATACGTGAAATTCTTTTGCACCCGTTATCTTTCTTATTTTACTGATGTTGCGGTCGGCGATTCCGCTTCCCGGCATTATAATAATTTTGTCGCCTGACCTCCTGACCAATTCTGAAATGAGCTCGGCACCTTCATAAGCAGTGGCTTCCAGACCGGATGTCAACAACCTGTCAATATTTAAGTCAATAAGATCTTCTATGGCTTTTATTGGATCGGAAGTCATATCAAATGCCCGGTGAAAGGTTACATTAAGTGGCCGGGCCAGGTGGACAAGTTCGTCTGTTCTCTTTTTATCTATTGTACCATCTGCTTTTAAAATCCCGAAAACAACGCCATCCGCCCTGAGCTTTTTTGCCATTTCTATATCCTTTTTCATGATTTCAAATTCCAGGTCGGAATAAAGAAAGTCGCCTCCTCTTGGCCTGATCATTACCTGAAGTCCGATTTTTATATTTTCCCGCACAACCTCAATTAATCCTGCACTTGGGGTTGTGCCTCCATCAAACAAATTATCGCAAAGCTCTACCCTCGCGGCGCCTCCTTCCTGGGCAGCCAGAGCAGAATGAATGGAATCTATACAAACTTCTAATACATAATTTTCTTGCATTGGGCCAATTAAGCTTTAGGTTATACCTGCTAATTTAACGGAAGTATTTTTAAGTGGGAAGTTGGAAGATCGAAGTTGGAAGTAAAAGGTCCTTAAACCAGCTAGAACTTAAATTCAATAGAAAAAAGTTATAACGATTAATAAATTTTGTAACTACTTACCACCCTCTAAAAGAACTTCGTTCGCAAGCTCTAAACTATCGTTTAAGCTTGTCTCCTTGAAGGAAGGGGGGAGACTTTGCAATCTACAATGTCATTATAATGGCTGTTTTCTCCTTTTTATTATTCTCATAAACCTACTCCAAGTATCCGTTTTCATGAAGAATGCAACGGAGAATTCCTTTTTTTCATTCAATAAAAAGATAATTGTCTTAATATTGAAGCCAATGGCACTTCGGGAACGATAGGCCTGCAATACCGTAAACAAAAGGAAAACTCAATTTAAATATTAAAAAAACACCATTTAAAAGCTATAGAAAAAAATGCAAGAATCACTTAGCGCTACCTATTTTAACAATTCCGTTCAAGATTATCTTATTGCCTTAGGAATCATCCTTGCTGGTCTTACCGTTGTAAGAATTTTCAAAAGCATTTTCCTGCAAAAAATAAAAAAATGGACCAGCCGGTCACAGACACAGTTTGATGATTTCATAGTTAATGTACTTGAAAAATTTATCCTTCCTGCGCTTTATTTTATTGTCATTTACGTAGGCATCCATTATCTGACGCTCACTGAAAGGGTATCCAAAATTTTAGGTGTTGCGATTACAGTAATAGTCACATTTTTTGTTTTACGGTTTATTTCTAGCGTAATTCTTTTACTGCTTCAAAATAATGTAAGAAAACAGGAACGAGGTGAGGAAAAGGTGAAGCAGATAGGCGGTTTAATGATTATAATCAACATTGTAATCTGGATCATAGGGCTTGTTTTCCTATTTGACAATATGGGTTATGATGTCACAGCAGTGGTGACAGGATTAGGAATCGGAGGTATAGCTGTTGCCCTTGCTGCTCAAAACATTCTTGGTGACTTATTTAATTATTTTGTTATTTTCTTTGATAAACCATTTGAAGTTGGCGATTTTATAATTATTGATGACAAAATGGGAGTTGTGGACTACATAGGAATAAAAACCACCAGGGTAAAAAGTTTGTCCGGGGAACAATTAATATTTTCTAACAGTGACCTGACCAACTCCAGGATCCATAATTACAAGAGAATGGAAAGACGAAGGGTCGTTTTCAAAATCGGAGTAGAGTATCAGACTTCGATGGAAAATTTAAAAATGATTCCTCACATTCTAAGAACCGCAGTTGAAAATCAGGAAAAGATACAATTTGACAGGGCACATTTGGCAGCATACGGGGATTTCAGCATAAACTATGAAGTGGTTTATTATGTGTTAAGTTCAGATTTTAATGTTTATATGGACATTCAACAGAACATTAACTTGTATATTTTTGAAGAATTTGAAAAGGCTAAGATTCAGTTTGCCTATCCAACTCAAACACTTTTTGTAAATCAAATGAAGAACAATAACCTTGAAGGGGAGGTAAAAAAAGTTTCTAAGGGAAATCTGAATTAAATAATAACCCTCCAAGGGTTTTAAACCCTTGGAGGGTTGGCATGACAGATTGGATTTTCCATTCGATCTTCCAACTTCCCACTTTACTCCTACAACTCCTTAATCTCCGAAACCAGCTTTTCAACAGAAGATTTTGCGTCGCCAAAAAGCATAAGACAGTTATCATAACCGAATAACTCATTTTCTACTCCTGCATATCCTGCCGACATTCCCCTTTTCAGCACAATTACCGTTCTTGATTTATCTGCATTTAATATAGGCATCCCATAAATAGGACTTGAGGCATCATTTCTGGCAGCAGGATTTACCACGTCATTTGCACCGATGATTAAGCACACATCCGTATTCGCGAAATCATTGTTGATCATGTCCATTTCAATGAGTTTATCATAAGAGATATTTGCTTCGGCCAACAATACATTCATATGTCCTGGCATTCTACCTGCCACTGGATGGATAGCAAAACGTACATTAATTCCCTTTTTTTCCAGCAGGTCTGCAAATTCCCTAACGGCATGTTGAGCCTGAGCTACGGCCATTCCATAGCCCGGAACAATTATTACTGAAGAGGCAGAGTCAAATATAATTGCTGCTTCCTCTACTCCAACTTCCTTGACTTGGATATCTGACTTCCCGGTCGTGGGAGCGGAAGAAGACGTCTGTCCGAAACCACCCAATAGCACATTGATCAACGACCTGTTCATGGCCTTGCACATAATCTGTGTGAGGATAATACCTGAGGTACCCACCAATGCCCCGGCAATGATCAACACCTGGTTATTTAGTACAAAACCTGTGAAACAAGCAGCAATGCCCGAATAGGAATTCAACAGTGAAACTACCACAGGCATATCCGCTCCTCCGATCGGTATTACCACTAGAATGCCAAGTACAAGCGCTATAGCAATTATGATAAAAAAATAAAGGTCATTATCAGGATAAATAATCTGAAGCACTGATGCGACAACGGCAATTGCAAAAAGCAAAAGGTTTATAATATGCTGGCCGCTATAAACGATCGCTTTTCCGCTTATGGTACCATTAAGTTTAGCCCAGGCAACCACAGAACCTGTAAAGGTTATAGCGCCGATTATTATACTTAAAACAATAGTGATGCCATCAACAATATTAAGTTGTAAATGTGCTTCATTGGAAATCCTCCAATATTCAGACCCTGCTACCAGGACAGATGCTGCTCCTCCAAATCCATTAAAAAGGGCTACCATTTCCGGCATCTGGGTCATTTCTACTTTTGCAGCATAGTAGTAGCCAATGGCAGAACCGATTAAAATGGCAACAAAAATTTCCGTATAACTTAGAACACCTTGAATAAGTAGGGTAGCCATTACGGCAATAAACATGGCCACAGCAGAGTAGGTATTTCCTCTTCGGGCCGTGGCAGGTTTTCCCAACATTTTTATACCTAAAATAAAAAGAATTGATGCTACCAGGTAGCTTAGCTGAATGATTATATTTTTATCCACTATTTTTTCTTTTTAAACATTTTCAACATTCTGTCTGTAACTGCATAGCCTCCTACCACATTTATGGTAGCTAACACAAGGGCAAGCAGTCCTAAAACTTTACTGGCATTGTACATAAAAGGAGAAGGGCCACTGGCCAGGATTGCGCCAACCATGGTAATTCCGGATATGGCATTGGAGCCAGACATTAAAGGAGTATGTAATGTAGGCGGCACTTTGGCTATCAGTTCAAATCCGACAAAACTTGCCAGAACCAACACATACAAAAGAACAAGAAGGGTTTGTACATCCATATTTTTTATTTTTCTGATTTAAGATTATAAGATTTGAGACATAAGACATTATAAGATTAAGATATAAAACTTAAGAAGTTTTGCTTTGATTCTCCCTTCTTGATTATTGTTCATAGCTTCACTTATTCGTCATTTGCCATTTGTACTCGTCATTTAATAAGTTCTATGGTTAAACTATGCACCAATTCTCCTTTGTGGGTAATCAGGCTTCCTTTGGTTATTTCTTCCTCCATCTCCCATTTAAGTCCATCTTTGGTAGCCAGATGAAAAAGTAGGGTTGAGATATTGCGGGCATATAACTCACTGGCGTTTACAGATAAAAGCGAGGGCAAATTTCCTTCGCCTATTATGGTCACTTCGTGTGCTATTACAGTTTCGTTTTGTTTACTTAAAGCACAATTACCTCCTGATTCGACGGCCATATCTACTACCACCGATCCAGGCTTCATACTTTTGATCATTTCCTCGGTCACCAGAATAGGCGCTTTTTTCCCCATAACCAATGCAGTAGTAATGACAATGTCAGCATCTGCCACATGTTTCTTCACCAATTCCTGCTGTTTTTGTAAATATTCTGTGGATACTTCTCGGGCATATCCTCCGGCAGTTTTCACCTGTTCGTCAGTTTTTACCTCAATAAACCTACCCCCCAATGATTCCACCTGTTCTTTTGTTTCTGGTCTTACATCGGTAACCTCCACTACGGCGCCCAGTCTTTTAGCGGTTGCTATGGCCTGAAGTCCAGCCACTCCTGCCCCGAAAATCAGCACTTTTGCAGGGGTGATGGTTCCGGCTGCAGTCATCATGAGTGGAAAGATTTTTTTCAAAGCATTTGCACCCAAGAGGACAGCTTTGTATCCAGCAAGGTTACTTTGAGAGCTTAGGGCGTCCATTTTCTGGGCCCTTGAAATTCTGGGTACCGCATCCATGGCAAAGGCGCTGATCTTTCTGGCAACAAGCGCATCAATGAGAGAAGGTTGGGTATATGCATAAAGAAAAGAAATGATTACAGCACCTTCTTTTAAACCGTTCACCTCTTCATGAATTGGAGTGTTTACTTTTAACAAAACATCCGTGGAGGTCAAAATTCCATTTTTATTATCAATGGTAGCGCCTGACTCTTGATAGGAAATGTCAGAAAACCCAGAAGCCATTCCGGCGCCTGACTCCATTACAACATCAAATCCTGCTTTTTTTAATTGTTTAACAACATCAGGGGTAAGAGCCACTCTATTCTCCCCTGAACGAACTTCTTTAACTACGCCTATTAGCATCTAAATAAATTTAAGCCGTTGAATATTATCATTCTTTAAGATTTTGGCAAGTAAATTTTATAAAAAGCAATATTTTATAAAAAAACTGATCAATCCCTTTCAATTCTACAATAACCACTTCCTCCAACAAATCGAGATCAACTGACCGGCTAATGCTTTGCCTTTATATCGCAGAGGCACATGCAGTTGAGATTTCACGTCATACCCCGTGCTATTAATTCTTCCATCATCCATGCACGGTAACCTGATTCAAGTAATCCTGGACCTAAATGTTTATGAACTTCTATAGCAGCGCCAACAATTTTAAAGGCAATCTGATTGATTTCTGTTTGTGTCATTAATGCAATTGCTAATAGTGCTCAACCTTTAAAACCTCGTTAACCAAGCACCTTTTTCAGCAGGTCCTCAATTTTTTTCTCAGAAATAGGTTTATTAATATATTCCGCGACATTAAACTTTCTCGCCCGCTCAATATCTTTCCGGTTGGACGAGGTAGTAAGTACAACTATTATCAGATTTTCCTTGCCTGGAGTAGCTGAAAGTTTTTCTAAAAATTCAAAGCCATCCATAGCAGGCATATTTAGGTCGAGAAATATAATATCAGGCGGTTGCTTTGAGATATTATATTCCTGATTATCAAGCTCTTCCTTTATTAAATTAAAAGCCGTCGCTCCGTCCGAAAAAACAATAATCTTTTCAGCTATATTCAGATCTTCAAATAACTCTTTGTGCAAATAATTTGTGATATCATCGTCATCAACGAGAATAATATTTCTTAACTTTTTGCTCATTAATAAACGGACCTGTTTTTAAATAAAACAATAAAGGAGGTACCCTCATTTACTTTACTTTCCACTTTAATTCTTCCTCCGTTGTTCTCTATTATCCGCTTTACAATATACAACCCGATCCCTGTACCTTCTACATGAGAATGAAATCTTTTAAACATAGTAAACATTTTTTCCCTGTGCTCCGGTGGAATTCCCAACCCATTGTCCTTTACGGTAAGCAATGTATACTCGCCTTCATCTTTTGTGGAAAAATGAACAGTGGCTTTTCTTTCTGAGGACCTGTATTTAATAGCATTGGAAAGGAAGTTATAAAAAATACTTCTCAGGTTCTTTTTTGCATAGATAATGGCTGGCACCTCAAAGTCCTCTGTAATTACTACCCCCGATTCTATGATCATCTTGGCAACATCTCCTTTTACATCCTCCAGCACCTCTTTCAAATTTACAGGCTCAAAATCTTCTGAAATATCCTTTTGAACCTGTGTGATTTCTGTCAGGTCCTTTATGGTTTTATTAAACTTTGTAATAGAGGTTCCGATCATATTAAAAATTTTGATCAAGGAATCATCTAATTTATCTTCTAACTTTTTCCGAAGATTTGCAATCAGCAGTTCCAGATTTGCAATAGGCGCTTTCAAATCGTGTGAAGCTGTGTAAACGAAATTATCCAGGTCATCATTAATTTTCACCAAAGCGGTATTTTTTTCTTCAAGTTCACTTGTTCTTCTTCTGACCCTATCTTCGAGTTCATTGTTCATTTCCTTTAGCAATTCTTCTGTCCTTACCAATTCCTCATTGGCTTCTTTTAGATCCAGATAAGCCCGGTTCAGTTCAATCTCTTTTTCTTTCTTATCCTGGGTATCGTAACAAGTGCCTATAAATCCGGAAAATGTACCATTCAAATCATATATAGGTTTACCAAAAACCCTGAACCATCGGTATTTTCCGTCAAATCTTCTAAGCCGATAAATCAGCACAAACGATTTATGAGCGGAAAAGCTTTCCATAAATATCTATGAAGATG